>Ga0209373_10002887_pt1 | contig 16554 bp, 9 predicted proteins | sample Higcelweek5metaG_FD_187173 | JGI IMG/M metagenome (GOLD analysis project Ga0209373, IMG submission 187173) | Freshwater pond sediment microbial communities from the University of Edinburgh, under environmental carbon perturbations - High... | ecosystem: Environmental > Aquatic > Freshwater >... | reverse complement strand
CATCAGGTCCAAGTGTCGGAACTACACCCGCAGGCAGCTTTTTCTGGGCATAGTTGAGCAGTTCAAGAACGCGGCTTCGCGCCCAGTAAATATCAGTACCGTCTTTAAAAATGATATAGACAAGCGAATATCCGAAGAATGAATACCCTCTTACGGCTTTTGCACCTGGCACTGAAACAAGCGATGTTGTAAGCGGATATGTAATCTGATCTTCAATTATTCCCGGCGATTGCCCCTTTGATTCCGTATATACAATTACCTGTACATCGGAAAGATCGGGTATCGCGTCAACCGGAGTGGTTAAAAGCGCCCATACTCCAAGGCCGATCACAAATATTGTCATGAAAATGACAATGACTTTATTATTAATCGACAATTCTATTATTCTTTGAAGCATCAGAGACTCCATCCGAATGCAGGATACCTTTTAATTGCCGTTATGTATACACCAGAGAAATCACATTTCGGGCATGTTATCCATTTTATCAACTTTATCAGGGACAGTTTTTTTCTTTTCAGGATCCTGTTTCTTTAGTACAAGTTTCATTCCGCACTTCGGACACAGATCAGGTTTGTCACTTATAATTTCAGGATCCATGGGACATGTATAGATCTGCTTTGCAGCAGCCGTTTCTTTGTCTGGATGACCATGAGCGGAATTTGCATTTCCATGATTCACACCTGGTTTGTTTTCTGTTTCCATCATCTGTTTCCGGCCATTCTTTACAGTATCGTAATCTGTCAGATTTTCATGCGGCACTATTACTGCACTGTCATTCTTTGATGTCAATTTCCGGACCGCTGCTTTAAGGCTGCTCTCGGAGTCAATCAGGAATTGTGATGATACCACGATTTCCTCGCCATCCTGCACGCCATCGATTATTTCTGTATACCCGCCGGCAGTCTGTCCGGTCTTTATCTGACGGGGTTCAAAGTAACCGCCGCCCCTGGCTGCAACAATCAGCGTCCTGAGTCCTGAGTAGATTACAGCCTGATCCGGTACTGTAACAGATTTTCTTTTCAATACCGCGTGAATAGTAACCGATGCATTCATACCGGATTTGATTCTGATATCATGAGTATTTGCCAGTTCAAGCCGCACCATAAGCGTTCGTGATTCCATGTCAAATTCCGGCGCGATGTAGGTTACAATTCCGTCAAACTGCTCTCCGGGGTAGTAATCAAGCTCAATAATGCCTGTCTGTCCGACACTGACAAGTGATACATCGTGCTGGTAGACTGCACATTCAACCCACACACGGGAAAAGTCTACTATTTTGTAAAGTTGCATGCCAGGGTCAATGCTCTGCCCGCTGACAATCATTTTTTCTGTCACAATTCCATCCGCTGGAGAAAATATCGTTATGTTTTTCTCCGGAGCGCCGCGTTTTTCAAGCTCTGCGATCTGATTTTCAGTAACATCCCAGTTTAAAAGTCTGCGGCGGGCACTTTGCAATATTTCCTGTCTATCAGGAGTGGTCTGTCTGTTATTATAGATTATCAGATATTCCGTCTGCGCACTTACAAGTTCCGGACTGTATAAATCAAAAAGCGGCTGTCCTTTTTTTACACGCTGTCCGGTATAATTGACAAATAATTTTTCTGCATAACCCATGACTTTTACAGTTATTACTGTCACCCGCCGCTCATCGGGCATTATTGTTGCACTTGTACGTATATCTCTTGTAAGAGTTCTTATAGCGGCTTTTTCAGTTTGTACACCAACGTTCTGAATCATTGCAGGATCGATTCGTATTGCATTTCCGCCACCTTCGTTTTCGTAAACAGGAACAAGTTTCATGCCGCAAAGAGGGCAGTTCCCCGGCTCATGTGAAAGATAAGTTGTATGCATGGGACAATGATAAACCATCTCCTGTTTATTGACTTCATAAGAATCTTTATTTTTGATACAGGAGATTAATATCGCGGAAGCGGCAATAAACACCAGAATAAATATACCTTTAACTGCAGATGAATAATAGCGTTTCACGGAATACCCCTTTCAACGCTTTTGTCAATATCATCAATACTCATGCCGCTGGCCCGTTCAAGCCGGCTCTGACTGTCAAGAAATGTCATTACAGCCATATGGCAGTCAAGTTCAGCCATCGCAAGCATTCTCTGAATGTCAACTAACATGAGGAGTTCCTCTTTTCCGGTTCTGTATGATGCCAATACACTTTCGAGTGCCGTTTTTGCCTGCGGAATTGCAGTTTTGCGGCTGAGCATCAGGCGTTCCCTGCTGCTGTTGAGCCTTAGAAGAGCATCATTGACTTCTGATGCGATCATACTCTTCATATTGTCAAGTTCACTCTGCGCACCCCTGATATTTGCGTCGGCACGCGCTTTACCTGATGAATACCTGCCATTTGACCACGGAGCAGCCGGAACTGTCGCCCCGATCATAATGCTCCAGTCATCAGCGTTATCAATCATCTGTTTATATGTTCCCTTTAACATAAAGTCAGGTAAATATTCCTTTTGTGCGGCAACGCGTTCGGCCTGCTGCATTTCTATATTAAGTTGCATCGATCTTATTTCAGGCCGGTTTTTCAGGGCCAATGCCATTAATGTACTCAGGTTGAATTCCGGTATTACAGGATCAATTTCCGGAATAAATCCGATTGAAGCGGATATGGGCCTGCTGCATATTGCATTAAGCATCCCTTCCATGGATTTACGCTGCTGTATCAGAATAATGCTGTCATTACTATTTGAGAGCAACTCGGTCTGAGCCCGCAGAATATCAGATTGTTTACCCATGCCAACCTGATACCGGCTTTGCGTGATTTCTGCAATTTCACATAACAGCATATGTGTTTTCTGATTGATTTCTATCTGCCTGTCTTTTAAATACAGTTCATAATACAGAGACTTGACTTTTCGGACAATGTCCTGTTTCTGTATCTGACGGTCTGATTTCAGCATTTCTGCGCGTTTACGTTCTGACGAGGCCATTGCATAAAGTTTGCCGGGAAACGGTATCATCTGCTGAATGGAATAATCATATTCCATCTGGTCTTTAAATGGATTTGGAAAATTTACTGCAGGAGATTGAAAAAATTCAATTGCAGCCAGAGGAGGATCAAGACTTTTCTGAATTTTAACTGAAGCCTCTGATGCCTGAATTTTAGACTCAGCAGCTTTCAGAAGCGGATTATTATGTGCTGCATTAATAAGTTCATGAAGACCGGTCTCAAATGTCTGCATATTTATGCTGCCCTCAGGAATAGTCTGCGCAGATATTCCCGGATAGTACATGACAATAGCTGACAGGATAAGTAAAATAAAAGCTTTTAAATGTAGTTTACAAATACAATAATTATACATTTTATATTTCATAATAATCTTTTAAAACCGGCCTGTACAATATGTGTCAACATAGTCATAAATCAGTTTATCAATATACTGTAAAGCTATCAGATTTTATCTTTAATTTTTAAAGTTCATATAAACTTCGAAAATGCAGTATTGAATATTGCCGTCAATTACTTCAAATATGGCTTGTTTATTCTATCATCCTGACTTGAATTCTCAACCATTTTTATCATATTCTGTTTATGCCGGGGCCAAGCACTTATCATAATAATTTTCAGCAATCTATAAAATAGAAGCATGACCTCCAAAATTATTCGAGAATATTTCCTGTATAATGTCATATAAAAATTGTTAGTCAAAAAAAGGGCAGTATTATATAATCAGAAAAAATTATTTACTAAATTTAAGAAATCAGCGGTCTTTACTTAAAATAAAGCGGAGTATTCAAACTCATGCCTCGAAAAAAGAGAACTATTATTGAGCAGATTCCTACCGATGAGCTTTGCCACCAGGTATTCAAGGCATCACCTCACGCATACGTAGTTATAGATATATCAGACAACAGTATTATTGAAGTAAACGATGCATTCACTGAAATTACAGGCTACATGCATGATGAGGTAATTAACAAACCGGCAGACAGTTTAAATATCTGGACAGAAGATAATACTATTTCGTTCATGCCCGACACTATTACCGATGAGCAACCGGTTAAAGGCATGGAAAGAATAATACGCTGTAAAAACGGGGACATAAAAACAGTACTGTTTTTTGCGAAAAAGATCAGTACTGGTGACAAAACATGCTTTCTTTCAACAATTGAAGATATCAGCCAACGTAAAAAATCAGAGGATGAGCTGCGGGAAAGCGAAGCGCGGCTGCGTACTCTCAGTGACAAACTACCGGGCGGAATGATATTTGAGCTTGACATTGGAGAGGATGGAAACAATAGGAAGTTCCTCTATGTAAGCAAAGGAGTGAGAGCACTTCATGGTATTTCTCCGGAAGAGGCCATTAATGATTCGTCACTGATTTTCAATCAGTATATTGTGCAAGACCGCAAAACACTTGCCGAAAATGAAGACGCAGCGCTCAAAAATATGGATATTTTCAAAGTGGAAGGCCGGGTGCGGCTGCAGTCTGGTGAAATAAGACACAGGTTAACTATTTCAACTCTTCGACGTCTCTCAAACAACCATATTGTCAGTGATGGTATGGAGCTTGATATAACTGACCGTAAGCGCAATGAAAACCTGCTTGCGCTTGAACACTCACTTGCCATCCAGCTCAATTCAGCAGCCAGTACACAGGCGTGGCTCAAACTCTGTCTTGGTGCCGCAATCAGTGCTTCTGAGATGGATTGCGGCGGAATATACCTTGTCAATGAACATGACAGCAGTCTTTCTTTGGCAGTTCATCAGGGTCTCTCTGAGGCATTTATCATGTCCGCATCAAGCTATGATGCACAGAGCATAAATACCCGTATAGCACTGGAAGGACATCCGGTTTATATCGAGTACAGCATGCTTAATACTCCAAACAGCATTATCAATTCTGAAAATATCCACGCTATTGCAGTCATACCTGTAACTCATGAAAATCAAGTAATAGGCTGTATGAATATCGGCTCGCATTCCCGTGAGGAAATTCCCGAATATGCCAGAACAATGCTTGAGACAATAGCAAGCCGCGTTGGTTCCAGTATAGTTCAATTGAAAACCGAAGAGTCTCTTCGTGAAAGTGAAGAAAAACACAGGAGCATCGTTGAACAATTCTCTGAAGGGCTTATTCTGACCGATGAACAGGGCATAATCATAGAATGGAACAACGCATGCGAAAAAATAACCGGAATCAAATGTATTGCAGTACTTGGCAGAGCCATCTGGGATGTCAGGTACGACATGCTTCCGCCTGAATCCCATACACCGGAAATCCGTTCAAAAATTGAAAAAGAGATGCGCCAACTTTGCCGGACCGATGAATCAGCGGACCACAATCATGTTGTAGAAGGAATATTCATCAGATCTGATGGTCAGTATCGTAATTTCAGACAGACGATGTTCCAGATACCAAGGAAAAAGGGATCCCTTTTCGCATCAATTTTTGAAGACACTACAGAGAGAAAAAAAACAGAAGAGACAATACAGAAATCACAGAGGCTTGAATCCCTGGGCACTCTGGCAGGAGGAATCGCCCATGATTTTAACAATCTTCTCGCAGGAATCTACGGTTACATTGATCTGGCACATTCTGAATCCAGGGATGAGAAGACATGTAAATACCTCAAATCCACCCTTTCCACCATTGACCGCGCAAGAGCGCTTACAATGCAGCTTCTGACTTTTGCCAAGGGCGGTTCACCGATCAGAAATGTAACAGAGCTTGCACCGTTTCTTCAGGAAACAGTACAGTTTGCTCTCAGAGGGTCGAATTGTTCCGTCATATTTGATATTGACAGAAATATATGGCAGTGTAATATTGACAAAAACCAGATAAGCCAGGTTCTTGAAAACATATCGATTAACGCGCAGCAGGCAATGCCTTCCGGCGGAACTATTGAAATATCGGCAAGGAATCTGACTCTGAATGATATGACTCATCCGATTCTACCTTCCGGTCAATATGTCAGAGTGTCAATTAAAGACAGCGGTACAGGAATTCCTGAAAATATCATGCCCCATATTTTCGATCCCTTCTATACAACAAAAACAAAAGGCTATGGCCTTGGCCTTGCAACAAGCTATTCAATAATAAACCGTCACGACGGCTGTATTGATGTTGAATCAGCGCCTGGCCGCGGAAGTACATTTCATATATACCTTCCTGCGTCTGTGGAATCATCACCGGTAAATTCATCTCAGTCAGACAGACACAAAGGCAGCGGTGTATTTATTATTGTTGATGATGAAGAAGTTGTACGCAATACCACAAGCTCAATGCTTGAACTCATGGGATACACTGCAGTCTGCCTTAATGAAGGCCGGGCAGCGCTTGATTTCTATGATAAAGAACGAAACGCAGGCCGTCAGTTCACCGCATTCATCGTTGACCTGACAATTCCAGGAGGCATGGGCGGGAAAGAGATTATTAACGAAATCAGAAAGTCAAGCACCAGTATACCGGTTTTTGCAATGAGCGGTTATGCTGATGATGCGGTTATGACAAATCCATCAGTTTACGGCTTTACTGCAAGCATTTCCAAACCATTTATGATCAGTCAACTTTCTGCAATGCTGGACAATACAATTCCACCCAAAACAGCTCACTGAGCAGAGTCGAAGTGAGCGGACGCACACACGACTGCTGCCTTCAGTGAGCGGCTACCTATGAAAAAAGGGAGCAATCTGTTGAATGCTCCCTTTCTATTTTGAGACAGATTAATCTGTCAACTACCTATTGTATAGACGCATTACACTGCGTCTATTAATAATTACTTTTTAGCTTTTTTTGCAGCCGGTCTTCCGACTTTCTTTACAGCTAATACTTTCCCTGATCCGGCAGGTCTTCCGGCTTTCTTTACAGTTGAAACACTCTTTGTTCCTGCTGGTCTTCCGGCTTTCTTTGCTGCCGGTTTAGCTGCTTTCTTAACTGATGCAGCTTTTTTTACAACAGCCGCTTTAGCAGCTTTCTTTGCAACTGGAGCACTTGCAGGACGTCCTGCTTTCTTTACAGGAGCAGTCTTTTTAGATGCTGCAGGTTTTACGGCTTTCTTTGCAGCCGGCTTAGCTGCTTCAACCTTGACAGATTCTGTTTTTTTGCTTTTAGCAGTTTTCATAACTTCCACCTTTGCTACATTTTTTTCTTCGATGGCAGCTTGTGCAGCAGCAAGACGTGCAATCGGTACACGGAACGGTGAGCATGAAACATAATTCATGCCGACACGATGACAAAACTTTACTGAATCAGGATCACCGCCATGTTCACCACAAATTCCGACCTTCAACCCTGGACGGGTTAACCGGCCGCGTTCAATACCAAATTTAATTAATTCGCCAATGCCCTCCTGATCAAGAGTCTGGAACGGATCAGCAGGTAATATTTTCTTTGTAAGATAATCCGGCAGAAATGAACCGATATCATCACGTGAAAAACCAAAGCCCATCTGTGTAAGATCATTCGTACCAAACGAGAAAAACTCCGCAGTTTCAGCCATAGACTTTGCAGTAAGGGCTGCACGTGGAATTTCAATCATTGTTCCATACATGAACGGAATTTTTCTGATACCAAGTGACTGACATACTTCTGCATACACTTTGTCAACAAGTATTTTCTGATCATCTATTTCGTTCTTTACACATGTAACAGGAATCATAATTTCAGGAAAAGCTTTCTTACCCTCTTTAATCAGTTCACCGGCAGCCTCAAGAATTGCCCGGATCTGCATTTCAGAAATCTCAGGATAGGTAATGCCGAGACGAACACCGCGATGTCCAAGCATCGGATTACATTCCCTCAATCCTTCACCGCGTTTTTTAACTTCGTCAATGCTGATTTGCAGTTCAGCAGCCATTGCGGCTATTTTGTCCTCGCTGTGAGGAACAAATTCATGCAGCGGAGGATCAAGCAGGCGAACAGTAACAGGAAGTCCGTCAAGCGCTTCCATTGTCGCCTTGATGTCCTTCTTTACAAATACAAAAAGTTCACTGAGCACAGCCCTGCGTTCCTCTGCAGTATTGCTCATAATCATTTTTCTTAAAAGAAACAATGGTTTATCTGATCCTTCACCATAGAACATATGCTCAGTGCGAAACAGTCCGATACCTTCAGCGCCAAATGAGACCGCTTTTCTGGCATCAGCCGGAGAATCTGCATTTGTCCTGATTTTCAGTTTTCTCTGTTTGTCACACAAAATCATCATTTCACCAAATGACTTATTATGTTCAAGATCAACATCAACAAGCGGAATCTGTCCTTTGTAAACAGTACCTTTTGTACCGTTAATTGTAATCCAGTCACCCTCGTTTACTATATTACCATTTTTTGTCTTGAATGATTTTCCTTCAACTTCAATATCTGAACAGCCGACAACGCAGCATTTTCCCCATCCGCGTGCAACAAGTGCTGCATGAGAAGTCATACCGCCCTTTGATGTAAGCACGGCCTCTGATTTATGCATTCCATCGACATCTTCAGGTGATGTTTCTTCACGTACAAGAATAACTTTTTCGCCCCGTGCAGCCCACGCCACAGCCTCCTCTGAAGTAAACACAGCACGTCCTTTTGCACCACCCGGACCTGCAGGCAGCCCTTTGGCAATAACAGTAATAGTTTTCTCTGCAACAGGATCTATCATGGGAAGAAGCAGTTCAACAAGCTGAGCCGGTGAAACACGCATCACAGCAGTCTCTGCATCAATCAGTTTTTCTCTGACCATATCAGTTGCTATTCTTACTGCAGCAACACCGTTACGTTTACCAATACGACACTGAAGCATGAACAGTCGCTTATTCTCAATCGTAAACTCAATATCCTGCATGTCCCTGTAATGTTTTTCAAGACGACGCTGAATATCAAACAATTGTTTGTAAATTTCAGGCATTACTTCCTGAAGTGTCGCAAGACTTGCGCTCTGATCATTTTTTGAATAATCGTTTATGGGTGCGGGTGTACGGATACCGGCCACAACATCTTCACCCTGAGCATTAATCAGATATTCTCCGTAGAAACTGTTTTCACCGTTACCCGGGTTACGCGTAAAAGCAACACCTGTTGCTGATTCCTCACCCATGTTTCCAAAAACCATGCTCTGCACAGTTACTGCAGTACCCCATTCGTCAGGAATACGTTCAATTTTACGATAATCAACAGCACGCTTTCCATTCCAGCTCATAAATACAGCTCCAATACCGCCCCAGAGCTGATCCTGCGGATCTTCAGGAAATGGTCTTCCGAGAACGTCCTTGACAATCTGCTTAAACTCTGCAACAAGCGCCCTGAGTTCATCGGCAGTTATTTCTGTGTCAAGCTTATATCCTCTTTGTTTTTTCAGTTCATCCAATCGTTCATCAAGAATTTTACGGATTCCCTTGCCGCCTCTGGGCTCGATGCCTTCCGCTTTTTCCATAACTACATCAGCATACATCATAATTAAACGTCTGTATGCATCATAAGCAAACCGGGGATTATTTGTTTTACTGATCAGACCCTGAACAGTTGTATCATTAAGACCGACATTCAGCACTGTGTCCATCATGCCGGGCATTGATTTGCGCGCTCCGCTTCGAACAGATACAAGAAGGGGATTTGTCGGATCACCAAACTTTTTATTCATAAGTTTTTCAACACTTTTCAGTGCAGTATCAACCTGGTTTTTCAGCTCTTTCGGGTATGTTCTTCTGTTATCGTAATAATAGGTGCAGACTTCAGTGGTAATTGTAAAGCCAGGAGGAACAGGTAATTTCAATTCTCTATTTCCAGCCATCTCGGCAAGGTTGGCACCTTTACCTCCAAGAAGATTTTTCATTGATTCATTACCATCAGCTTTACCGCCCCCAAAAGAATACACATACTTGGCCATAAACGGGTCCTTCCGAAACATTTGTTTGTTGGATTTTGTTAATATATTTTTTTTGAATGCCTATAATATAAATTGATATGATTATAAGTATCAAGGAAATCGCTATACATATTGTAAATAGACAGATATTTTTTATATATCATCAATAAATTTCTTCCTGAATAAATTCTTTTCATGAAGATGAATCCGAGGTTTTGCACACTTCAGCAATTCTTGCTTTTTACCAATCATGACTTTTACATAATGAATATGTGATCTTATATATTATTTTAATGTATTGAAATATGCAAGATTTAGTATTATAAAAATAGATATTCTGCAGTATTATCTGAAAAGATACAACATGAAACTTCACTGATAAAAAAATATTTCACATATTTTTTTATATATTCAATTTTTTAAAGCTCAATAGTCGCATGCAATTAAATTATATGTTTATTTTAGAATTAATTAAAAATCTGCATTGAATAATTTACTGCGACATTATAAATTTTAGTTATGAAGAGAAATTATATCGCGCTGCTTATTCATCCTTACAAGAACCGTCTGCTCCCGCGCACAGTTCTTAAGGAATCAATCGATCGTTTTGTTCGTAATATGCTTGCGTTAGTTTCAGAATTCCCGCACTTCAGATTCAATCTGGTTTTACCTGCCTATATTCTTGAATGCGTCAATCCATTGTTACTTTCACAGCTCAGGGATCTGCAGAAAAAAGGTTATTTCGAATGGATACTGACCGGATATACAGAACCATTTCTAAGTCTTTCACCTCCGCAACTGACTAATGATAATATAAGATATGGTTTACAGAAATATACTGAGATTGCAGGAGAAACACCTGTGGGATTTATGCCGCCATTCTCCAATTTTGAACCATCAATGATTGAAATAATTAAAAACAATGATCTTCAATATCTTGTTGTTTCAAAGGATTTACTTCCTCAACCGCTTCAATCATCAGGCGGCTACTGGATGGCTGAGCACTCCGGAAGTTCTATGCCGTTAATTGCAACAACTGTCATCCGCCATCTGAGCGCACCTGTTGATTTTAAAAATTATATTGAAAAAATATATGCATCAGACAAATCAGAATCATCTTCTGAAAAGATCGCAACTATACAATATCAATTTCCAATTAAAGAAGAGGGTGAGTCTGATCCTTTCAGGTGGCTGCGTTTTACAGCATCAGAAATTGACAAACACATTCTAAATTATCAACCTATCACATTCAGCGAATTACTCAGCAGTACTTTGCCTCTGGGTCTCCAGTATATTCCGGCAAGCTTGATGATGGGTGCGCGGGACCAGGTTGATCTGCATTTTCTTAATTATCTTCATTCATTTGATCAGATCGGTATTCTTCAGCGCAAGCTGATGGATCTTTACAATAAGGTAATATCCATCCCTGACAGTAAAATCAGTTTCCCAATGAAACGGAAACTTTTTTTCATTCAGGACATAAACCGTTTTCTTCCCGGCAAAGAATGCGGCTTTGAAAACGCAACAGACAGGTTATGGACTTTTTCCGGCATGATTGACATAGAGAAAGATATTAATGAGAGAGACCACAATAGCAATAGCGGCGGTCAGATTCGTATTACAGATTTCCTTCGCAATGGCAGTAAAAGTATTATTCTCTCAAATAAAAGTATAAAATTATATGTTGATTACAGCAGCGGCGGTTCAATTTTCGAATTCGATTACCGTGACCGGCGGATAAATTTATGTGCAGCATACAATCCTGTACCTCATGTGCGGCCTGACATTTTTGTTTCAGGAAAATCAAGGTCGTGGTTTCAGGACCGCATCTTCTCCACTGAAGTATCCGGTACTGATTTTCTCAGCGGCAGGGCTCAGGACTGCGGCAACTTTCTTAAAGGGCAATTTACATATAAAGTATCTAAAAATGCCGCAGGCATAAGAACATCTCTTGTCAGGCAGGGCTCATTTATAAGAGGTGAAAAATTGTGCCCACTAAGCCTTGAAAAAGTTTTCGGACTTGAGCAGAACACATCAAAACTATCATTTGTCTATCAATTGACAAATCAGTCACTTGCGCAGTACAATTTCAGATTTTCAACTGAACTTGGCTTCTGTCTGCCCGGTCTTCATACCGGCGATGTCCGAATTGTAAATGGAAGCACAGTGTATGAAAAAATCGGCCTTGATTATATTCAGATGACCGGTACACTGCGGTGGTATATCGAAGACAGGGCCTGCGGCTTAAGGATACTTTTTCAGACACAGAAACCTCTTGATGTCTGGTGCCTGCCATCATTACAGGCAGATCAGTCTGTTGACCCGCAGAACGGGATCACAATAATTTTATCATCTCCTGTGCTCCTCGATCAAAGCTCACACTGGAAACTGATCGGAAAGCTTTCCTGCAAGAGAATGAGAAAAATAGCGGGAGATAATGATGTACTTTGATTCCATGGATATTACAATTGAAGGTAGAAACGAAAATATCTGGCTTACGTTAGCCGGGCATTTCCGTAAAGAACAGATTCCCCAGATGCGTGAGAAATTTGAAGTACTTCTTGAAGACAGAAACCGTCAGTTTGTGGTTGATCTGGAAAACATCATCAGTATTGACGATTCGGTAGTACAGCTGTTTCTGCAGATTCTCAATGCAATCAGAGGTAAAGGCGGAGAAATAAAACTGATATTTAAAAACGCCGCCGTTTCAAAAGCATTTGCACCATACAACAACATTTTTCCTGTCTACCCGGATGCGGCGTCATTGACATCAGGCGGCTTTCTCAGTGCTATTCGTCAACGTGGAAAACTGCTTTCAAAGAAAACAGGTATAAGAATTTCAGGTCCGGTTGCACTGTTTCTTCTTATTGTTCTGTGCGGATGGTTCATATCACTTATTTTTATTGTACGTATTCAGAGCAGATACATAAAAAAACAGCAGGTTGAAGTACAATCTTTACAGGAGACAAATCAGCAGATCAAGATTGAAGTCGATGCTCTGCGCGAAAGAATAAAGCCACTTGAACAGCTTGGCATCATCAACATTTCACCTGATAAGTAAAAAATGACCCCCATTACAATCAAATTCCGCAAGAGTCTTTTAATCAGGGGAAACAAAATCTGGTTTTCTGAGTTGACAAGCATTATTATTGTCTGTATATTGCTTGTATCTCTTCTGACAATAACATTCAGGATTTTCAGAAATGAAGTGCTGTCTCATAAATCCAATAAACTATTAGCCGAGCTCAGAAGTGAAAACATCCTGCTTTTGAATGAATTTGATCATCTTCAGAAAACCACACAGATCGCACAGACCCTGTGTTCGTTTCTTGGTAACCGCATACCTCAATCGTCAATCTACCGTTTATCTGAACTTGTTTACAACAGCAGCAAACAATATGGATACGACCCTGTACTTCTTCTGGCTGTAATACATATTGAAAGTTATTTTAAAACTGATGCTAAAGGAAAATACCAGAGCGGTGAATTAAGCGGAGCACTGGGACTTATGCAGCTCAAATTTGAAACAGCTCAGGAGGTCGCAGAGCAGATGGAACTTGGTACTATCACAAAAGAGGATCTTCTGAAACCTGAAATAAATATAATGCTTGGAGTAGGATACCTTACTCAATTAGTAAAGCGGTTCAGGAATTTCAAACTTGGATTACTGGCGTATAATCAGGGTCCGGGTACCATTAAATCAAATATCAGCAATAAACAGGAGCTGTCTGTAAAGTATTACAGGAAAGTCCTCAAATCTTATTATATGCTTAAAGGGATTGCAAAAAAATCATCAGCTTCGCAATCTGTCTGCAATTAATGTCATATGCTCTCAGCAATCAATAATAAACAGGTCTGTCTGTTTTAATACCTGACTTTTAATTCAGCGAAAATATAAAGATATGATTTCAATAGACAATATATAATGTTATATTCAGTAGATCTCACTTAAACCTATCAGTCCGATAAGTATTGACATTTGAGATTTACATTTAATTCAGACAGCTGTTTTTGTAGTTTTATAATTATTTATTTACAGGGATATCTTAATAATGCGTGACTATCAACATTTTCTTTTTTTTGCATCTGTAATATCTGGGCATACTGCAACTCTTGATGCAGATGAGGCGCGCCATGCAATAAAGGTACTGCGGCTGACTGATGGCGACAGATTTCAGGTGACATGCGGCGACGGGCACATTTATATATGTAAACTACTAGGATCAGATAAAGAAAACGCAACCGGCACTATTGTTGATAAAATATCCGTGCCGCCTCTGCATCCGTCAATTCACTGCTATATAGGTCTGCCCGATAAAGACGCATTTGAATCTGTTGTAACAGATCTTACTGCAATGGGTGTATCACAAATTACTCCTCTTATCACTGAAAACTGCCAGAAGAACTGGTGGGAACAGAAGTGGGAAAAACACTATGAACGATTTAACAGCAAAATGATTGCTGCAATGAAACAATCATTGTACCCGCGAATTCCGGTACTTCATCCGCCCACACCGGTTGAAAGAATTCTCACAACGATTGAAAACTGTGCAATTGTCGCGGATTACGATGGAGTGTCACTTTCAGACTGCCAATTGTCAAGCGAAATACATGTCAGCTGCATCGTGGGCCCTCCCGGAGGCTTCAGTACTCATGAGATAAATCAGTTCAGGGAACGCGGATTTTACTTTGTCAAATGCGGCGCAACGAGGTTGAGAACGGAGCTTGCGGCGGTGGTTATGTGCGGAGGAATTAGAAGATAAGAATAAGAATAAGAATAAGAATAAGAATAAGGTTGAGGTTGAGGTTGAGGTGACCGGGCATTTCGGCTCCGCTCAATGACCGGTAGAGAGAGTTTCTTCTTGATTGACACAATTCAATACCGCCACACGCACCAACCCCAGCTCACTGAGCGGAGTCGAAGTGTGCGGCCGCAAATGTATGTCTATTTACCAATAAGAATACCTATGCCAGCCTGGTGAGACAGGAAGCGTTCTTTATAGTCAGCACTTTCATACGGAAGATCCTCTGAATATTCACCCTTTACAGGATACCAGTAGCGAAACCTGTAGTGTACTGAAATTCCAATATGCCTGTTGATTATGAACTCAGCTCCTATTGTCCCGCACAGACTCCATCTGAGTCCGCTGTAGCTCTGAAGATCGGGGTCAATAATCCGTCTGTTTTCATACCATTCATACTCTTCAAATTTTACATAATGAATACCGCCGCCGCAGCCCAGAAACGGATGAATTTTATCAGAATCCATTAATACATACTGCACTTCCGGTGATATTCCCGCATTAATTAATAAAAAATTAGCTTCTGCATTGACTAGAGTAGAAACCCCATCACCGCCGTCTATATAGACACTTCTGCCATCCTCTTTTTCTGAACCTACATCAACTATCAATGGAAGAGCAATACGAAAGTTTGCCGGTAAAGCAAAATTCTTTCCTATTTCAACTCCTATTGTAAATAGCTGATCCTTATTTTCCTTCTTTTCATGACCATGACCGAGGTCGTATATGCCAAGCCGGTCATTAAAAGTGAGGTTTACATTTCCAAAATACATGGAATAATCTTTTGCGGCTGAATATGCATAGACTGCAAGCAGAGCAATACATATTTTAAAAAAAAGTTTTTTATTCTGCATTTAAATAATCTCCTGATCTACCGAAATCAAATCACTCACTTATTAGTCAACCTGCTCTGTCAGATATCACAAGGCGACATTTTAATCACTGATACCGGCCGACTTTTTTTGAATTATGCTCATCATTTCCTCTATAGCGGAAAATGCCGCTTCAGGACTTATTTCATTGACACTGTTTGTTTTACAGGCAATAAGTTCTTTTGTCAAATCAGCATACGCTCTCCACCGGACAAGATTCTCTCCGTCAGTGCAATATAACCCGACAACCGGATACCCGTTACCTGACGCAATATGTATAAGCGATGTATCAGGGGAAAAAAACATCGACAACTGCTGCATAACCGCGACAACAGTGAAAAGATCAACTGCAGGCAGAGCTGTTGTGTTTTTAAATTCATGTGAAAAGTCAACAGCCCATTTCTGCTGTTCATTGACAGAAAATAAAACGGTGTGAATATTCTTATATTTTTCATGCAATAATTCAAGCAGCCTGTGGTAATTTCCCCTGTCCCACTGTCTTTCTAGCTCCCCTGCACTGCAGTTTATTCCGATTACTATCTTATTTTTCTCTATACCGGCCAGAATGTGTTTTGCAGCATGCCTGTGCTCAGGTAATACATGAATTTCTGCTGATATACTTTCTGTAAATTTACATTGCATGACAGATTCAATAAGTAATTTATTTCTGTCAATAATATGAAGGCCATGATTTTCTGTTGTGATATCAAAAAACTTTCCGGTATGCGCTTTATGCATTCCGGCAATGCGTGTTTTTTTGGATCTGACCATGCGGTTTATGATTGTTGATGTCCTGCTTACGCCTGGAATCAGATCAATCACCCAGTCAAACTGCTGTTTTTTTATCCATCTGATCAATCCAAGCACAGCAAACAATGAGTGAAAATTCACAACTTTTATTTCGTCAACAAACGGATTATGTTTTATGACAACTTTGTTATATGGACTGCACACTACTGAAATGTGTACTTTTGGAAATATTTTTTTTAATTGACTGAAAAATGGTGTTGCAACTATCAGATCGCCTAATTTGCCCGGACGTAAAAAAACTATTTTCTGTTTCATC
>Ga0209373_10002886_pt1 | contig 16555 bp, 15 predicted proteins | sample Higcelweek5metaG_FD_187173 | JGI IMG/M metagenome (GOLD analysis project Ga0209373, IMG submission 187173) | Freshwater pond sediment microbial communities from the University of Edinburgh, under environmental carbon perturbations - High... | ecosystem: Environmental > Aquatic > Freshwater >... | reverse complement strand
TCCTTCTGCTTCTGTTCGAGGACGACTTCTTTGAGCTTGCGGGTCAGCACCGCCGATTCGTCGAACAGCAGCTTGAGCTTGTTTCGTAACTCGTCGATGCCGTGATTCAGCTCGTCGAGCGGATTGACCGGCTCCTCTTTCGTTTCGATCTCTTTGATGGGATCCATGGTTTTAACCTCCTTGTCTGGTTTGGGTTGCGGAAAAATGCGAACCGGCATGGCGAGAAAACTTCCGCTGCCGCCCGTTGCGACTGCCGGAAGTCCGCCTTCCGAATTGGCTCGAAACGTCGAATATCCCTGCTGAAGCATCCGCGAGAGGATGAACTTGTTGAGCGCCAGCACTTCACGCGGATGAGCTCCGGAAACTTCGGCGTTCAGCTTCAGGATCATTTCCGGAAAATCAGCAGGAATGACCTCGATGCCGCCTGCTACCACATTGAGCTCGATCGCGTGAAACGGCGGATGATCGGGAACTGTTTTCAAGAACTCGACCAGCTCCGCCGACTGCTCCGGCGTGAACGTAATCGCATAGTTCAGCGCGGACGGCTCCGGAATGACCTGCTTCCAGCTCGGATATGCGCCCGGCAAGGTTCGACCGATCCAGACGAAGGAACCGATTTCGATGTTGAAGATGGTCACACCCTTCGACTCCCAGAAGGTCAATGTTCCCGTCCCCTCCGGCTTGGCTGTTAACAAAGCCAGCGGAAAGGGAAGTGTGAACGGAGCATCCAGCGTCCACGCAACCGGAAGGTGCAGCAACTGCTTGCCGTCCGTCACCACGATTCCGTCGGGGCAGAAATGGATGCCGCGCAACGGAAGCCGCGCCTCCTGCCGGTTGACGATCTGCGCCGCCTCTGCCAGCAATTTACCGAAGTTCTCCGGCAACGGAATCTGCTTCGCCTCCGCCGGAGGAACCGCGACCTCCGGCCACTCGATCTTCTCGCCGTTCACCTCAACTTCACGCCCACGAGTACTGCGAATCAGCTCCCGAAGAGCCTTGAACTCGACCGCAAAATCGACCATCCCCTCGGACTCCGCATCGACTTCCTGGGCCACGATTTCGATGCCATCCGTAGCCGAAAGCCAAACCCGATTCCCGTTGCCGACAAACCGGATCGACCGCAAGCTCACTTCAGGAGAAGTCTGCGACACCACCCTCCCGAGCACCTTCAAAGCCTCGGCCAACACGTTCTTCTTGATCTTCATATAAACCTCCAATGAGTTTAAAACAGAATCCGCTCCGCCAGCCGAAGCCAGCAGAGCGAATCAAAACCCAATCTATTCAGGTTCACGGAGGTAATATATCAGTGAATTTTTTTGAACAGCAGTCAACTTTTTAAGCTGCGAACATCCATACCGTCTGCAATTTACGGGTAAGATCAGCTCCTTTGAATAGAGTTTTGCCAGATAGGAAAAAGTTTGAAATCCTTTTTTAACGTTTACCAGCAGATCTTCATCCCGGCGAATCATCAACGGATATTGATACGCTCCTTTAAAATCGACAAGGCCAAGAGTAAAGTCATCCTCGCCAATGCACCGTTCCCACAATTCAATAACCCGATCAATTACGTTTTGGGGATGCTGTATCTTGTTTCCATTCAACCAAAGGGCCAAATGATAATGATGATGCGGAGAATTATCCCTCTCTCTCACCCAGAAATATGCGGGATCATATCCATTCCGTGAAAGAAACTGAATCAAGTTGAAAATGAAGTATGCGATGTCACCATTGTCCTGCCGATAGAGCTGATAAGATAGCGGGAAAGTCAGGGTGAGTGTGAAGAAGAACGTTTTGTTGTGAGCCTGAAGATAATTCTTGAATCGTGCATATCCGGTTGAAAGTATCTGGCTGGAGAATCCTTGTAATGCTTTTTTATCCGAATGATAAAGCGTAAACGTCAATCCGTCAATCTGGCAGTATTCTCCGTAGATGGGATGTCTGAACATTTTCTCATTCCTCCATGTTGTTGTTGCTACTATAGAGAAGTGAGATTGTGTAATTAATAATTATTGTGAGGGGGAGGAGGGACTATAATACATTACATAAGAAACCTATTCTTTCAAATGGAAATTAGATTGATTCCCCTTACCCGGGAACAGCCGTTTGAGGCAGAGATTGGGTCGGCAATCGTTGAAGGACTTATGAAATTTTAAAAATATATTCTGTAACCATCTGATGCGTCGCAGGAGGGCGCATCAAATGAACGAAATTCAGATTACAGCACGTACCGTCCGGATCGTGAAGCGCATTATGCGCCCCATCGCCGAAGAAGGATTTATTCCCTTGCCGGAATTCAACGAGATGATTTCACAGTTGACCAGCTTGGCCGAACATGGAACAGTAAAACCGAGCATCGTCCCCCGACTCGTGGACCAACGCGAAGCGGCTGAAATGCTCGGGGTTTCGTATTCAAATTTCAAGAAACTGGAGGCCGAAAACGCATTTCCCTTTAAGCGGAAGATGGTTGGCACCTCCGTCCGCTATCGCAATACCGATATCATTGCATTCATATTGAGCGAGGAGGAATAGTCGTTTTTTCACCAGTAATATCCCCTGTCGCGCTTTCCGTTGTGTTCTCGGGTGTTCTCTCGCCAGAAGCCACTGTTCCTTTGGCAACCTTTTCTGCAGCTTTCTCTGTTGACCCCGCCGTCGATCTCTTTCTATTTTTACGGATATCGTGCTTTTGACAGAATTTTTCAAAGGAACTTTTGCGATATCCGAAATAGTCGGCAACTTTTTCCAAAGTCATATCCTTCCATAGATCTCTCACTTTTGAAATTTGCTCGTCAAGGGGCAACGATTTCCATGGATTTTCAGATCTCGAATTAGGTTCATTCGGCAATCGGAAGCGAGCTCCATGCTCCAGATCCAAGATGACATGGTTCGGAGTCCACTGATCTTTTCCCCCTTTATTTTTGGGAACCGTGTATACAAGTTCAATTGCATGTTTGCCTAGCTCTTGTTTGCCATGTTCCACGTGAATATGAGTGTGAGCATCTTGCGGAATGAGAACAGTGCCGGTCATTTTGCCTTGATTGTATTCGTGGTGAATGAGAATCACCGATATCTTTTTCTTATTCAAATCCTCAATCCATTTTCGAATCGTTGGCCAGTTATCTTTGGAATTGCCTTCGTTGTCTGTCAACTTATTGAGATGGTCCAGAATCAACACCGAAGAACGAGTCGAATCCATTTTTAAGAATAGTTGGTCGATGCGTGTTTCGAGTTCCTTACGCGTGGTCTCGTCTAATAGATTTTTTCGATGAACACTCTCAAAAACAAAATGATCCGCATAATGCCTGTATAATTTTCTCAAAACTTCACGCCGGTCATCAAGTATGTCTTCATCCATTTCATCGTCAGCAACATAAACTACGTTCGCTTTTCGTATGACTTCCCAATCGTGAAACAGCGTACCGCGAACCGACAATGCAGCACCCAAAATCATAGCCAACCAACTTTTGCCACTACCCTCGCGTCCGGAAATAACAGTAAAGGTATTCAGTCGAATGATAGGGTCAATTAAGAATCGCTTCTCGCGTCGGGGAATACGTCCGAGGTCCCGCAAATACTGAGCCAGTAAGCTGGCCTGCGTGTCGTCAAGTTCAATCCCATGCTGATGCGCCTGCTCCAGTCCTTCCAGATAGGATAACATTTTAAACGGATTATGCTCAGTATTCTCTACGTCTGTCTTTTTTTCCAGCCATACAAGAGAAAATTCGGCTCCGGAAAGCACCGCGACATGCCTGCCCACTCGGACAAAGTGCTCCAACGCGACTTCAATCGGTACTCCTATTTGAAACAGATAAACATTGCGTTCTTGCAATAGCGTCCAGTCCGTCTTTTCCAGCAGGTCGTATCCTCCGAACCAGGATGACCAAATCACATTGGAATATAATTCCGTTGTCATACCCGGACAAATGCGCAGATTATTGATCTCATCAAGCAGTTTGTTTATTCCGGTGGGTTGGCCTGCAGGAGAATTATATGGCATTTTACGCCAGAAATCGTTAGCACCGTTTTTTAAAAACTTCGCATAGGCACCGTCATATTCCCTCTGCAATCTGGTTGCAACGTTCAGAGAATCAATCAAAAAAACGGCTGTCCTCCGTTTTGCAATGATGTTCTTGCACGCTAATGGCAGACCTGAAGAGAAATTCGAATTAACAATAAAAATGCATCTATTATTACTTTCTCCGCCAGGATTATGACGAAATGAATACTGATAGCCGGAGTCTTCATTCATATAGTCCAGAGGGAAATCGTTCCAGCAAGAATATGTGTATAAATCAGCCAAATAGCCTTGGCTGCGAATGCGATTTTCACCGGGATTATAATTCGGATACCAAGACGCATAGGATTCTCCGAATTCATTCAACAAACTCGTAACTGCATCCACTTCTGTTAAGCGGTAAAATGCACGATACAGCGCAAAGAATATATAATAATGAAAACCATCTACTCCGGTATCATTTACAAACTTATTGGTTATAAATCGGCTTAGATCATAGCTCCTGGCAAGTTGATCCATCGCATCAGCTGAAAGATCATATTTTTTTTTGAACTCTTTCCAAAAGGATTTGTCTTGATTCTCTTTCAGTTCAGCACGCAACACATGATTACAATAATTCATCAGATAGCAGTGATATTGAAATCGCCAGTCAATGCAAGGCACTTTTTGGAAAATATCATAAACCGTTTTGACGGTATATTCCCGTATCCGTGCCTTGAGATGCTGTGGATTTGATAAGTCAACCAATCCATATTCGTTCATGACTAATCCTTGCTCAGATATTTTTTGAGCTCAAAATCGAATTGATAATGATGAAATTAATCAATAATACACCATATTTATCGTTTTTCAATCCACATATTTCCATATTTTTCAATAAAAACACAGAAAGAAATATAGAAAACACAGAAAAAAACCATAAAAAATATAAAAAAACCATAAAGATGAGGTTTCTAGAATCGGAGTTCTTGGCAAAAAAAATCCCTAGTGATGCCATCCAATGGGCGGCATTGCCAGGGCTGGCGCGATTAGTCTTCGGTCAGAATTCCATGTAGTTTTTTCATGTCATCAGTCTGGGGAAGCGTCGTTATAAAGTCCAACGCCTTCTTGATACGGTCGCGGTCGGATGGGCCACCGCTGCTTCCGCAAATAGCTTCGATTGCGGCCCGCTGCGCATCTTCTCCGACGTGGGTGTAGAACCGATCGATGATCTCGCTGTTGGCCCCGAGAATCGAAACAACGACAGCCTTCGGCACTCCGGCTTCCGCACAATGGCTGGCAAAGCTGTGACGCAGGCTGTGGAAGCCGTAAACCGTGGCTTTCTTCTTGCGACCGGGTACGACCACAGAGGGTTCAAGACCGATCCACTTGATCACCCGCAAGACGTCGATATTGACCAGGCCGTCACCGATGCTTTTACCACGTGCATCCACCGCCTGGTAACGTGCTGCGACTTTTGGGCAAACATAACCGTCCTCTTTCCACTGTATCGCCTCCTGCAAAACGGCAAGGAGAGGATCGGCAATTGGAATCGACACTTCTTTCCCCGTCTTGAACTGCTTCACCCAGATGCGTCGTTTCGGCAAATCGATATTCTGCCATTGCATCAGAACGCAGTCCTTGAGCCTCTGCCCGGTGTACATGCCGATATAGTAGATCACCTTAATTTCGGCCTTATTCAACATTTTGCGAGTCGGATCGTCCAGTTGTCTGCGAATCGCCTCTTCCTGTTCGCGGGTGAAGGCGATTCGTCGAACCTTGGTTCCCTGCTCTTCGCGCTCCTTTCGGCGCAGAGTCGGTGAAGAGAACGGATTCGGTTCGGTGCGATAGTCCTTCAGTGTTTCAAAGATCTTTCGGAGCCGGATGAGTTTTCGATTATGGGTGCTTACCGAAATTTTCGTGGTCTTCATGTGTTCGACAAAATTCACCGCCATATCGGTGGTAATGTCATTGAATGCGGTTATGCGGGGTTCAAGAAAGGCCAGGAATTCGTTCAGGGTCGCTTCATACGACAGTTCTTCGCGCACGGTTGCGGGTGTGGCTCGGTTTGGATGGACGGAGTAGGTCTTCCAGATGTTCTTGATCGGCAGTGTCTGTGTCTGTACAGCAAGTTTACGGGCGACCTTGACATGCGCCGAAATAACCTCCGCATCGGTGGCCTTGACGATCGGCAGGAGCTCTCTGGCCTTGCGAACGGCCTCTTCCTGATTCTGCGTTTTCAAGCTGACGCATTTGCGTTCTTTGCGGACCTGGTAGCGGAAGTAATAGGTCCCGCCTTCGTTCTTTTGGTAAACGGTTCCGATGTCGAGTTTGATGGTTGTTTTCTTTCCCACTTGCGACCTCTTTTTAAAAGTCTCTTACGGCTTAATATAGCCGACGAACTGGGAAATGAAAGTTCAGATGGTAAAAAACGGCACCTTTTGGTGCCGTTGTGAGGTCAAAAATGGTGCGCTCACGGGGACTCGAACCCAGGACCCAGTGATTAAGAGTCACTTGCTCTACCGACTGAGCTATGAGCGCATCAACAGTGTATAATATGCAGCGTTGTCCCGCATTTTTCAAGGGGAGAGACGGAAAAAAACGAAAAAAGGGAGAAAAGGCAGATCGGCGCCGTCCTATTCCGCGGTTTCCGGTTTTTCGTCGCGGAGCGTCACTTTGAGGACTTCCACCTTGCGGTCGGTGGCTTCGAGCACCTCGATGTGGAGGTTTTTGTAATCTAACGTTTCGCCCGGTTCCGGGATGTGCTCGATCCGGCTGAGCAGCCAGCCGTTCACGGAATTCGACTCCGCTTCCTCGTGGATGCCGAACGTCTCGAAAAAGTTATCCGTGTGGGCGTTGCCCAGCACCTTGTAGACGCCGGGGGAGAGCTCTTCGATCTCGTGGATCACCTCGTCGTGCTCGTCCCAGATTTCGCCGATCAGCTCCTCGATGACATCCTCGAGGGTAACCAGCCCCACGGTGCCGCCGTATTCGTCGATGATGATCGCGATGTGGGTGTTCTGTTGCTGGAACATCCGCATCAGCTTGGAGATCCGGGTGCCGGACGGAATGTAGAGCGGCGCGCAGACGATGCTCTCCAGCGGCTCCCCGCCGTGGATCACCCGGCGGTAGAAATCCTTCTGGTTGATGACGCCGGTGACGTGGTCGATGCTCTGCCGGTAGACCGGCAGACGCGAAAAGCCGGAATTGTCGAAGAGTTCGACCGCTTCCTCGTTGGTCGCCCCTTCCTCCAGGCCGACGATATTGATGCGCGGGGTGCAGACGTCGATCGCATCGACGTCGTCGAATTCGATGGCGCTGCGGATCAGGTCGCCCATTTCGCCGTCGATGCCGCCTTCTTCTTCTGCTTCCCGGACCATGGTGAGAATCTCCTCTTCGGTGATTCCGGTCTCGGTCTTGATCTTGAACAGGCGGCCGATGAACCGCTTCCAGAGCGAGAAGAACAGTGTGGCCGGGAGAAGGATCAGGCAGAAGAAACGGACCAGCGGCGCGGCGGACATGGCGAATTTCTCCGGAATGTCCTTGGCGATGCTTTTCGGCGTGATTTCGCCGAAGATCAGCACCAGCACGGTGACGACCACCGCCGAAATGGCCGCGCCCATCGTTCCGAAGTACCGGGTGAAAAGAACTGTCGCGATGGAGGCCGTCGCGATATTGACGATATTGTTGCCGATCAGGAGGGTCGAAAGCAACCGGTCGTAGTGTTCCACGAGCCTGAGCACCGCCGCCGCCCGCCGGCTCCCCTTGGAGGCGTAGTTTTTCATCCGGATGCCGTTGAACGCGGAAAACGCGGTTTCCGTGGCGGAGAAAAAGGCGGAGAGCAGCAGCAGAATTCCCAGGATCAATATCGTAGACAAGTCGTCTTGCATCCATCGGCCTTTCGTATTTTTGACAGTTACGGTTTAATGTATCACGCAAAAAACGAAAAAGCAATGGGACGGCACTGCCAAAAGGGATGGAAGAACGATTGCCCCGTCAAATTCCGGCCAGTCGACGGTAAATGCGCGGCCGCAGCCCGAGCAGGAACTCCGGATCGCGCGGATAATCGGTCATGCGGAATGACTCTTCGCGCCCTTCCTTCAGGAATTTGAGCACGCCTTCGCGTCCGAGCGTCGCCTCCAGCAGTTCCAGCGCACGAAGGTCCTGAAGGCCGTCGAAGAACACTTCGTGGCGGATCGAATCGAGCGGTTCGCCGTTCCCGCCGGGGTAGACCAGAAACGGGTCGCCGCCGGGGAACACCCCGTCCGCATCGGTGCAGGCGAACGGGTCGATGAGCCGCCGCGAATACTGCGAATAGTAGAAGTTGAATCCCCAGTGGAGGAATCCGGCCAGTTCGTAGACGTAACAGAGCGTCCCCATGATCCGGTTCCGCGCCGAGGGCATGGCGATCAGCCGGTTCGGCACCAGCTCCTGCTGGCCGCAGCAGTAGTAACTCCACAAGTTCTTCACCTTGCCGACGAAGGGCTCGATGTGGTTGTTGGCCGGGACCGGGTGCTTGACCAGCCCGCGCTCGAAGAAACTGAAATCCGACAGCGCCTCGACGGTGGGGTGACCCTCCAGGAGCGGCGTGACCAGATTCACCGCGTTCCCGTAACTCTCCAGGTGCGTCTCGGACGGCTCGTCGGAAACGGAGAAGAAACAGCGCTCTTCGACGCCGCACTCCCGCAGCACCGCGAACAGTTGCGGCAGCAGCGCCGCGAGGAATTCCCCGTAAGCCGGGTCGTCGGAAGCGACGTGCCAGCCGAAACGGTTCACCGTCCTTCCGTCCGGCAGCGAGCAGACGATCTTCGGCGTAAAGCACGCGCCCCACTGGGTGAACAGGTGGCTCATGCCGAATTTGCAAAAACCGAGCGACTTGCCCATCTCCAGGAAGCGGCGGAGGCGGTCGAAGCCGAAGCGGTACGTTCCGGCCTCCGGATCGAAAGCGATTTCGAGCAATTGGCAGGTCGGCCGTTCGCCGCCCGCACCGGTATCGAGCGGGGGAGTCCAAAGCGGCGTGTACAAGGCGGTGACGCCGTGCCGCGCCGCGTTGCGGGCGAAGGCTTCGACGATCTCCCAGTGGGGTTCGCTCCAGGCTTCGACCCGGTAAAAGGCCGCCAGGCAGTCGGCGTGGAACCATTCATAGCGGGTCAGCTTCTGCGGCGGCAGTGCGAGGCCGACCACTTCGAGCGGGAACGAACATTCCCCGCACGGAACCCATTCGCCGCCACATTCGCGGGAAAAGCGGAAACCGAGCGGATATGCTCCCGGCGCGCAATCCCCGGGAATCCGCACCGTGACCCAGAGCGCACGCCACTGGCGCGGCAGGATCCGGAAACTGTCGCCACCGGCCAGCGGATTCAGCAGGTCCGGATAAAGCCCCGGCGTGGTCCGCAGCCAGTTGCCGTCACCGGGACGGTCGGCGGCGAGATGCACCGGGACCGAATCGACCGTGCGGATCCGCGCATTCAGCGCGCCGGAGAATTCGACCCGGCGCCAGCCGGCTTCCCCCGGCTCCGCCGCCAGCGCAATCTGGAACGAATAGACCTCGCCGCGCGCCGCGACGCCCCCGGACAACTCCGGGATCTCCGGCTCGGCGACATCGTCGAATATTTTCTCAAGCGAACTGGTAAACTTGCACTGCATGGACCATCTCCCCAAAGAATTCTGATTTCCGGTTCCGGTCAATATAGGTGCAAGCCCGCAAAATACAATGGATAATCGACGATTCCCTATGGATTTTTCGGCACCGGGTCCGGAGTTTCCGCTTTTTCAACGACGATCACCCGGTCAGGTTCGGAAACGCGGCGCAGATGCCGGTGGAGCGGGGAGAACCCGCCGCGCTCCCAGATCACCACCGCCGCCATGCAACCGAGCTGGAACGCGCCCCAGGCGGCCAGGATGGTCAGGAACGCACTGGCCGTCCGCACGAAATTGACCCCGTAACGGCGGCTGCAATAGAAGCGGACCACCGCCCAGAACGTCAGCAGCATCGCCAGGTCGAAGAGCCCGAGCGCCAGCGTCTGGCGGTCTTCGACCAGGAAGCGGACCATCATGGAATCCTGCAACCCGAGAAGCCAGGTCAGCAGCCCGACGATCTCCAGCGGCAGATAGGCGAGAAACAGCAGGAACCAGGTGGCGAATCCTTCCGGGCGGTTGGTGCCGAGCTCATAGGCGTGGGGGCTGCTCACGACCATGGCGAGGATCATCAGCAGCGCCAGCACTCCGGCGAACACGTCGAAACGGCGGAGCGTCCGGCGGAGGTGTTCGCGGCCGCGGCTGGAAATCACCTGATATTTGGTCTTCCGGGGGAGAGTGCTCATCTTCACCGCCTCCTTCCGTTGTCGCGGGTTCCGATCTGCTTGACCAGGAGATAGGTCAAATAGCCGATGACGACCATGACCAGCACCAGCGCGCTGTAGGCGTGCGGCCACCAGATGCCCTGGGTCATCATGGTGAATTCCGACATGCCGCCGAGCCCGACGATGACGGTGAGCGGCATAAACACCACGTTGATGGTCGCCAGGTATTTCATGATCACGGCAAGATTGTTGCTGACCACTGAAACACGCGCATTGGACATGCCGGTCAGAATCCCGGCGTAGATTCCGGCGAGGTTGTCGCACTGCTTGTTTTCGACGGTGATGTCTTCGAGGAAATCGAGCTCCTCCTCGTTGAAGCCGATCTTGTTCGCGTCGTTGCGCAGCTTGATCAGCAGAAGCTGGTTCGCGCTGGTGGCGCTCTCGTAGTAGGTCAGGCTCTTGAGCAGCGAGAACATGTTCACCAGCGACTTGTTGGTCACCGCGAACTCGATCTTGTTCTCGATCTCGTCGGAGATGTTGCGGATGATCCGCAAATGCTGGAGGAAGTGGTGCGTCGAATGGTGCAGCAGCCGCAGCAGCACCCCCTGGATCGTGTTCCCCCGCAACGGCATCCGGCCGTGCTCGAACAGCGGCATCGGCTCGGCCTGAAGCACGATGATGCGGTCTTTGAAGAGAAACGTGCCGATCGACGACACCTTGAAGGCCATCGTCCGGTCCACCTGAAAGTTGCGCGGCCGCTTCATGATAACCGCGATGTGGTTGTGCTCGAACTCCACGCGGGAGATCTCATCCTCGTCGAGCGCGGAGAGCAGCGTGTGCTCGTCGATTCCGCACTGTTCGACCAGATAGCGCTTCTCCTCCTCGGTAGGAGCACTGTATACCTGAATAATGCCGAGCTGCCCTTCCGGGCAACTCTGGACACGGCCGTCCACCAGATCGTAACATCTGAACATGGGCAATCCATCCTGTCGTTAAAGGTTTTCTGTCACCGGAACCCAAGTCCGGGAACCTGATCCTTTGAACCTGATCGCAGGCGTGAAACCGCGCATGTGCCGACCGTCGTCCGCATTGCGCGGAGCGGTGTGGCGGGGCACCGGAATGATCCGGTGGAGATTCGTCAGCGAAAGACCACGGAACAAAGAGCGCCCGGCACGGCTTCACGCCTTCGGGGTCCAGGATCCTCGCTGATCTTACTCTTTTTCCGTTTTTCTTTCATCTTCCTGACTGCTGTTGAGTGAAGGGAACGCGCCGTCGCGCTCCCATAACGCACGATAGCACTGAATATAACCCGCCGAAGCGTTTTTGTCAACCGGCGGCCCGCCGCAAGCCGGAAAAACAGGCAAAAAAGAGATTCGGAAATCGCCGACCTCCGCTTCCCGGGGAGAGTATTGCGCCCGCGTCGGCGCCTGCCCGCCGTTTTCCCGCCGGGGCGATTTGCAAAACGGGCGCAGAGGTGCTAGATTACTTTCATTGAGAATTCTTTCTGGGAGGAACCGCGAAAATGAGAAAACTGATCGTATTGTGTTTTGCTTCGACCGTCATCCTGGCGGCAGCCGCGACGGCGCAGGAGTCCTCTTCGACTTCCCTGCCGCCGAAAACCGAAACCGCGTCGCAGGAAGTCCTGAAAAAGACCACCCACGGCCGCGCCATGCTGGCGCGGGACGCGAAAGATCCCGAAGAAGGACGCTTCCTGCGCGCCCTTTCCACCTGCATCCGCTACTACACCAGCGGCAACCGATAGGAGGACATCGCCATGCAACGACCCACCCCTCCCGGACAGGCGGAAAAGAAAAAGAGTCCGCTCGGCGTCATCATCATCATTCTCGTGGTCCTCGCGGTGATCGGCCTGGCGGCCATGATCGCCTCGCACATCCCCGACACCATGGAGCTGGAACGGCGGATGGACACCGCCGCGACCGCCATCAACGCCGACGGCATCACCGCGCTGGCCCAGGCGATCGAAGCGCATCCGCGGGCGGCGAACCGCGACGAAGCGCGGCTGCTCGTCAACGAGATGATCGCCGTCTGCGTCAACGAGGCGGTGGCCCGCACCGACTACCGCACGCTGGAACTCTTCACGAAAACGATGCAGGAGAACACCGCGTGGAAACCCTACGCGACCGAGGAGAACCGCCAACTGTTCGCCGCCGCGTGGCAGAAGATCATCCAGCGCATGGAAGAGGAGCAGGCCCGGCTCAACGAATTCCGCGCCGTCGCCGCGCGCATGATCGATTCACAGCTTCCGGCTCCGGACGACGTCGTCCTGCTCGCCGACTTCAAGCTGCCGACCGGAGTCGCCGCGGCCCGGCAGATCCAGATCGCCGCCGCCTATGCCGCCGCGATCGTGCTCAAAGCGCAGGAGCTGGCCGACTCCACCCTCGCACTGGCCGAAGACAAGAATGCGGTCAAGGCCGGAACCGAGGAGCCGTGCAAAGAATGCAACGCCACCGGCAAAGTGGCCTGCCGCAACTGCGTGCGCAATCCGGGCAAATGCCCCAACTGCGGCGGAACCGGGAAGATCAAGGTCAACACGTTTGTCGGCCACAAATTCGAAATGGTCGAGCAGCCCTGCCCTCGCTGCGAGGGGACCGGCCTCTGCGCGGTCTGCAAGGGCTCCGGCAAGCACGACTGCTTCTTCTGCAAAGGCACCGGCAAGCGGGTGAACTCCGAAATCGCGGCCAAAACCATGAAGGAGAAGCTCCGCCTGCTGATCGACGGAATCGACCGGCAGGAGGCCGAACTCAACCGTCTCAAAACCCAGGTCTCCCGCTGAGCGGAAGCCGGAAACCGGACCATATCTTTTCATGCCGATCGATTGCGTACAAATTCCGCCCGGGACCGTCCTCGCCGGATACCGGATCGAATCCGAACTCGGGCGCGGCAACAACGCCGTAGTCTACCTGGCCGAACAGCAGTCGCTGGGCCGGCAGGTGGCGCTTAAAATCCTGCTGCCCGAACTGGCGGCGGAGCCCGGCTATGTCGAAAGTTTCCTGCGCGAAGCCCGGCTGGCGGCGCGCCTCGACCACCCCTATATCGTCCAGGCCTACGACGCCGGGGCGACGCCCGAGGCGTACTACTACTTCGCGATGGAGCTGGTCATCGGCCCGTCGCTGGAGGAAATCCGCCGCCTCGCCCCCGAACGGTTGACCTTCGAACTCATGTTCCGGGTTTCGATCGAGCTGGCCGAGGCGCTTGATTACGCCTGGAACGTCCACCACATGACCCACGGCGACATCAAGCCGGGCAATTTGCTCATTTCCGAGGAGACGGGGACGCTGAAACTGGCCGACCTCGGCCTCGCCCGGGTCAGCGGAGGCAAGGCGAGCGAAGAGGTCATGGCGACCCCGCTTTACGCGGCCCCCGAGGTGATCCGCGGCGAGCACGCCGACGGCGTCAGAAGCGATCTCTACAGCTTCGGGATCATGCTCTACGAGCTTCTCTGCGGCGCGCCGCCCTTCGTCGGCAATCCGCAGCGGGTGCTCCAGCAGCATCTCTACTGCACGCCGCAGCCGCTGGCGGAACGCAACCCGGACCTCGACCCGGCGCTGATCTCGTTTGTCGAACGGCTGATCAACAAAGACCCGGACCGGCGCCCGATGGATTGGGCGGAGGTCCGGGAATTTTTCACCGAACGCCTCGAACTCCTCCGCAGCCGGAATGCCCCGGCTTCGGCCCTGCTGGCGGCGCTCCCGCCGGAACCCGCCCGGAAACACCGGCTGCGCGTCGCCCTGGCGCTGGCGATCCTCTTCCTGTTCCTGACCGGATTCACGCTGGCGATCTTCTTCGCCATCCGGCTCACCGGCGTCGATCCCGGCGCGGATCCGCTGCCGCCGCGGGACAGCCGTCCGGCGTTCCGCCCGCCCCGCCCCTAGGCGCGGCGCTAGCGAAGCTCGGGCAGCTTGCGGGAGAGGTCGGCGAGCGCCTGGTTCATGGCGCGGCGCATCAGTTCCGGATAGAGACTGGTGTCTTTGCCGACCCGCGCGTAGATCCAATGCACAACGCTGTCGGTTCCGAGATAGTCGTAACTCCAGACGACGTTGCCGGTTTTGCGCGAAATCAGCTCGAAACGAACGCCGAGCGTATTGCGCGACACGCCTTCCGGAGCGCCGACCGTCCAGAGCACCGGGGCGGCGAAATAGGTGATCCCGTAGGTCAGCAGCGCGCCGGTGTAGGTGGAGTCGGTCAGCGTCCCGCGCCAGAGGTATTCGGCGTCTCCGGCCTGGGCCGTGGAGCGGACCGCGGAAACCTGTTCGAAGAGCTTCGACGCCTTCAGCCCCAGCACCGAAGCCGCCGCCAGGTCTTCCACCGGATTGAAGTGGAACCGCCCCAGCGAAACGAAGTCGTCGCTGCGTTCCGGGAACGGCTTCTTCAGGTACCCGTACGGCATCAGCGGGAAGAGGCCCCAATAGAACGAACCGCTCTCGCTTTTCTCCATGGTCCGGCCGTCGAGGAAGGGCAGGACGGCGACGCTTTTCGCCTCCGGCCCGCCGAAACTCGCCTGCGGCTCCTGCGCCTCGGAGTAGCCGAAGGGCGCGACATTGGTACAGCCGGCAAACAAGAGCCCGCAAAGGGCGACGCCCGCCAACCGGGTGATATTTCGCAACATAAGATCCTCCCGCCCCGGCTTACCAGCCGAAGGTCCCCTTGGTCTTTTTGGTTCCGAACGGTTTATTGTAAGTCCAGATCACCTTGCCCGAATCGATGTCGGCAAGCTTCAGATTGAAGGAGTAGACCTGCACCTTTTCATCCCCGGTATCGACGCGGTTCCAGAGGATGCCGCCCTCGATACTGAGCCGGGGGGCCTCCAGTTTGCCCTTCTGCGCCACGGTGGACTGCTTGAAGTTGTCGTCCTTGCGCAGGTCACGCGCTTCGGCGAAGGTGCCCGAGGCGTCGCGCCCGGTCGCCAGCGTCACTTCGACTTTGCCGGAGTTCATCAGCGCGGTGCAGAGTTCGTCGGTCACCAGCCCCATTTCGAGGTTGGGGTCGTCGGTCCTGTTCTGGAGATGCCCGACCTGCATCAGCGGAACCGCGAGATTGTCGTTTTTCTCCTTGCGGTACTCGGCGAGAAATCGCTCGAAGGAGGGGCTGGTCATCGCGTTTTCGACGGCGGCGCGCGCCGCCATGAAACACTCGGCCTGCGAAACCGTGCCGATCGCCCGGGCGGTGTTCTGCGTCGGGTTGGCGGGGTCGAAGGTGGAGGTCTTCGCCGCGCATCCGGCGAGCAGGACGCAACCGAGCGCGCCGGCGGAGAGCATTGCGTATTTTTTCGTATTCATGGTCTTCTGCCTTTCTTCGGTCAGTTCGCTTCTTTGAGCTGGATCGTAAAGTCCTTGCTGTCGCGGTTCGGGGCAACCGACTGAATCTGCACTTCCTCGCCCGGAATCACCGTCATATCCTTCCAGGTCGAAACGATCGAATCGATCGCCATGCCGTTTTTGTCGAACCAGGTGAACTTGTATTGGATCGGATACGGATTTTCCCGGGTCATACCGCTCCACATCTGCGCGAAAAAGCCGGTGCGCACGTTGACCGCGGTGATCTGGACGCGGAGCAACCCGTCCGCCGTCGTCGTCGTGACCAGCCCGGTCAGCTTGAGCCGGTCGGCGAGAAAGCCGTCGGTGACGAACCGCTTGTCGTTGATGACGTTCGGCGTCATGACCCGGTCGGCGTTTTCGACCCGGTTGGCGGAGTTCTGGCACCCGGCGGCGAGCAGCAGGCCGCCGAGCAGAAGGAAGATTCCTGTTTTTCTCATCGTTCGTTCCCTTTCCTTATTTACCGGGACGACATTCCCAGCACCTGCGCACGGACGTTCCCGGCGCTCGGCGCACTCACATAGACAATCGCGGACCGGTCGTTTTCCGGAATGGTTACCGTCTTTGCCCGTCCGGCCAGGCCGTCCGGATCGACCGTCACCTTGCGGTCCTTCGGCATCGGCAGCACACCGAGCTGGAACTCCCCGGGCAGCATCTCCCAGTTTCGCGTGTCGGCCGTGTTGAAGGTGGCGCGGTAAACCATCGACGCGAGCAGCACCCCGATCCCGGCCAGCTCGTTTTCACGGCCGACCGCCCATGCCCCGGTGTAGCTCGCGCCCTCTTTGATCGCGGTGGAGATGACGATCCGGGTGATCATCCCCGGCAGCCGCTCGTTGTATTCGCGGGCGAGGATCGCATCCATATCGGCCAGCAGCCCGGTTTCACAGCTCCGCCCGCCCGCTTCGACTTTGAGGAAGCGATAGGGCGCC
>Ga0209373_10002885_pt1 | contig 16558 bp, 11 predicted proteins | sample Higcelweek5metaG_FD_187173 | JGI IMG/M metagenome (GOLD analysis project Ga0209373, IMG submission 187173) | Freshwater pond sediment microbial communities from the University of Edinburgh, under environmental carbon perturbations - High... | ecosystem: Environmental > Aquatic > Freshwater >... | reverse complement strand
CCAGCCGGTCGGCCCGCACGGTCAGGCGCGGGCAGTCCTGGTTCCAGGTGCGGCCCCCCACCGCCACGCCATCATAGCTTTCTCGCAAAAGATGTACCCGCGCCCAATCACCAGCACAGGAAATCTCCCCGGCAAAGGCGTTGGAAATGCCGGATTCCGGTATATCCCGCAGGGCCGCATTGATATGGATGAAGGGCCGTTCCATCGCGTCAGGCCGTCAGTGAGATATGACATGCACAACCTTAGGCAAAGTTACTGTTGATATGCAACCTTTAATAATGCAAACCTTGCTTATACCGATATGTTCGCGCGCAGGAGGGGCAGTGATGGATACCATGGCGGAAAGGCTGGCGGAGGTTGAACAACTGGCTGACGCCATCATACCGACACCGGAAGGGCCCTATCGCATGGTGCTGTTTTTGGAACCGGCCACGGGACGCGAACATGTGGCCATGGTGATGGGCGAGGTGGCCGGCCGCACCGTGCTGGCCCGCATCCATTCGGAATGCATGACGGGCGATCTGTTCGGCTCGTTGCGCTGTGACTGTGGCGACCAGCTAACCGCCGCCCGCGCGCAGATCGCCGCGGAAGGGGCCGGCGTGATCCTCTATCTGCGGCAGGAGGGGCGGGGCATCGGGCTGGCCAACAAGCTGCGGGCATACCGTCTGCAAGACCAGGGTCTGGACACGGTGGAGGCCAACCTGCATCTGGGCTTGCCCGCCGACATGCGCAGCTTCGAGGTGGCCGCCGCCATGCTGGACGCCCTGGCGGTGCCCGCCGTGCGGTTGATGACCAACAACCCGCGCAAGCTGGATACGCTGGCCAGGGCTGGCATCAGGGTGGCCGGTCGGGTGCCGCTGAAATCCCAGCCACGACCGGAAAACCGGCATTATCTGGAAACCAAGGCCGCCAAGCTGGGCCACCGGATGGACTGGCTGATATCTACGCAGGACACGCCGATCTGATTATAGAACTCATCCCTATAATTCAACGACATTCCAGTTACTTAGCCGTCATTCCCACGAAGGCGGGAATCCATACAACAGCCCAGATTTTGGATTCCCGCCTTCGCGGGAATGACGGTGGTGAGATGGCGGGGATTCGAGAGGCCCGGCAACCTACTGGACGGACACCGTGGCTCAGCCCCCCTCCCCTGCCCCATCGGGATCGGCGGGGGTGGCGGATTTGGCGGCGCGGGGGGCCGGGGTGGGGCGGATGCGCAGATGTTCTTCATCCACCACGATTTCGGCCAGCGCCGGCACCCATTTGCGCAGATTATCCTTGGCGGTGGCCGCCGGCGGCAGGGTCATGCCCAGTTCCTCCGCCCGCTTGGCCCATTCCATGCGCTTGGCCAGTTCCGCCGCTTCCAGGAACCGCAGGGCGGCATCGACACGGACGGCAAACTGCCCCTCCTCCTTCTGGGCGGCGCGTTCGCCCCGGCGCTGCGCCTTGGGCTTGGCAATCTCCCGCACGGCCTGTTCGGCCTCCTGCTTGCTTTTGCGCTGGATGCGGAAAACACAGCCCACCACGCGGCCACCACCGCGCCCGCCACCCTGGCGGATTTCATGCAGCACCGCATCGAAATCGCCCAAGCGCGCGATCTCCGCCAAGGCCGGATCCAGCGCGTATTTGCGCAAATCCTTCCAATCCTTCAGCTTGTCGACACAGCCCAGGATGGCGCGCAGTTCCTCCACCTTGGTCTGCCAATAGGGTTCGGCGGCGTTTCGGTCGGCGTAACGCTTCAGCACCTCGTACAGGGTGAGCGCGTATTTGCTTTCAAACTCGTAAATGATGCGCAGCGAGAGATAGGAATAAAGCGCCGGTTCCTTCAGCCGCTCCGACACCCAGGAATGGAAGGTATAGGTCAACACACCCCCCTCGATCCGGCAGGGGCCGAGCAGCTGCGCGCTCTCCCACCCAGCCGTGCCGTCGGAACGCAGATAGTTGAACTGACACAGTACCTTCTGCAGGGTTTCAATACTGGCCTTCAGACGGGTATTGTTCACATCTGCCGTGCCGTCGCGCACCTCCGCAGCGAAACGCCGGATGGAAGCCAGCTCGATCGAATGGCTTTCAACCTTGCCCAGGCTTTCATAAGCATGGGCAAGCAGATGGTTGAACAGCCGCCGATCCGCCAGGGTCAGATCGGCATCAGCCTTGATCTCCACCGCACCCGTGGCCTTCACCAGGGTAAGCGGGGTTTTGCGGGCCGTGGCGGCACTGGTGGGGAGCTTGGGGGCCATGGGCGGATTGTAGATCGGAGCCGGGGGGTAGGCAACTCCGAATGAAAACGGCTTTCCCTGGCAAAAACTCCCGTTCGGGTCTGGCGAAAACTCCCCTTCGCCCCTGGCAAAACCTCCCGATGGGGCTGGCAAAACCTCCGGAAAGGGGGGTGTAAACGGTTGGAATGATTGGGGGATTCCGGCCCTAGGAATCTTGTTAGGAATCATAGGAACTTCAGGAAAGGCTGGAAGTTCAAGGGTTTCGGAGATTTTGCCAGGGCCTGGAGAGGCCATGTCTGGCGAAAAAGAGGGGGGGCTTTCGGAGATTTTGCCAGGACATTGCCCCGCCTGTACCGGATCGGGGAACTGGGAACCTGTCGGACGGTCTGCGCCGGGGGCGAATCGGACAGGGAATACAGGATGCCATTCGGAGATTTTGCCAGGGTTTGCCCAGGACGGTACGACTCCAGCCACTGAATCGCGCTGCTGAGCGCATATCCGGTCCCCCATGATTCCTCTCCATTCGGAGTTTTCGCCAGTGCCCACTGAAGCCATTGATTTTCAAGACTTTCAGCGGGGGTGATTCGGAGTTGCGGACAGGGGGCACAGGCCGTTCGGAGATTTTGCCAGGGTGCAGCGTTCGGAGGTTTCGCCAGGGGTCTCCCTTTCCTGCGTACCATTGTACAGCAGGAATTTGATGGATATCACCGTTGCTTTTGGGATGAAAGGCATAATTTTGCTCCCGGATCAGGGAAATTAATCCTATATCATGGGGCGAGCCAATACAAGAGGCGAAATTGGCCTTGTTCATGACCTTTTGGTCCCGGCACCGAAGGCAATACTAGCGGCACGAAATCTTGACCTTTGGTCAATCTTTCCTGCCCCTCATGCGCCGGGCGGGCGCATCAGCGCCCTTGGCTCGCGCGCCATGAGGGGCTGAGCCGGCGGTCGCCGACCTCTAAACCGCATGATGGCGGCGCTTGGCGCTGAGCGAGATTGGTATTAATTGTTAGAATTTTCCACAATTGAATAATTTTATTACCAGACAAATAACTATATCTTTGATTGCATCACATCAACACCGTGCTATGGAGAGAGAAATGACAACCATCAATTATATCGGGAATTGTGGGGAATGCAGTGATGACGGTAGCTATTATCAAGCATTGAATGATGGCGGCGGCTTTGCTCCCGACAGCGGCGATACGGTTACGATCAATGGCCAGTCGATGAGCAGCTGTATCAAGGGAAACAATGATGCCTATATTTCAGCAATGGAAGTTGTAAGCGGTGATTATCCTGGCTATCAATACACGATCGTTGTTACCGGTCAGGGCCCCTCTGGTTGGGGTAGCGGTTCGTTCTATCTTGGCTTCCAGGATGCAACCGGCGATATCTATTATCTGAGCATTTTTTCTTCCAGTTACGAAACCCACGAGGTTTCGTATAACAGTGCAAGCCCCAATATTGTGGCGATCTTCTGGAGCGACTATTCTTTCACGGCCACCCCGGTGGGCGCGGCTGCATCCGTTCCCGTGGAAGCACGGCAAAAGGCGAAGTTCAAGGTTAACAGCCCGGCCAAGTGAAAGAACGGCGTCAAAATCGCCGCTCCTTCCGATCGATATTGATGAAAGCCGGGGGCATTTTATGCCCCCGGCTTTTCCCGTTATGGCTGGCCGGTCACTCCCCCAGCACGGCATTCAGATGGTCACGCAGTTCCCGCAGGCGGGTACGTTGTGGTTCCGACAGGGCGGCGCGCACGGGGGCCACCGGCGGCAAGGACAGGCTGGTGCGGGTCAGGGCGCGCAGATAGTCGTGGGCCTGATCAAGCTGTTCCTGGGGGGCTGGCGATTTCTCCGAATTGGGTTTGGTGGGGCGCGCGGCGCGCAATGCCTTCTCCCCTGCCCCGCTGATGGCCTGTTGATAGAGGGTGCGCTGGCGGGCTGGGTCTTCCTCCCGCGCGATTTGCAGCAACAGCGTGCGCGGCAGGCCCCTGCCCTGCCCCTCCATCGCGCTCAACAGGTCCGCCGGCAGGGAGAGGATGCGCAGGGTTTCGTTCACCCGCACGCGGCTGCGGCCCAGAATATCGGCCACCTGACTCTGGCTGTAATCATGCGCCTGCATCAGCGACTGGATGGCACGCGCCTCTTCCAGTGCGGTCAGATCGACGCGCTGGATATTCTCGATCAGGGCGATTTCTGCCGGGTCGCCATCCACCACCAGGGCGCGGATACGGTCGCGTCCGGCCAGTCGGCTGGCCCGCCAGCGACGTTCGCCGGCAATCAACTCATAATGGCCGTCCGCCTCCCCTTCCTTTTTGCGCACCAGAATGGGCTGGAGCACGCCACGCGCGGCGATGGAGGAAGCCAGCGCCTGCAGCTCCCCTTCATCGAAATGGCGGCGCGGCTGGTCCGGGCGCGGATGCACCCGGTCCAGATCCACCTCGAACATCTGGCGGAAATCGGCACTGCGCTGGAAATGCGCGCTGGCGCCCTGGGGGGCGGCATTGGTGCCGGTGGAGGCTTTCACCGCCTGGGAGAGCGGGCTCTTCGGGTTGACCTTAAGCTTCACGGGAAATCTCCTCCGCCAGACGCAGATATCCAACCACGACCGGGTTATCCTTGGGCAAGGCGCGCACGGCGATGACGCCGTTATAGACGGCCTGATCCATCGCCGTGGTCTTGCGGATGGGCTCGAACACGCGCACGCTGTCGGCGTATGTCGCCAGCAGCTGCTGCAGCGTGGCCTGTTGCACGGATGTGTTCGCCTCGAACCGGTTGGGCAGAATGCCCAGCACATTCAGTTCCGGGTTCTCATAGATGCGGATCTGTTCGATGGTGCGCAACAGCAGCGGCACGCCTGGCACATCCAGCGGGGCCGGCACCACCGGGATCAGGATATCGGTAGCGGCCACCAGGGCATTGCGGGTCAACACGCCCAGGTGTGGCGGCGTATCGATGATAATCTCATCATAATCCTGTCTGACGTCAGACAGGGCGCGGGCCAGCCGTTTTTCCGGTCCGGGCTTGGAAAGCACGGAGACTTCGAATTCCGCCAGCGTGATATCGGTGGGGGCGACATCGATGCCGTTCACGCTGACGATGATCTCCCGCAGGGTTTTCTTCTCATCCAGCACGGCCCCCAGCACATTGCCGCTCGCCATGCAGCTTTCCAGATCCACCCCGGCGGCCAGTGTGACGGAGGCCTGGGGGTCGGCATCCACCAGCAGCACCCGCTTGCCCATCATGGCGAAGGCATGGGCGAGGTTCAGCGCGGTGGAGCTTTTCGTCTGCCCACCTTTCTGGTTGGCAGTGGCGATGATACGGGCGCGGGTGCGGGTACCCCGGCGCATGAAATCCGCCACCGGGTCGGGCACCGCCTCCTTGGCGTTCTCCCAACGGCTGACCTTTGCCTTGTCATAGGCGCGGCCCAGCGTCGTGTTCAGCATCTCGGCAAAGCCTTCCTGCGACAGGCCGCGCTTGCGCCGATAGGCCTTGAGCAATTCGCCGTCCATTGGCTGTCCCCCTGAAAATCACTGTGTTAGGGGTGCAGCAGGGCAGGGGGCTTGTCAATGGGAAAGGCGGGTAATGTTGATGGTTTTTCGTCAACATTTGGGACTGTGTGATGCCAAGCGGCCGGAGGCAGCGTCCGGCGCATGGGGGAACATGTCCATACCAGGTGCCATGATCCATGGCTCTTTCTATGGACTGTCTGACGTCAGACAGGCAGCAAAATGGGCACCCGACAGGGGTGCCCTTGGGGGAGGGGACAGAAGGGAAGGGCGATCAGCCGTTGCGGGCAGTCATGGAGAAGGGGGCGGCACCGGGGCCGGTACCCCAGGCCTTGTTGGGCTGCGGCCCCATCTCGAAATGCAGGGTACCGCCCTGCATCAGTTCTTCGTGCGTCAGCCAGGTGCGGGTCAATGGCTTGCCATTCAGGCTGACCGCCTGGATATAGATATTGGCCGGGCTGTTGGAAGGTGCTTCCACCCGCAGCTTTTTCCCCGCAGGCAGGGTGATTTCCGCCAGACGGAACAAGGGGGAGCCGATGACATATTGGCCGCTGCCGGGTGTGACAGGGTAGAAACCGAGCGCGCTGAAGACGTACCAGGCCGAGGTCTGGCCATTATCCTCGTCCCCCGCATAGCCATCCGGGCTGTTAAGGTAGAGCCGGCGCATGACATCGCGCAGATGGGCCTGTGCCTTCCAGGGCTGGCCGGCGTAGTTGTAGAGATAGATCATGTGCTGGATCGGCTGGTTGCCATGGGCATAGTTGCCCATGTTGACGATCTGCATTTCCCGGATCTCATGGATGGTGAAGCCGTAATAGCTGTCATCAAAGATCGGCGGCGTGTCGAACACGCTGTCCAGCTTGGCGGTGAAGGCCCCATCACCGCCCATCAGATTGATCAGCCCCTGGATATCGTGGAAGACCGACCAGCTGTAATGCATGGCGTTACCTTCGGTGAAGGCATCGCCCCATTTCAGCGGGTTGAAGGGGGCCTGGAACCGGCCATCCTTGTTGCGGCCCCGCATCCAGCCGGTTTCCTTGTCGAACAGCGTGCGGTAATTGCCGGCGCGTTCATAAAACAGCTTGGCATCCTGTTTCTTGCCAAGCGCTTCGGCCAGCCGGGCCAGATTGAAATCGGCAAAGGCATATTCCAGGGTGCGGGCGGCATTTTCCTTGATGCCGACATCATAGGGCACATAGCCCAGGCGGTTATAGTAATCCACGCCCTCCCGCCCCACCGAGCTGATCACCGTGCCATCGTCGGAGAGCGGGCGACCCCGGTCGGTGGTGGCGTTCTTCTTCATCGCCTCATACAGTTTTTCAATGTCATAGCCCCGGATGCCTTTCAGCCAGGCGTCGGTGATGATGATGGCGGAGTTGGAGCCGATCATCACATCCCGGTGGCCGGGGCTGGCCCATTCCGGCAGCCAGCCGGATTCCTGATAGCTGTTCACCAGCCCTTCCATGATCTGGCCATCCAGATCGGGCCGCAGCAGGGTGAACAGCGGGAAGACGGCGCGGAATGTATCCCAGAAACCATTATCGGTGAACATCCGCCCCGGCAGCACCTGACCATTATAGGGGCTGTAATGCTGGAGGGTGCCCTTGGCATCCACCTCATGAAAGGCGCGGGGGAAAAGCTGGGTGCGGTAAAGCGCGGAATAGAAGGTGCGCACAGCATCCTGATCGGGATCTTCAATGCGGATGCGGCCCAGCTCCTGGTTCCAGGCGGATGCGGCCTGTTGTTTGGTGTCGTCAAAATTCTGGGTGCCGATTTCGCGCCGCAGGTTCAGTTCCGCCTGTTCGGGGCTGATGAAGGAGGAGGCGAGGCGCACCTGCACCTGTTCGCCGCGTTTGGTTTTAAAGCCGATGATGGCGCCGACATGGTCGCCCTTGGCCTCCCGGCTGCCGGGCAGGGGCTTCCAGCCGTCGCCCCAGCTTTCCACCATCTCGAAATCATGGTCGAATTCGGCGATGAAGTAATTATGGAAATTGGCTGGCACCCCACCATTATTGTTGCGGGCATAACCGATGATACGCCGCTGTTCCGGCAGGATTTTCACCATCGATCCGCCATTGAAGGCATCCAGCAGGATATAGCTGTGATCATTCTCCGGGAAGGTGAAGCGGAAATGCGCCGCCCGCTCCGTGGGGGCGATTTCCACCGTCACATCATGGTCAGCCAGATAGGCACTGTAATAATAGGGGCGCGCCACCTCCGCCTTATGGCTGAACCAGGAGGCGCGGGCTTCTTCCTCGATCACCGGCTTGCCGGTGACGGCCATCAGGGAGAAAGCGCCATAATCATTCAGCCAGGGGCTGGGCTGGTGCGTCTGTTTGAAGCCGCGCAGCCTGGTATCATCATAACGATAGGCCCAGCCATCGCCCATCTTGTTGGTCATCGGCGTCCAGAAATTCATCGCCCAGGGCAGGGCGATGGCCGGATAGGTGTTGCCATTGGACAGTTCGAAAGTGCTGTCTGTGCCGATCAGCGGATTGGCGAGATCCGCAGGGGCCGCCGTTTGGCCCGTGGCCGGCAGGATGGCCGTGCCGGCCAGCAGCAGGGCGGCCAGCAGGGCAGGGGCCAGGCGGCGGGTTGGAGGCTGGCCCCTGCCGGCCCGGCGGATGAGGGAGACTGGCATCACATGGATGGCGCGGGACATGGGCATCCTCCCTTGGCTGTTCTGATCGGGGGCAGTGGCCGCCCCGCGGTTACGCAGGTTTCGCGTCAATGTAATCCATTACATTAACGGTTTCCAGTGCGTTGCCGCAGATGCGGCGCAAGCCAGGCCCGCCGATGCGGGCGCCCCCGCAGTCGGTGACGGAGCTAACCACCAGCGCCGGCCCGCTGCTGGCGGGCCGTTTGATCAGAAGCCGCTTTCCCGGCGCAGCAGCGCGATAGCGTGGGTGATGATCTCCCCCAGCGGGCTGCGGCGTTCGGCGGCAATGTCCACGGTGCCGCGCCGTGCCATGGTGACGGGGATATCACCCTGATCCGGGGCGGGGACCAGCAGCACGCGATAGACGGCCTGTTCAGGCACCAATCCTTCGCGTTGGTCCCCCATGGCGGCGATGCCGCCGCCATGGGGGGAGGATAGTTCGGCGACGCTGGCCAGCCTTGTCGTGGCGGCGGTGGCGATTTCCGCCAACACCAGATCGACGGGCGGCTGGTCGCCGGCTTCGGCCAGAAAGCGGGCCTTGGCCCCCTGTTGCAGGCGCAGCAGGTCGCGTTCCCCGACATAGGCTTCCACCACCACCCGCTTTTCATCCACCAGCGTGCCCAGCCATTCCCCCATGCCCAGCCATTCGCCGGTCGCCAGCGGGGTGGCCTGATCGGCCATCACCCCGTCAAAGGGGGCCTTGATGGTCAGGCGCTGCTGTTCCATCAACAGGGCCGCGCGCTTGGCGGTGGCGGTGGCATATTCCTCCCGCACCACGCGCAGGCTGGCACCCGCCTCCCGGTCCAGCACCAGAAAGCTGTTCTGCCAGCGCAGGCGGGCCAGTTCACGCTCCACCATATCCAGCCGGTGGGCAAGGTCAGGATCATGCAGCCGGTACAGCACCTGCCCCGCCGTGACCGGAGTGCCGGGGATGGTGGCCATCTCCGCCAGCCGGGCGCCGGTGGGGGCGTAGAGCTGCACCTGTTCGGCGGCGCGCAGCAGCGCCGGCGCCTCCACCGATCCGCGCCAGGGCAGCAGCAGTGCCAGCAGCAGCAGGCCAAAAGCGCCGGCCGTGCGCAGGCTGGCCCCGTTCCAGCGATAGGTGCCGCCGCGCTTGCGCCATTCCATCAGTTCACCCCAGATCGGCCGGCCGATGAACCAGACGATTTCCACCACAAACAGGAAGATGCCCAGCAGCTTGAAAAACACATGGTAAACCAGCAGTGCAATGCCCAGGAACAGGAAGAACCGATAGACCCAGGTGCCGATGGCATAGGCGGTCAGCAGCCTTTCCAGGCCTGGCGGCAGATGTTCGGGCTTTTCCTCGCCAAAGCGGAACAGCGCCTCGCGCAGGCGCCAGCGGGCCAGCGCGAAGGAACGGTCCTGCAGATTGGCGACATCCAGCCCGTCAGCGGTGAGGAAATAGCCGTCGAACCGCATGAAAGGGTTGAGATTGATCGCCAGCGTCATCAACCATGTGGTGGTGGCCAGCATGAAGGCGGCTGACCGCAGCATTCCATCAGGCAGAAAGCTCCAGGCCAGGGTGGCGTAACAGGCCAGCGCCAGTTCCACCGCCATGCCGGCGGCCCCGATGGCCAGCCGCTTGTTCTTGTCGCGCAGCTTCCAGGCGCCCGACGTGTCGGTATACAGCACCGGCCACATCACCAGCAGCGCCACCCCCATGCTGGAGACGCGGCAGCCATAGCGCTTGGCCGTGAAACCATGCCCCAGCTCGTGCAGCACCTTGGTGCAGAACAGGGTGATACCGGCGAGTGCGGCCCCTTCCAGGGAAAAGAAATGCAGGAAGGTGGTGGCGAACACATCCCATTGCCGCGCCGCCAGGAACAGGCCGAGCGTACCGCAGAACAAGGTGATCCACAGGAAAGTACGGCTGTAGAGCGGGGCGACCAGCGGCAGCATCCGCCCCAGCCAGGCATCGGGCCGCACCAGCGGGATGCGCATGAACAGGTAGTTCTTCAGCAGCCATTTGCCCCAGCCCATGCGGCCGGCATTGGCCTGCGCCGTCAGCCTTCCCTGCGCCTCGGCCCCGCAGACCTGCAACAGGTTGCAGCCGGCCAGGAACTGGGCAAAGCCGGTCACCTCCTCGGCATCGACCGCCAGCGGGGTTTCGGCGCTGACGGCGGCGGCGATGGCGTCCGGCTGGCCCAGATGCCAGCGGGCCAGCATCTCCATCTCCGCCCAGCCGATCTGGAAAAAGCGGTTGCGGGCCGGGTCTTCCAGCGTCCAGCGCGGCGCGCCTTCCCGGTCCGCCGGCCCGCGATGCAGGCGCAATTCCTCCCGCAGCGGCGGCATGGACGGGGCGGGCGCCGATGCCGGCATCGGCGCTGCTTCGGCGGTCACGGCGGCGCTGACGGCGGAAAGGGCCATTGCTCAGACCCCCAGCTTGATACGCAGGGCGGCCAATGGCCGGCGCAGCAGGTACAGCAGCAGGATGGTGCGCTCGCCATGCAGCTTGGCTGTGCCCTTCAGGCCGACGCGGCGGCGCGCGGCATCGCCGGTGCCATCGGCAAAACGGGCGGCCAGACGATAGGCCATCACCCCTTCCGTTGTCATGCCGGCGCGATAACCGGCGCGGATCAGCGTGGCCGCCAGCGGGGCAGCGGGGTCGATATTCAGGAAAAAATCAATCGGCGTGCCGGGTTCCAGCGTGATGGCATCGCCCACCGGCAGATGCACCTCCAGCCTTGTATCCGCCGGGTCGGCCACCATCAGGATACGTTCCCCCAGCGATACGGGGCGGCCCGCCCAATCATCGGGATTGTCATAGATGGCGGTGCCGGGGCGGGTGGCGGTGATGCGGATACGGCCCAGCATTTCCTGCACAAAGGCGACATCTGCGGCGGCCTGATCGCGCCGTGCCGCCAGAACGGCCAGGCTGGATTTGGCGCGTTCGTCAAAGACGGCCTGCTGCTGGGCCTGGCGATGCTCGGCCTCCGCGATGGCCAGCGCCTGACGCGCCACCTCCAGCCGGCTTTCCAGCTCCCGCCCGTCCATCTGCACCAGCGGTTGCCCCTCGGCCACCGTCTGGTTGGGATCCACCAATATGCGCTCCACCACGCCGGTCACGGGGGCGCGCACAATGACCGGGTTGGCGGCGACGATTTCCGCCGGGGCCAGCACGGATTGCCGCACCGGAAACAGGGCCAGCAGCAGCACGGCTGCCGCCACGCCCCCCAGAACGCGGCGGCGCCGCCAGTGCCGCCGTACCTGCTGCCAGCGCCCCTGCTTGTTCCCGGCCAGTGCCTTCCAGGCATGGGCATAGGCATCGCCCAGCAGGTCGATGATCTGGCGCTCCCCTTCCTGCCAGGGCGCATCGCGCGCCAGCAGCAGCAGGGCAGGGGTGGCGGGCTTCACATCGTCGGGCACGGCGTCGGGCTGCGGATCGGCGGCCAGCAACGGCACAAGCAGGGCATTGGCCGGCAGATGTTCGGCCCAGGCATCCCATTCGCCAGGGGCCAGATCATGGGCGGTCAAGGCGCGGGTTGCCGTGCCTTCGCCCACCCATTGCCGCATCAGGCGGTTGATCCACAGGTTGAAGGGGGCATCCGCCTCCGGCATCGCCAGCCCGGACATGGCCTGCACCGTCCCCGTATCGGCCCGCCACAGCACCGCCTGGCGATAGGGCACCAGGGTATGCGTGTCATTGACGATCAGGAAGGCCAGTTCCTGCAAGGTGGCGGCGGCGCGCACCCGGCGTTCCAGCTGCACCAGCCCGGCCAGCACCGCCAGCTGGCGGTCGCGCGGATCATTCATCAGCGGCCCCCGCCCGTGGTGGCGGTGGACGGCGCGATATGGGCGCTGCCGCTCATCCCCGGCAGCAGATTGTCGATCGGGCCCTTGATCCGCCCGAACACGCGCACCGACTGGCTGACCGGATCGACGGCACCGGCGATGCGGCTGATCTCGGCGGCATGGTCGCGCCCGGTTTCATCCACCCGCAGATCAAAGCCCAGACCGGGCTTGATCCAGGCCAGCCAGGTGGAGGGCACGATCATTTCCAGCTCAAACTGGCTGGCATCATAGATTGCCAGCAATTCGCCCCCTTCGGGCATATAGGCATAGCGCTGGGCCTTCACCTCCGACACGCGACCATCGAAGGGCGCGGTGATCACGCAGCGGCGCACCATTACATCGGTGATTGCCTGTTCCGCCATCGCCATGGTCAGGGCGGATTCCGCCTCCGCCACATCCAGCATGGAGATGGAGCTGAGCTTGTCCAGCTTGCCGGCCACCTCTGCCTTGCGGCGGGCGGCCTGGGCGGCGGCGGCGGCATGGCTCTGCCGGGCGCGCGCGGCATCGCAATCAAACGCCGCCAGCCGGTCGCCCTTTTTGAACCGCTCCCCTTCGCGCAAGGGCAGTTCGATGATCTTGCCGGCCATTTCCGCCGCCAGCACCGTATGCTGGCGGGCGCGGATCTGCACCCGGATGTCGTTTGCGGGCGCGGGCGCCAGGGTCAGCGGCGGCGGCGGCGGCGGCGGCGGCGGCGGCGTCTGGGCCAGGGCTGCCGGGGTGATCAACAGGCATAGGGCCAGCAGGGCCGGACGGGCGGAAAACAGCATCGGTGGCATGGTGCCTTTCAGGGCAGGAAAGAAGGGCCCGGCCCGGCCCCGCCGGTCACCCACCGGCTGGCCGGGAACAGCTGCATGCGCAGGTGGTATCATATCAGAAGCCATTGTTCATGGCTCTTGATCGGTGCATGGCCCTTGGTTTCAGTTGATGGCCGGCACGGCAATGGCCGAACCACCCTGCACCTGTTCCATCCGGGTGCGCAGGGCGGTGGCGATGGCATCGATGCTGTCTTCGGCGGGCAGGCTGGCAACAGGGTCGAAACCGGCGGCCTGATTGATGGCACCATAGGCGTTCTGCAGCTCCGCATAGGCGCGGTCGCGGGAACGTGAGGCCAGCAGGGCGCTGGCCCCGGCGCGGATGCGTTCCAGCCGGGTCTGCGCGTCGCTGTCGGCGGCGGCTTCGGTCTGGGCGCGGATGCGCTGTTCAATGGCTTCCAGCGCGGCATAGCGCCCGAACAGGTTGCCGGCGCGCTGGTGGCGTCGCCAGGCGAGGTTGACCTGGGTCAGCACGGCCATGCGCAGTGCCTGACGCCGCGTTTCGGCCACGCTGGCCTTGGCGTCGCCCGTCGCCTCGATATTGGACCAGTTCAACAGGCCCAGCAGGTTCCAGGACACCTGCACCCCGGCATCGGCCCATTCATTATTGACGAGGTAGGAATTGCTGTCGCTGTTCAGCCCGGCAAACAGGGTGGCACCGGGCAGCAGGCGCAGCAGGCTCATCCGGGTTTCCAGCGCCACATTGCGGGCGATATAGGCCTCCTCCCGCAGTTCGGGCCGTTCGACCATGGCGATGGCTTCCAGGTCGGATAATTGATAGCCCAGCTTCGGCGGGGTCAATGCGCCGACATCGGGGACATCCAGGCTGAAGCTGGTGGAAGGCGGCAGGTTCATCAGTGCCGCAAGCTGGGTCTTGGCGATGGCAATGTCGGCTTCCAGCGCCTCCAGCTGCTGCACGATCTCGATCAGCGATTTCTGGTAGCGCAGGGCCTCCAGCGGCGGCAGCAGGCGCTGTTCCTCGATCTGCTTGGACTTGTCCAGCGCGTCGCGCGCCTCCGCCAGCATGGTGACGACCTGCGGGCGCAGCCGTTCCGCCGTCGCCGCCTCCCACCAGGCGGCGCGCACCTGCTCCACAATGTTCAGCACGACGCGGCGGCGGCGTTCTTCTGCCGCCAGCAGCTTGTTGGCCTGGGCCTTGGCCCCGTAATAGGACAGGCCGAAATCCAGCACATTCCAGCCCAGTTGCAGGTCGGCATTGGCGCTGCTGCGGTCCTGGCTGGTGGAGGGGACCAGGGAGACAAGCCCGGTTTCCACCGATTCCGACACGGAGGCCTGGACATTGGACCGGGTGCGCAAGCCCGCGCGGGCCGCCAGCTTGGGCAGCATGTCCATGCTGGTGCTGTCCAGGATGCGATCTTCCAGCGCCCGCTCCATGATGGTCAGCCGGTGCTGGAGATTATATTTCAGCGCCCGCGCCATGGCCTGTTCCAGGCTGACCGGCGCCATCAGCGCCTCCTGGCTCTCGAACATGGCCTTGCGATCGGCGGCCGCCTGGGCGATCTGCGTGTCGAGCGAGATCGGGTCCGGGGTGACGGTGCAGCCAGCCAGCAGCAGCATGGCGGTGGAGGCGAGCAGGGAACGCCGGCCGGCTGAGGCGATGAGGTTGAAGTGGGACACGTGAGGATACTCCTGGGGATTCAGCCGGTGATCAGGCAGCGTTGGCGGGGTTGGTGGGGGCATTCAGGCGTCCGATACTGTCCAGCAGGGCCAGCCCGTCGCTGTGGATCGCACCGCTGGCGGCGGCACGGATGGCGGCGGTGACAGGTGGCTTGCCGATGATCTGGTCGATCACCAGACCGGCCTGCCGATCGGCGAGCCGGATGGTCAGGCGGATGGTTTCGCGCTGGCCGTCGCTGGTGGTGGCGACAATATCAATGGTGATCCGGTCCGGCGTGCCGGGTGGCGGCTTGCCCTGCTGGATCAGGGTGCCGGTCCTGGCATCGAAGCGCAGCCAGGAAGGCAGCGCCTTGCCGTCGGGCAGGGTTGCCGCGATGACCAGACCCGGATCGTTGGTGATGAAGCTGCGCGGCGGCAGCGTGTAGCTGGCGGTGCCGGTGACGCCATCGGTGACCAGGCGGCCGGTCGGGTCGGTGATGCCGGTCTTCAGCGTCGGGCGCTGGCCCGGCAGCAGGGCGCGGCTGATGCTGATGAACCCGTCCGGGGCCTTGATCCCGGCGATCAGGTTCAAGGTGGCATCGAACAGGCCGCGACCGCCGCTGGTGCCCCCGGCGTTGCTGATACCGGCAAAGACCAGCGGCTGGGCGCCGGGGCCGGTATCGGTAACGGTGTCGCTGGCCGGTGCCACCAGCAGCGGTGAGGCGATGGCGGTATCATAGGTCCGCACAACGCTGTCGATGATGGGGGTCGGGTTGGTGAAGACCGGTACGAAATCGGGTGCGATGGTCAGCGTCACGCTGCGGCTGGTGCTGGCCCCCTCGGCATCCGTTGCTGTCAGCACCAGCGTATAGGTGCCGGCGGCATCATAGGCCGGGCTGCCGGAAAGGCGACCGGTGGCGGCATCGAAGGACAGGCCCTGCGGCAGGCCGCTGATGGACAGGGTGAGGCTGTCGCCGGCATCGGCATCGCTGAACAGGCCGCCCGGCAGGGTGAAGCCATAGGCGCTGCCGGCGGTGCCGCCGGGCACGGTCAGGGCCGTGTCGGTGGCGACCGGGGCGGTATTGCTGCGCACGCCCACCGACAGGCTGGCCGTGACGGCTTGGGTGGTCCCGTCATCGGCGGTGACGCTGATCATGGCCTGGCTGGTGCCGCGCGGCACCAGGATGGTCAGGCCCGCCAGCGCCTGGTTGATGGCGCTGCTGCTGCCGGTCAGGGTCAGACGGCCATCGGTGCCGGTGCTGGTGGTGACGCCGCTGCCGGCTGCCAGCGCCAGGGTGCCGGCGCTGGGAACCAGCGTGACGGTCAGGCTGGCACTGTCGCGATCGGCCACCTGGATGCCGGCGATGCTGGTGGCGATGCCGGCGGGCACCGTCCCCAGCGTCGGCAGGGTAAGGGTTGGCTGTGCCGCCAGACTGATGGAAAGCGTCTGGTCGGCATCGGGCGTCAGGGCATCATTGTCGCTGACCTGAACCCGCAGGCCGGCGTTGCTGGCCGTGGCATCGCCGGTGAAGCGCAGGCTGGCCAGGGTGGCGTTGATATCGGCGGCGGTCCCGCTGATCTGCAAGGCGCCGTTGCCGGCATCGCCGATGCTGGCCATCCCGCTGGCGGTCAACGCGATGCTGCCGCTGGTGGGGGTCAGGGTGACGGTCAGGCTGGCGCTGTCGACATCGGCAACCTGGATGCCGGTGATGGCACCGGCACTGCCGGCCACCAGGGTGGGGGTGGCGGGCAGGGTGACGGCTGGCTGTGCCGCCAGACTGATGGACAGGGTCTGTTCGGCATCGGGCGTCAGGGCATCATTATCGCTGACCTGAACCCGCAGGCCGGCGTTGCTGGCCGTGGCATCGCCGGTGAAGCGCAGGCTGGCCAGGGTGGCGTTGATATCGGCGGCGGTCCCGCTGAT
>Ga0209373_10002884_pt1 | contig 16562 bp, 13 predicted proteins | sample Higcelweek5metaG_FD_187173 | JGI IMG/M metagenome (GOLD analysis project Ga0209373, IMG submission 187173) | Freshwater pond sediment microbial communities from the University of Edinburgh, under environmental carbon perturbations - High... | ecosystem: Environmental > Aquatic > Freshwater >... | reverse complement strand
AATTACTACGTTGGTAAATTTTAGTGAGCAAATTAAACAATCAACCTATTCAATTTCATACAAATCAGATTGAATTATCGAATCACATTATTGAGACTATAATAGAAGTGTATTCGTTTTTGATATTTATAAGTTTTATTTCGCATGCATACAAAAACAAAAATTATAGTATCTCCTAATTCAGAAATAATCAGATATATTGAACAAAAATATGTTGATGAAGAAGGCACGATAGATTTACGAAATGCATTATTATGACCATTAAAAAGGCATGGATGAATTATTTCTATGATTCGGAATAAGCATTGAGATAGGAGTAATGTAATTTTCCAAGCTGAGTATATTATTAATGCGTTTATCAGTAAGAAGTCTTGAATATTCCCTTTAACTTTTTTATGTTTTTTATCAAATAATTTAAAAAATGAGTTTTGAACAGAAATAATTAATATTCCACTGTCTCGTGAAAATAAAATCATAGCAATTGATCATGTTGATGTTGATTGTAGAAAGTATACGAATGATGTTGTGATTACTAAGCTAGATTTACTTATTCATGATAAATTTGAAAAATAAAATAGATTGAAATCCTTCAACCTATTTTATTTTTACACAATTATTTCTGGATATCCTGATTTTACCACGATGGTATGCTCAAATTGAGCTCAGAGACTTCCATCAGCGATATAGATTTCAAATCCTCCTTTCTCGATGATTTTTCCACTGGAAAATCCTATAATCGGTTCGATGGCAAGGGTCATATTTTCTTTGAGGATTTCTCAGGTGTGAGGAATCCCAAAATTTGGTATATAAGGAGTTTCGTGAAGGGAATACCCAACAGCATGTCAAGTCAGGTCCCTGACGATACGGTAACCATGACTTTCTATGTGGGTCTGAATGGCAAAACCAATATCACCGACTCGATTTCAAACGACAGCTTTGGCTATTCATTTGTAGAGAGCTTCTTCTGATACTTTGAGAAATTTTTGTATTTCAAGTGGATGGGGACCGTCTCCAATAATCATGGTAAATGCTGCATCGGTGTTGATTCATATCTTTTTGTCTTTGACTCCGAAATCGAATTTGATGACATCTCAGGCTTGAAAAATCATTTTTTTTGAAGGAACTCCATGCACGACACAAGAGTTGATGGAGATACAGATATTGGCAGGAAAGTTGTATACTCCCTTAAAGCCACAGAGTACTCAGTGTTTTTGACAGATTTCTCCACATAAATCATTGATTTCTGCTCAGGTAACTCATGGTTTTGCACGTTTTTTTATTTCTTCAAAGACCAGTTTGTGCACGACGGCATTTGCCCTGAGTATTTGAAGTTCAGCTTCTGTTTTTACAGTGGAATTTTTTCTCTGATTCATAGTATTTTTGGTTATTCATAGTCACATTTTCCCACACCTCTTGCTTGATCGTTACAGACTTTTTCAGATACAGGAACAGCATTATCAAGCATTTCTATAGCTTTGGTAAGATCATAGTGCAATTGGATGATACGTGCTTGGAGACTTTCGGTAGATTCGTCTTCCATTTGTGCGTAGGGAAGTTCTTTTTGGTAGAGCTCGGAAATACTTTCCTCGACTGATTTTGTAATACGAAAATCTTGGGTATTTTTATTAAATGCCTGAATAGGGACAGATTTTTTATCGGTACCTTTGTACTGTGCTAATACACTATCACGAAAATCATCTATCTCTGATTGTATGGAATCTAGAAAATATGCAAATGAATTGGTAATAAAGTTGTTGTCTGAAGTAAATCCTCAAGTCTCATTGTAACGGTCGAGATTTTTCAAAACAGCTTGTGATCCTTTACTGGAGACTCATTGACGTGAAAGTTCTTCTTCAAGCAGTTCTCTTTCGAGTCGTTCATACTCTCTCTCATCAAGACTGCCATTGAGAATTGCTATGGCATCTTGCCATTCTTTAATACCATCTTTGGCTGATTCTTGGAGATTTGAGATTTTTGAGATAGCATTACTGATACGATCTTTAAAACTGCCTGCACAAGCAGAACAATTTTCTGTCGTATATTCATTGTAATATTCGTTGAATTCTGTAAAAAAGTCCTCACTTACTAGTTCTATATGGTCTTTGAATGAATGTTTTTTCCCTGTAATGCTCATACGGTAGTAAGTAAGCACTTTTTCGTTGTTGTTGCGAAGCATTCCAAGTACTTTGATGAGGGAACCTTCAAAATCACAATTTTCAATATCTCCACATACTTGTTCTTTTGTAAGATAGGTATCTTTTATATTTATATTGAGAGCAATTTTGAGATATTGATCTATCTGAGTACTTTGTTTTTGTAATGAGGTGTGATCTCTCCGTATTTCAGGCACGTATTCATTTTTGATTCCATAGATGACATAATAATCAAAATATTCATAGTATCCATCCCAGTTGGTGAAGAGACTGAGCCCCTCATGGAGTCTCGATTTGAGACCTTCATATACATTGGTGACTCATTGGTAATTCGATGAAGTTTTTTCATTTTCATCATTTTGAACTATTTCAGAAGTAACATTATCCAGAACTTCTTGAAGGGTGTCTATATATTCATCGAGGACTTCTGGTGGACCACTTTTAATTTTACATTCACCACAATCTGCTACAACTCCTGACACTGACAAAAGACTCAATAGGATTGAACTGCCGGAAAGTATCAGAAAATGTCACGAGAAAGATTTCATAGAATGCAAGTAAATGAGTATTAAAGACTGTCACCAGAGGTCGGGATTTCATTCATTTTTTTGATATCACCATAGACATCAATAGTGTATTCCATCATGGCTCTGATAAAAGTTTCTACTTCTGTGTATTTGTAGTAGAATTCTCCTGAGTCCTCTTGTACAATTTTTCTATCAACGAGCGTGTCGGAGAGGTATTCATTTTGCTTTCTTAGGTTTGTGGCATAGATTTCGTAATCATTATATTTCTGATTCATTTGTGTCACAGATTGTTCAGTTGCATCCAGAGAACTTTTCAATTGAGCTTCATCACGATGAAAACGACTGATATCGTTGGCTCTCTGTGCATCAAGTCAGTAATTGGCATAGTAGCGTTCTTCTAAATGTTCGTAGGAATAATCAGTTTCATCACGGTCTCATTTTTTATCCTGTTTGTCGAGATCAAGGATAGGCACAGGTTTGTATGAGACTACTACTCCAACATGGAAGATGTCTGGCAAATTGAGGTCACGTAGTCCAAGTTCAAAGTTATTGGTGGTCATCTTTGCTTGCACTAGAGACGTATTTACAAATTTTTTCAGATGTCCATTTGAACGATTAATCAGCCCCTCGATACTGAGGTTTCCTCAGCCTCCGAGAAGTTTGTGGTTGTATGTTTTAAATTCAACTGTGATACAAAAGAAATCATTACATGGCCATGTTTCATCGTCATTGGTTTTACTGTATCAGTTGTCTGCAATTATTGGGGCAGGAGTGTTTTCAATGTTGCTTCAGTTTTCATTATTTTCCCCATTTCAAAAAATTTTTCCTATTTCATCAGAAGATAATCCAGAGTTGTTGGATTGACATATGGTTGTACTTCCATCTGTTTTTTTGATGGGGGTACTTGTATTGGTCGCATTCGGAGTGGCATAGCTATACTGGTCAAGAGCTTCATCGTAGCTTTCTCAGTCCAAAACACCATCCACCAAATCAGAGAGATCATAGTTGTTCACTCAATTGTATTCATACTCTTGTTCAAAAATGATTCTGTTGATTTCTTCTATATCTGTGATGAGGTCAAAGGGGGAATTCTCATCGATCCCATCACTATACATTCAAATTCTTCAGATTTTGTAAATATTTGAAACTTTACTTTCCGATTTCTTCTTGCTCTCTAGGTAGCTTTCTTTGATAACAGAATAGTATTTGTTCACATCTTGATTGGAAATTCCTTCTCCTTCATGACAGTCTGAGAGCATTTCGTCAAGGAGTTTTATCCCATTTTCTTGGTCCGTCCCAATACTCTTCATGGTATCAGCAGAAATATTTCAATTGATACATTCAGAGTCTAGATCATTTTGTTCTGCACGAGCTTTTACATCTTCTTCAATAGAGTCATGACTTCCTTTGAGTTCTTTGGTCGTGTATTTCATCTCAAGGTCATACACTCATTCATCAATTTTATTATAGAGGTCGAGTTCTGATTTTCAGTCAAGAAAAGAAGCCCAAACGAAGTTTGGGAGGAGGAATCAGACAAGTACCGCCAAAAGCTTTTTCATTTCTTTGTGTTAAAATCTATTTGAGCGTGAGTCCTTTTTTATCGAGAATCAGAGTCATTGTATCAGATATCTTTCCATAAATCAAGTTTTTTGCTATTAAGTCTTCGACTTTTTCGTTCATATATCTTTTAACTTCTCTTGCTCCATATTCAGGATTGTAGACTTCCTGAGTAATATGAGGGATGACTTTTTTATCGAACAAGAAGGTAATCCCCTTTGCTGTTTTGATTCTTGTCGCGAGTTCTTTGAGCTGTTTTTCTACGATAATTTTGATGGATTTCTTATCGAGAGGATGAAAGACTATGGTCTTGTCAATACGATTGAGGAATTCAGGTGAAAAGGTATCTGTAAGAGATCTTTTGATACTTTCTTCGATACGTTTAAACTCCTCATTGGCATTTTTTTCTTCAATTTCTCACATATCAAATCAAATTTTGGTAGCATTGTTATTGAAATCTTCTTGCCCTATATTGCTTGTCATGATGATAATGGTATTTTTGAAGTTGATTTTCCTCCCTTTATTGTCAGTAATGACTCATTCATCAAGAATTTGGAGCAGGAGATTGTAGACTTCAAAATCTCATTTTTCAATCTCATCAAAGAGTACAATACTATATGGTTTTTTTCTGACTTTTTCTGTGAGTTGACCTCCTTCTTCATATCCTATATATCCAGCATTGGCTCCTATGAGTTTTGATACTCAGGTTTTGTCAGAATATTCACTCATATCTATTTTGATGAGACTTTGGCTGTCTCCATAAAATTCTTCTGCAAGTACTTTTACAAGTTCTGTTTTTCCTACGCCTGTTGGTCAGAGGAACAAGAAACTTCCAAGAGGTTTGTTGGGGTTTGAGATTCCAGCTTTGCTTCTCATAATCGCATTCACGACTGATGCAATAGCCTCTTCTTGCCCGATGATAGATTCTTCTAATTTTTTTGGAAGTTTTTTAAGACGGTCGATTTCGGATTGCTCAAGATTGTGTGCAGGTATTCATGTGGTGATTGAGAGCACATTTTGAATATCACGAGATTCAATCTTGAGACGTTTGTCTTTCGGAATAGAAAACTGTTTTTTATAATTGATGATTTCTTCTTCCAATTTTTGCATTTTATCTTTGAACTGAGAGGCCTTTTTGTATTGTTGTGACATCACGCAAGCTTCGATCTGTTTGGTAAGTTCAACAATCTTTTCTTTTTTCTTTTTGAGTTCTTCCTCATCTCATGAATAGGTCATACTTTTGAGTGAACAGGCTTCATCAATGAGGTCGATGGCTTTGTCTGGCAAATATCTATCGGTAATATATCTGATAGAGAGATCAACAGCTGCGCTCAGTGCATCTGGAGAAATATTGAGGTTGTGGTAGTCTTCAAAAGAACCTTTTAGTCCAGTGATGATACTCAGTGCATCTTCACGATTTGGCTCAGGGACAGTGATTTTTTGAAATCTTCTTTCGAGTGCGGAATCTTTTTCGATGTATTTTTGATATTCATTGTGAGTGGTGGCTCCAATAACACGGATTTTTCCTCTTCCCATGGCAGGTTTGAGAATATTTGATGCGTCGAGTGTTCCCTCTGCACCTCCAGCTCAGATGATAGTATGTATTTCATCAATAAATAGTATAACTTCATTTTCTACTTTGGAAGCTTCCTCTATGACTTGCTTGATACGAGATTCAAATTCTCATCTATACTTTGTTCCCGCTACCATACTAGACATATCTATCGCAAGTACTTTTTTGTCTTTCATAGAATAGGGGACATTTCATTCCGCAATTCTTTGTGCGAGTCCTTCTACAATTGCGGTTTTTCCAACTCATGGTTCTCCAACAAGTACAGGGTTGTTTTTTGTTTTACGATTGAGAATAGAAAGAAGTCTTTCTATCTCATTTTCTCGTCCAATTACCGCATCCAGTTTGTGTTCTCTGGCCTCAGCGGTAATATCATTGGAAAAGAAATCGAGTGCTGGAGTTTTTGTGTCAGATTTTTTGGTAGATTGTGGGGTACGATTGTGATCAAATGGTGTGGTTGAATCTTCTTGTACGAATCATTGTCCAAAGAGATTTTCAGTAATACTTCCAATAATCTTGTCAATAGATTCACCATTTGCCTGATTTAATTTGTCATCTGGCACTATTCCATCAATACTTCCTGACTCATTAAGTTGTTTGAGACTTTTTTCAAGGTCATTGGGATTGATTCAAATATAGTCAAGAATTCTCGTGAGCCAGCCATTGTTATTGAGGAGAGCGATAAAAAAATCTTCAAGTGAGGCTTTTGGTTTTGAAAAGTTGGCAGCGATTTTGACTGACAATAAAATAGTATTTTTGAGTGATGGACTCATTCAACCATACACTCCTCTTCTATCAAGAGTTGGACCAAACAATTCGGGTTTATGAAGAACTTCAATGACAAGTTTATCATTGATTCCATAGAGATGTAAGAGTCATTGGATTCCTCATTTTGATTCTCGTACGAGTTCAAGGAAAATATCTTGCTCTAACAGTTCTTTCCATCAAAGTTCTTTCATCTTGTTTTCAGAATTGATGAGAATTTTTTGGTATTGGTCTGAGAAATTATTGTACATAGATATAGGATACTTTAGAATATAATTACTTTGGTAGTTTATTTAATTTTGTCTTTTAGTAAAGCAAAAAATGATTTTTTTGTAAAAAACTCATATGAAATACCCCCCGCATGCGGGGGGAAGGGGTTATCCGTCGAATCTCTGTGCGAGTTGGCACGTTTTGATGACGGATTTTAGTTTTTGTGCATACCTTGGATCTTCGGCATAATCATCAGCTAAAGTATCCACGAGCACATTCACTCTCGATTCTCCTCTGGCAAGCTTGGCACGAAAATCATCGTACGCAGGATTTGCAGAGAGGTTATTGAGGTAGAAATTCACACCTTGTCCCGTCGTAGCGAACGCTATGGTTCTTCCTTTCTGGGTTAAGCCAAAGTGGTTGTTTCTTCGTCTGGCAGCGCTACTCTTTCCGTTCCCTGTTTCGAGTATTGCTTGGGCAAGGGGGATCGCAGTTGGGAGTCGCGAGATGGGATTCTCCGGATCTCTCTTTTGTGACTGGATTATGTCCCCCATCTCATCAATATAGTCTTCATCGCAGGCTTCTGCCATGTGTATTTGACATACAAAAGCCGATACAAGCGCTATATTGCTGAGACTTTTTCGTTGCAAAAACATTAGTTCAGATACTCTTATTGCTGAAGACAGGGGTATCATATACATTTCTTTTCGATTCCCAAATTTTTTACCAAAAAAAGGTTGTCTTTCTTATGATTTTCTTAATAAAAAAAGTGAAATCACCTGATTTCACTTTGTAGTATTGAGATTATTGGAGTTGTTCGTAGACTTCTCATGCAATTTTGATAGAAGGAGTGAGTGTCTTTGCTCCCAAAGCCCATTTTGCAGGACATGCGGTTCAAGGATGTGCTTCCATAAATTGGAGAGCTTCTATCTTTCTCACGAGTTCATCAGAGTTTCTTCCAAGAGGTCAAGAAGTTACTTCAATTCATCTACAGATTCCTTTTGGATCTATGATAAAAGTACCTCTTCCAGCAATTCCAGATTCTTCATCAAGGATATTATAGAGGTCAGCAACCGAAGTATTATGATCTGAGAGCATCAAATATGGGAAATTTTCCATGAGTTTTTCGTGTTTTACCCAAGCTCTGTGTGAGAATACTGTATCAGTAGATGCTGAAAGTATGGTAACTTCCAATGCATCAAATTTTGATTTTGCTTCAGCCATATCACGGAGCTCAGTAGGACAAACAAACGTGAAATCAGCAGGATAGTAAAAGAGTACCAACCATTTCCCTCTGAGTTCTTCAAGGCTGATTTTTGTTTCCTCGTCTCACACTGGGTTATAGGCAGGGAGCTCAAAAGTAGGTGCAGGAGTATCAATCTTTACTCCTGTTTGATAGAAATCTAATTCTTCCATAGTTCGATAATTTAAAAAATAAATTTCCGAAGTGAAAATATCACTTCAAATCATTGTATCTTCAGAAGCATAAAAGTCAAATTATCTTGGCATGATTTCAAGACTTACTATCGTGCTTCCTTTGTTAAAAAAGAGATCGACCGCTTCGACTTTGATTTCATGAGTTCCTATCGCAAGTGAATGGTCAGAGTTGATTTCTATCGCAAATTCTCTTGATTCAATTCCCATCTTGAGTGCTTTTCCATCTAAGTAAATATTGATAACTTTAATTTTTGAAGTTTCATCAGCATATCCTCTGAGGTTGAAGTACTGGTCTTGAAAAAGTGCAATTTGTTTGTTTTGAGGATTGGTTATGACAATTTTCGGTGCACTTATGTCCTTATTTCCCAGTTTAATTTGTTTGGAATCCTCGGCTGATACATAGATACTATCAACAGCACGAAAGGTCAATAAGTGAGTCCCTTCACTCGTATCTTCTGGAATAGAAATATTTCATTGATAGTTTCCAACTTTTTCGTTGCTGATATCGATCTCTTCTATCAAGTTTTCATCGAGAAGTACCTGGATGCTACGAAGTGGATTTTTACTATTGTAGGAAAGTTCAACATAGTTATTTCCTTTTACAAATTGTGATCAATCAGGAACATTACTAGATATAGTGACATTTGCTCCAACAACAAGTGATTCATTTCTAACACACTCTTCTCCAGAATAATTAGTGATAATATTTCGTCCATTGTAGAGTTTTGAAGCACCTCCATTCTTTGCCCATTCGGTGACTCCTGCTTGCCAAATTGTATTGGTTGGGTCAATATCTCTGAGATTGACGAGGTATCCTGTTTTGATAGCTCAAGGTGGAGTATTCGCACTGACTTTTCCATTACACATCATATCCACTTGAATTTCTTGCAGACTTTGGTCGTATGAGGTTGGAAGATTCGTAAAAGCACATCAAGCAGTATACTCTTTTGGGTATCAACTTGGGGCAAGAAGACCAGAAATCGTTGAGATGTATGCTGATTTGGTGCCAGCAGGTTTTTCCCAGTCGAGTGCCTTTTTCCCCTTGTGAGCATATTCCATGAATTCTTTCCATATTGGTGCAGCTCCATTGAGTCCATCTCAGGTTTGTTTGATACGCTTTCCATCAGTATTTCCTGCCCAAACTGCTGTGGTAATTTGTTTGGTAAATCCTACAGTCCAAAGATCTCAAGGATAGAGGTCTTTTTTTCCATTGAGTAGGTAGACTTTGTTGGAAGTCCCAGTTTTTGCTCACGCAAGTCTTCCAATGAGAGTCAGGTTTGCATTCCAAAAATCACTTGGACGAGAAGCTGCATTGGAAAGAATAGAATCCATAATGTATGCAGTACTTGGAGTGAGTACTTCCTTTCCTGTTACTTGTTTTTTCTCTTCAATGACAAGTCCTTTAGAGTCAAGGATTTTTATAATAGGATTGATAGGAACTTTTTTTCCATTATTTGGAAATACACTGTATGCTCCTGCCATTTCCAAAGGAGTCATCTCTCCTGACCCAAGTGCTAGAGAAGCTCCATATGGGAAGTTTGCATCGAGTGATTTTACACCTGCTTGTTTAAGATAGTCAAGGATTCCAGCTTGTTTTCCAGCCATAAAATAGAGTTTAATAGCTGGAATATTTCTGGAATGATTGAGTGCAGTCATCAGTGACATTTTTCCCTCAAATTTTCCATTGTAATTGTTTGGTGTATAGCCTCAGGGGAAAGTCGTTGGAAGGTCATAAATAGGGGTATTGGCACAGTATGCATTTTTGTCAATGGCAAGTGCGTATACGTATGGTTTAAAACTTGATCAGGGTTGTCTTTTTGCCGTAATCATATTCACATTTCCTCCTATTTCTTTGTTGAAATAATCTGCTCCACCAACAAATGCAAGAATATCACCATTGGTATTGTCAATAGAGACGAGAGCTGCATTATTGGCATCGAATTTTTCTTTATTGGTAGTAACTTGTTTTGAAATTATCTGCTCAGCCTTGATTTGTAGATTACTATCAAGTGTAGTATAAATTTTCAGTCCTCATTCTTCTAGTATTTGTTCTCAGTATTTTTCAGAAAGATATTCACGCACATACATGACAAAGTGTGGATGCTTGATATTTTCTTGGTACGAATGAAATTCAAAACCAATACCTTGAATCAGTGCAATTTTGTATTGTTCCCATGTAATGTGTTCGTCTTCTAGCATTCTTCAAAGGATAAAATCTTTTCTTCCAATTTGATATTCTATATTGTTTTCTCCATCAGTGAGACGAATAGAATTAAGAAATGCAAGAAGTGCCGAATATTCTTGAATACTACAGCCATTTGAATCTATTTTTAATTTGTTTTTAAAGTCATCTTGTTTTAATCCACAAATCTTTAGTGCACTATCTCAAAGTCTCGTAGTTTGAAATGAATTTATGAGAGTTTTAAATTTGTCTACGAGAGCTATGTTTTCTTTTACAAGAGTTGGTGTTGTCAATTCTATGGAATTGGTTTCATTTCCTTTTGGGAAAACATAAAGATCTCCCATCAGACGATCGTAGTGATTGTATGGAGAATAATAGGTTGGTCATTTTGGAATACTTGCAAGGAGTGAACCTTCAAGAATCCCGATATCACGGATATGTTTTCAGAAGTACGTAAGAGATGCTTGTTCTACTCCAAAGGCATTATTTCCGAATGAGATTTTATTGAGATAGAGTTCAAGAATTTTTTCTTTTGAATATTCTTGAGTCATAGCATAGGAAAGGTAGAGTTCTTTTATCTTTCTCTCAACCTTTCTTTCGTTGCTGAGGAAGACGTTTCTAATAAGTTGCTGAGAAATAGTAGAAGTTCCTTCGATTTTATCTGATCTTCCAGTTGCATAGTTAAAAACAGCACGTAATAATCAGCCAAAGTCGATTCATGGATTGACAAAGAAATTTTTATCCTCTCCAGCAACAATCGCATTGACCATATTTTTTGAGATGGTAGCATAGGGGACGTAGGTTCTTTTCTCGTCTCAAAAGAGGGTGTAGAGTTGGTTTCCATTACGATCATAAATCACAGAAGACTCTTTGATATCAAGTTCCTCAAGTTTACTAATAGGGGGAAGTGGACGGATATACTTATAATACAAGACAAATGTCCCTAAAGCTCAGATTCAAATAAAACCAAGAAATAAGAAGATGAGTACTTTTTGAAATCAAAAATTTGGAAATTTTTTACGGAGGTTGTTCACAAAACGAGAAGATGTCGTTAATGGTTTTCTTTTTCTGATAGGAGTAATTTTTTTGATTCTGGTTGCTTTAAAGGGCATAATAACATATTATAAAGATATTAAAAATCAAAAGATTTATAGTCATTTCCAATTACGATTTCAATTTTGACTTCTGGATCTTGAGAATATTTTGGGAGAAGAGGAACATTTTCACTTCCTGCGAGGAAAAAGTTTTCAAGTGCTTCTACAGTACGTGGTTTTTTTCACGGTTTTCCATCTTGTGTGTTGGGAACTGAATAATAAATCTTCGTTTTCTCAAAGACTTCGTCCTTTACATTTCCAATGGAATTATGTGACGGAATATTGAATCAATACTTTTTTAGATTATCTCCAACTTCTCCAGCTAGTCATGGTGTTTTTGTTGCATTGAAAATATTGATTAATTGATTTTCTTGATACACTTCTGGAGTATTAAACACAATATTCGTATACTTTCCAAGCTTAGAATAGTTTGAAAGAGTTGATTTTGTTGCTCCTATAGGAAGAGTAACAGACATTCATCAAAAATCAGCTCTCAGAGGTACATAGAGAAAACCTCATTTTTCACATACAGCACTCCCATAAAAACAGGTATCATTGAGATTGGAACTTACGATATTGTCTTTTGGAATTTCTTTTCCAAAGATAGCAAGTTCAAGTAATTCAGAAAAACTCAAATCTGTTTTTATATGTTCTTGGATAATATCATAGATACTTTTTATCTTTGCAGGACTCGTGAGCATTTCTAGACTCAGTACCTTTTCTCTCATTCATTTAATGATAAGTTGTTGTCTAAGTGATCTATCATAATCACTCGTAGAATGACGGGAACGTGCATATTTGAGAGCGGTTTCTCCATCAAGCGTTTGGAGTCATGCATTGATACGAAAGGTTTGATAAGAATGATTTGGTCCAGGATAGGTGGTATCTACGATAGACTCAGGAACGTCAATTTGGATTCCTCACAGAGCATCAATCACTTTACGGAAAGCTTGAAAATCAAGATTTATAGTGTATTGGATTTCTTGCCCAGTAATCTTTTGAACTACTTTCTTGAGTTGGTCCATTCATTGGGTCTCGTCTTTAAAATGAGAGAGCCCACGGGCATAGGTTTCATTGATTTTTCAAGCTCATCCTGTCGGGTAAGCTATAAAGAGATCTCTTGGTATAGAGAAAAGTGAAACCATTTTTGATTGTGAGTTCACACTTGCTACCATGATAGAATCAGTAAGGTTGGGAGCATCATTTTCTTCTCCTCATCTTCCTACAATCAGGATGTTTGTTTTTCCATCGGTTGCTTTTTTTAGGGTAGAGATAGGCTTTTGATTTTTTGGTTGCATGGAATGTCCAGTAGTCAGGGTGAGAACTTGATTCACAGAAAAATCAAGATTGGTGACTTGAGAGAAAAAACCATATCCTACGACAAATATGAAAAAAGCAGAAATAATTCCTATACTGATAGGGATGATATTTTTCCCTTTTTGTTGTGAAGAGAATCTATTTTTGAGATCACCGAGAGTTACAAATCATTTTTTTGTTCCAATTTTTTTCTTTTTAAAAACCATATTTGAACTTACGAAATATTGAAAATGTGGAAAAATCTGACTATTTATATTGGTATTTTAAAAAAAATCAAATGAAAATCCCCTAAAGTCAGATACTGAGTTTTTGAAAAAACTTATCTTTGCATGGTTATTTTTATTTGACACAGAGGTGCTGGGGTATCATCTTTATCTTTTTTCATGATACAAGTTCTTTGAAATAAGGTTCCATTTTGAGAATCTGGGGGAAAATAGTTTCCTCGCGCATTGATGAATTGAAATTTTTCATTTTCACTTCCTGTCAGTACCTCAAAATCGTTTTCAACTTTGTGGAGAAAAAACTGTTCATTAGCTTGGATGTTATTGAGTGGAATTTTATCAAGAATCGCTTTGGTATTGTGAGTGAGAATGTTTTTTTGATTGAGATTCTGTATGTCTTGATCCAATTGAGCATCATATTGTAAAATTCATAAAAGTGCTAAAAGCATGAGACTGACAATAGATATTACTACAATGACAGAGACCACTGATTCAGCTTTCTTTGATGGTATCATAAACATTTTTTAGAAATATTATATGAGTTCATTATACCAAACTTTTTGAAATGTAAATGAATAATGAAAAAAACATTTATTTTCTAGAAAATACAGAGTATAATGGTTTTTGGAATCGTTTGGATTTCTCTTCAGTCTTTATAGATGTAAAAGATTATTTGATTTTCTTAGTATTCTCAATATTCTTATATCTCTTTGTGATATTTACTCTTTGCTTTTGTAGTATGAAAATAAAGGTTTTCTCTTGATTTACATTGGTCGAATTGGTTATTTCTATCACTGTTATCGCAGTTGTGATTACAGGGGTTTCAGTAGCAATGCTCCAAATAGCTTCACACCATCACTATACTCAAAGACAGATGGATGTGTACAGTGACGTAAAAGATTTTCTCTTGGATACAGAGTATTTAGAGTATTCAAGTGGTGTACTCCTCACTGCTCCTAATCGTTTTGATTCCTTGATGCTATACAATGCTTCTGGCTGAATTTTAATTGGAGCATTTCGACAAAATGCTACCATGACAGATTTGAAACTCTCCCTAGATTCTAGTGTTTATGGTCGAGATATAGTTTGAATTTTTGAAGTATCAGAAACTGTTAAGGACAGTATTCTTACCAATACAGGAACTGTCTATAGTTATGGATTCAATAGATGAAAACTTTACAAAAATCTCTTAGCATATCAATTAGATTTTCAATCTATTTCTACAGGTGCACTTGCTGAAATGAATCTTAAGTGTGGAGTTGATTATCTTGAGGATTTTGATGCATTACCGAAAAGGCAAATATCCTTTCCTGCGGACAGTTATATCGAATTACAATTTTACTTTTAACTATGAAGCCATCTATTCAATGATTCTCTATCGTTTATGCTTTTTTAATCATGCTTATGGTTGCTCTCTTTGGAACCATGGTTCTCAACAAAAAAGAGTATTTTCTTTCGCTCTCTCAACAGTATTCAATATCGTCTAATCAATTAGAGGATATCCAATCAAAAAAGGATGTAATTCTTAGGAAACATTCAAAATATAATCATGATGGAATTGGACTTAATGACCGTGCAAAATGTCCGAGTCAAGTTTCTTTTTCTGGTTGACTTTATTCAACAGTATATACACAAACATGAACAGTTTCATTTTGTAGTGGGAGCATAGATTCTACCCATTTAGAACTCTATTTTACTGATGATGCACTTGATTTTATAGGATGACTCTATGGAATGAATACATTCCCACTGACTCAAGTTGATACTTCCAGAATGGCAAATCTTTCTGGACAAACATTGAGTTTTAACAAAGAGACAATTCTTGGTGGGTACGCAACAAGTGGTTTTGTTGATGACTATAAATGGAATCAATACACAGCTTCGATTGAAGATGATGATGCTTTGGCTCGTGAAAAGATAATAGGATACGTGTCAGACGATTTCCTCAATATTTTTTGGAATGGAAAACCAGTCCGCTCCCTCATAAGTGCAAATACTAACAATGTTGATACTGCACACATTTCACTTTGAAGTGTTTCTACTTGAAGCGTATATTTGGATGTAGAATCGAATTTCGAACTGAATATTGTTGAATTTGACAGATCTCTCTATGAAGTTCAGAAGAGATTGATAAAAACTAAAGAATGGACTTTTGAGTGAAATGGAAGTGGTTATATAAATGCAGATTATTCCAATCTCACTACAGATATTTCACAATCAGCAAATTTTGATTTTGCTCAAAATGATTATGCATTTTTCCTGAAAGCATCACCATGAGTTTCTAGTGATTATTTGTATTATGAAATGAGTATCTTACAAGATAATAAACATGCGTATATTGTACCAATTCGTGACGATCTTTCTGGATTTTTACAATACTTAGGTTATGATATTGTAAAAATGGATAATTTGTACCTTCTTTCTACGAAAAAGGAAAACTTTACAAAGTAGTATTTTATCACTTAATATTTTCTTATGATTCCACATACTAAAGGGTTTACTTTTGTTGAACTTATTGTGGTAACTACCATAATTGTCATTCTTTCAACGATAGGTTTTGTAAACTATACATCAACTCTTTGAGAAAGTCGTAATACTGCAAGAGTTGCTGATCTGTCGAGTTTAAAAATCTTGCTCAAAAACCACATACTTAAACAGTGAAGTTATCCAAAACCATGACATTCACACGAAATCACGAATTCCTGAGTAGTTATCTATCAATGATGGATGGACGAAGATGTGAATTCTCAGGAAATTGTCAAAAAACCAATTGATCCTTTTGTTGAAGGTCAATATTATGCATATTCTACTACCTCGTTACGTGGTCATTTTCAAATAGCTATGAGTCTTGAAAAAGAAAATGAATTCCGTATGGCTTTAGTTGATGGGGATTACCAACAAACCAACAGCTTGTTTCCTTGAATTGTCTATGCTACGGCATCTTGAGGGACTTTTGATACACTTTCTTGAGCTATGATTCTCAATAAGGGAAGCTTTAACCTTCCGTATGATGATGTAGGGAATTACATCATAGGGAACCAATCATTTTCTAATGCTCTTAATGAACCATGAGTACAAGTTTCGAAATATTGTGGTTTTATGAGTTGTCAAGAAATACAAGAAAATGACCTCTATATGGGAAGCGGAACCTATTGTATGACCGATACCTGAGGAACCTTACACTCGAATCACTGTGATTAAAAAGAAGAAATCCACAAGTTACAAGGTAAAAATGAAAAGAAGAAAGAAAAAGAGTTCAAATATTGAACTCTTTTTAAAAATATTTTTTTAATTCTTGAAGTACGGCTTGTTCTACATCATAGATATTCTTATTTTCTTGTAAAAATCAGGAGGCCCTCGGGTGTCCACCTCCTCCAAAACAGGTACAGAGTTCTGAGAGGTTTACACGTTCTGTTTTCCCACGGAAACTTCCTTTTACCACTCAAGGTTGAGTTTCATAGAGGAAAAAACCAACTTCCAGACTCTCAATAGTGACAATAAATTCATCAAGGAGTCAAGAAATATCCTT
>Ga0209373_10002883_pt1 | contig 16563 bp, 12 predicted proteins | sample Higcelweek5metaG_FD_187173 | JGI IMG/M metagenome (GOLD analysis project Ga0209373, IMG submission 187173) | Freshwater pond sediment microbial communities from the University of Edinburgh, under environmental carbon perturbations - High... | ecosystem: Environmental > Aquatic > Freshwater >... | reverse complement strand
GACGTCGAGCTGATCGCCCCGATCGCCATGGACGAAGGTCTGCGCTTCGCCATCCGCGAGGGTGGGCGGACCGTTGGCGCCGGCGTCGTCGCGTCGATCAGCAAGTAAGTCTGTTTGGGGTTCATCGCCCAAAGATGATGGTTGCATCAGTCTTTTGGCGATGGTATAAGCCTGCCTCCCCCGTCGGACGGAAGCCCGGCGGGGGTTGGTTTTCAAGGCAGGTCAGGTTGGTGACGCTTCCGGTACAAAGCCTCGCTCTTCTTGGGGAGCAAGGTCGGACGGCGCTAGGAGTGTAGCTCAATTGGTAGAGCACCGGTCTCCAAAACCGGGGGTTGCGGGTTCGAGCCCCTCCACTCCTGCCATCCCGTCTCGATTGTGTTTAGGGTAGATGCGGCGCCCATACTGTCGCTACCGGAGCTCGCACGGTTCGCATGATGGCTAAAGTCAATCCCGCTGAATTTGCGCGCGAGGTCCGCCGCGAGGTTGCCAGAGTCACCTGGCCGACCCGCAAGGAGACCGGCATCACGACCGCCATGGTCTTCGTCATGGTGGTGCTCGCCGCCCTGTTCTTCCTCGTCGTCGATCAGGTGCTGGCGGTTGCCGTCCGCTTGATCCTTGGGCTGGGAGGCTAAGAGTATGGCTGCGCGCTGGTACGTTGTTCACGTCTATTCCGGCTTTGAGAAGAAGGTCTCGCAGGCGATTCGCGAGAAGGCCGCTCAAAAGGGGCTGGAGGACAAGTTCGAGGAAATCCTGGTTCCGACCGAGGAAATCGTCGAAGTGCGCCGTGGCGCCAAAATCAACACCGAGCGGAAGTTTTTCCCGGGCTATGTTCTGGTCAAGATGGACTTGACCGATGAATCCTGGTCGCTGGTGAAGAACACGCCGAAGGTCACGGATTTCCTGGGCGGCGGCGGCAAGCCGCAGCCGATTTCCCAGCGGGAAGCCGAGCGAATCATCCATCAGGTGCAGGAAGGCTTTGAGCGCCCGAAGCCGTCGATCACCTTCGAGGTGGGCGAGCAGGTTCGCGTGAGCGACGGTCCCTTCACCTCCTTCAACGGCACGGTCGAGGAAGTCGACGAAGAGAAATCCCGCCTCAAGGTGGCGGTGTCGATCTTCGGTCGGTCCACGCCGGTCGAGTTGGAGTACACGCAGGTCGAAAAGGTCTGAGTGTAAACGTCTGCCTTTCCCGGAGCTGCCGATGCTGTCGCATCGGTGGCTCCATTCTGTTGCGGAAGGCCCGCCATAGCCGCACCGCAAAACCCCGCGACGCCAAGCCGTTTCGCGAGGCGTCGTTTTAGGAGGTTGTCACATGGCGAAGAAGATCGTCGGCTACATCAAATTGCAGGTCCCGGCCGGCAAGGCGAATCCGTCGCCCCCCATCGGTCCGGCGCTCGGTCAGCGCGGCCTGAACATCATGGAATTCTGCAAGGCGTTCAACGCCAAGACGGCGGACCTGGAAGTCGGCATGCCGATTCCCGTGGTCATCACCGCCTTCGGCGACCGCACCTTCACGTTCGTGACCAAGACTCCCCCCGTCAGCTACTTCCTCAAGAAGGCGTCGGGCAAGGACAAGGGTTCGACGACCCCCGGCAAGGGCGGTTTCGTCGGCTCGGTCACGACCTCGCAGGTCCGTGAGATCGCCCAGAAGAAGATGGTCGATCTGAACGCGCACGACGTCGAAGCCGCCGCGACCATGATCGCCGGTTCCGCCCGCTCGATGGGCCTCGAAGTGGTGGAGGGCTGATCCGATGGCCAAGCTCGGCAAGCGTCTGACCGACGCCTACAAGAACGTCAATCGCGACTCCTTCTACAACCTCGAAGCCGCCGTCGCGCTGCTGAAGTCGTTGTCGAAGACCAAGTTCGACGAGACCATCGAAGTCGCCATGAATCTCGGCATTGATCCGCGCCACGCCGACCAGATGGTCCGTGGCGTCGTGAACCTGCCGAACGGCACCGGCAAGACCGTGCGCGTCGCCGTCTTCGCCCGTGGCGCGAAGGTGGACGAGGCTCTGGCCGCCGGCGCCGACGTGGTCGGCGGCGACGATCTGGCCGAAGCCATTTTGGGCGGCAAGATCGATTTCGACCGCTGCATCGCGTCCCCGGACATGATGGGCGTCGTCGGCAAGCTCGGCAAGGTGCTCGGCCCGCGCGGCCTGATGCCCAACCCGAAGCTCGGCACCGTCACCCCCGACGTCGCTGGCGCGGTCAAGGCCGCCAAAGCTGGCGCCGTGGAGTTCCGTGCGGAAAAGACCGGCATCGTGCACGCGGGCGTTGGCAAGGCCAGCTTCTCGGAAGAGGCGCTGGTCCAGAACATCCGCGCGTTCATCGACGCCATTGGTCGCGCCAAGCCGACCGGCGCCAAGGGTCAGTACATCGAGAAGGTCTCGCTGTCCTCGACCATGGGCCCCGGTCTGAAGGTCGATCTGGCCGCCGTCTCGACTCCGGTCAACGGCGCCTCGGCGTAAGTTTTCTCTTTTGTCGTCAGCCTCCACTGTGGGGCTGGCGACATAGGTGATCGGCCTTCGGGTTGATCGCCGCCCCTGTCCGAGACCGCAGGTGCCAGAGCGCTTCGGCGCGATGGCTTAAAATTCACCGGCGCAGACGGGAGTTGAACCGTTGACCATTCTGGTGCGAACCAGGGCAGGAACGGCTTGAACTTCTGGGACAGGTTCGCCGGAGCTTAAGCCCCTCAAGGGTTTCGGCTCCATGTACACCTCTGTGCAAGGAGGCGATCCGTGGATCGTACACAAAAAGAAGCGGCGATCGCGGACCTGCAATCGAAGCTCCAGGACAAGGGTCTCGTGGTGGTCGCCCACCATCTGGGCCTGACGGTGAAAGAAGTCACCGACCTGCGTGCGAAGGTTCGGGCCGCTGGCGCCGGCTTCAAAGTGACGAAGAACCGGCTCGCCCGTCGCGCCCTTCAGGGCACGCAGTTCGAAGGTCTGGACGGTCTCTTCAAGGGACCGACGGCGATCGCCTTCTCGAAGGATCCGGTTGCAGCGGCGAAGGTTATCGCCGACTACGCCAAGACCAACGAGAAGCTCAAGATCGTCGGCGCCAGCCTCGGCAGCCAGATTCTGGACGCTGAGGGGGTCAAGGCCCTCGCCGCGCTCCCGTCGCTGGACGAACTGCGTGGCCGACTCGTGGGCATGATCCAGACCCCGGCGACTCGCATCGCTGGCGTTCTCCAAGCTCCGGGCGGCCAGGTCGCTCGCGTGCTTGCGGCCTACGCAAAGAAGGACGAGGCGGCCTGAGCCGTTTAGTCACTCGATTTTTACCATCCCAGAACATCAAGTCGTTGGAGTAGTAACATGGCTGATCTGCAGAAGCTCGTCGACGATCTGTCGGCCCTGACCGTCCTCGAAGCCGCCGAGCTGTCGAAGCTGCTGGAAGAGAAGTGGGGCGTCTCCGCCGCCGCTCCGGTGGCCGTCGCCGCCGCTGGTCCGGCCGCCGCCGCCGCTCCGGTCGAAGAGCAGACCGAGTTCAACGTGATCCTCACCGATGCCGGTGACAAGAAGATCAACGTCATTAAGGAAGTCCGCGCCATCACCGGCCTGGGTCTGAAGGAAGCCAAGGACCTCGTCGAAGGCGCTCCGAAGGCCGTCAAGGAAGGCGCGACGAAGGACGAAGCCGCCAAGATCAAGAAGCAGCTTGAAGACGCCGGCGCCAAGGTCGATATTAAGTAAGACCTTGTTGCGTTACGGATCATACAGTTCCGCGCCGGACGGCGGCCAGTCCCCCAGGGGGCTTGCCGCCGCACGGCGTTTTCTGCCTTTCACCGGACCGGGGTTTCCCGGCCCGGCTCTTTCCGTCCCAATTTTCGGGACGGCCCGCGCGGTCGTCCGTACGGTCGGTTGAACGGTCGGTTGAGCGCATCACGTAGCAGACGTTTGGGGACATCCATGGCCAAATCCTTTACGGGTCGTAAACGTGTTCGGAAGAGCTTCGGGCGCATCCCGGAAGTCACCCAGATGCCAAACCTCATCGAGGTGCAGCGCAGCTCCTACGATCACTTCCTGCAAATGGACATCGCCCCGGAAAAGCGGGCGAATCTGGGCCTTCAGGAAGTGTTCAAGTCGGTTTTCCCGATTAAGGACTTTTCCGATCGCGCTGTGCTCGACTTTGTGAAGTATGAGCTTGAGCAGCCGAAATATGACGTCGAGGAATGCCAGCAACGCGGCATGACCTTCGCCGCTCCGCTGAAAGTGACGCTGCGCCTGTCGGTCTTCGACATCGAAGAAGACACCGGGCTGCGCTCCATCCGCGACATCAAGGAGCAGGACGTCTACATGGGCGACATGCCCCTGATGACGGCCAACGGCACCTTTGTCATCAACGGCACCGAGCGCGTCATCGTCTCGCAGATGCACCGTTCGCCGGGCGTCTTCTTTGACCATGACAAGGGCAAGACCCACTCGTCGGGCAAATATCTGTTCGCCGCCCGCGTCATTCCCTATCGCGGCTCCTGGCTGGACTTCGAGTTCGACGCCAAGGACATGGTCTATGTCCGCATCGACCGTCGCCGCAAGCTGCCCGCCACGACTCTGCTCTTCGCCCTTGACGGCGCGGAGACTGCGACGCTGCGCGCCCAGCGCAAGGCCAACCGCAAGGACCTGCTGCCTTACGAGGCGCAGGGCATGTCGAAGGAAGAGATCCTCAACTACTTCTACGAGACGATCACATACACGCGCGCGTCGGGCGGCTGGAAGACTCCGTTCAACGTCGACCGCATGAAGGGCGTGAAGCTCGTCTCCGACCTGATCGACGCCGCCACCGGCGCGGTCGTCGCCGAGGCTGGCACGAAGATGACGCCGCGCGTCATCAAGAAGCTGGTCGAAGGTGGTCTGACCGAACAGCGGGTTTCGACCGAAGAGCTGACGGGCCGCTATCTGGCGGTGGACATCATCAACGAGCGCACCGGCGAGGTGCTGTTCGAGGCGGGCGACGAGCTGTCGGTCAGCGACCTCGACAAGCTGGAAAAGACCGGCGTCGATGAGCTGCCGGTGCTGGCGATCGACCATCTGAACATCGGCGCCTACATCCGCAACACGATGAACGCCGACCGCAACGCCAGCCGCGAAGACGCGTTGATCGACATCTACCGCGTCATGCGTCCGGGCGAGCCGCCGACTCTCGAGTCGGCCGAGGCGCTGTTCTCCGGTCTGTTCTTCGACAGCGAGCGTTACGATCTGTCGGCGGTGGGCCGCGTCAAGATGAACGCGCGCCTGAACTTCAAGACCGACGACCAGATGCGTGTGCTCCGCAAGGAGGACATTCTGGAGATCCTGAAGGTTCTGGTGAACCTGAAGGACGGTCGCGGCGAAATCGACGACATCGACCATCTCGGCAACCGCCGCGTTCGCTCGGTCGGCGAGCTGATGGAGAACCAGTACCGCGTCGGCTTGCTGCGCATGGAGCGCGCGATCCGCGAGCGCATGTCGTCGGTTGAGATCGACACGGTGATGCCGCACGATCTCATCAACGCCAAGCCCGCCGCCGCCGCCGTCCGCGAGTTCTTCGGCTCCTCGCAGCTCTCGCAGTTCATGGATCAGACCAACCCGCTGTCCGAAATCACGCACAAGCGTCGTCTCTCGGCCCTCGGGCCGGGCGGTCTGACCCGCGAGCGCGCGGGCTTTGAAGTCCGCGACGTGCATCCCACGCATTATGGCCGCATCTGCCCGATTGAGACGCCGGAAGGCCCGAACATCGGTCTCATCAACTCGCTGGCGACCTACGCCCGCGTCAACCAGTACGGCTTCATCGAAAGCCCCTACCGCAAGGTCATCGACAGCCGCGTCACCAACGAGGTGGTGTATCTGTCGGCGATGGAGGAGGGCCGCTACGTCGTCGCCCAGGCCAACGCCGAGTTGACGGCGAACAACAGCTTCGCCAACGACCTCGTGTCGTGCCGTCAGGGCGGCGAATATCTGATGTTCCGCCCGGAAGCCATCGACCTGATCGACGTGTCGCCCAAGCAGTTGGTGTCGGTCGCCGCCGCGCTCATCCCGTTCCTGGAGAACGACGACGCGAACCGCGCGCTGATGGGATCCAACATGCAGCGTCAGGCGGTGCCGTTGGTGAAGGCCGACGCGCCCCTGGTCGGCACCGGCATGGAAGCGACGGTGGCCCGCGACAGCGGCGTGACCATCGTGGCCAAGCGCTCCGGCGTCATCGACCAGATCGACGCGACCCGCATCGTCGTCCGCGCCACCGACAGCTCCGACAGCACGGCGCCGGGCGTGGACATCTACAATCTGTTGAAGTTCCAACGCTCCAACCAGAACACCTGCATCACCCAGCGCCCGCTGGTGAAGGTCGGCGATCGGGTGAAGGCGGGCGACATTGTCGCCGACGGTCCCTCGACCGATCTGGGCGAGTTGGCGCTGGGCCGGAACGTGCTCGTCGCGTTCATGCCGTGGAACGGCTACAACTTCGAGGATTCGATCCTCATCAACGAGCGCATCGTCAAGGATGACGTCTTCACCTCGATCCACATCGAGGAGTTCGAAGTCATGGCCCGCGACACCAAGCTGGGCCAAGAGGAAATCACCCGCGACATTCCCAACGTCGGTGAAGAAGCCCTCAAGAACCTCGACGAGGCCGGCATTGTCTACATCGGCGCCGAAGTCCGTCCGGGCGACATTCTGGTCGGCAAGGTGACGCCGAAGGGCGAAAGCCCGATGACGCCGGAAGAAAAACTGCTGCGCGCCATCTTCGGCGAAAAGGCTTCGGACGTTCGCGACACCTCGTTGCGCCTGCCGCCGGGCGTCGTCGGCACCATCGTCGAGGTCCGCGTCTTCAGCCGTCGCGGCGTCGACAAGGACGAGCGCGCTCTGGCCATCGAGCGGGCCGAGATCGAGAAGCTGGCCAAGGACCGCGACGACGAGCGCGGCATCCTGGAGCGCAGCTTCTACACCCGCTTGAAGGAAGTGCTGATCGGCCAGACCGCGCAGGCGGGGCCGAAGGGCATGAAGGGCGGCACCGTCCTGACCGACGAGGTTTTGGGCGGCTTGTCGCGCGGCCTGTGGCGTCAGATCTCCATCGCCGACGAAACGGTGATGGAGAATGTCGAGAACCTGGCCAAGGTGTTCGACGACTCGATCAAGGCCCTTCAGGACCGCTTCGAGAACAAGGTCGACAAGCTCCAGCGCGGCGACGAGCTGCCGCCGGGCGTGATGAAGATGGTCAAGGTGTTCGTCGCGGTGAAGCGCAAGCTGCAACCGGGCGACAAGATGGCCGGTCGTCACGGCAACAAGGGCGTCGTCTCGCGGATCATCCCGCAAGAAGACATGCCCTATCTGGAAGACGGCACCCCGGTCGATCTCGTGCTGAACCCGCTGGGCGTGCCCTCGCGCATGAACGTCGGTCAGATTCTCGAGACGCATCTGGGTTGGGCGGCGTCCGGTCTCGGCAAGCAGATTGGCCGGGCGGTCGATCAGTATCGTCTCGCCATTCGCCAGAAGGCAGACGGTGGGACTCAACTGGAGGCCCTGCGCGGCACGCTGAAGAACTCCTACGGCGAGGCGACCTACGCCGAGGACATCGCCGACATGACGGACGCCGAGATTCTCGAGCTGTCCGGCAATCTGCGCAAGGGCGTGCCCTTCGCGACGCCGGTCTTCGACGGCGCCCGCGAGGAGGACATCTGCGTCCAACTGGAGCGCGCCGGTTTTGATCGGTCGGGCCAGTCGACGCTGACCGACGGGCGCACCGGCGAGACCTTCGACCGCAAGGTCACGGTCGGCTACATCTACATGCTGAAGCTGCACCACTTGGTTGACGACAAGATCCACGCGCGTTCCATCGGCCCCTACTCGCTGGTCACGCAACAGCCGTTGGGCGGCAAGGCCCAGTTCGGCGGTCAGCGTTTCGGTGAAATGGAAGTGTGGGCGCTGGAAGCGTATGGCGCCGCCTACACGCTCCAGGAAATGCTGACGGTGAAGTCGGACGACGTGTCCGGCCGCACCAAGGTCTACGAGGCCATCGTCCGTGGCGACGACAACTTCGAGGCCGGCATTCCTGAGTCGTTCAACGTGCTGGTCAAGGAGCTGCGCTCGCTCGGCCTCAACGTTGAGCTGAATCAGCGGGCCTACTGAGTCTGACCTTGTGACCAACCCCGGAAGGACGGAACTGTCCTTCCGGGGTTCTGCACTGCCCTTAACCGACAACGCGGCGCTGCCAGCGGGAGACGGTCATGAATGAGTTGATGAATATTTTCGGCCAAGTCCAGGGGCCTCAGAGCTTCGATCAGATCCGCATCCAGATCGCCAGCCCCGAGCGCATCCGCTCCTGGTCGTTCGGCGAGATCAAGAAGCCGGAAACCATCAACTATCGCACCTTTAAGCCGGAGCGCGACGGTCTCTTCTGCGCGCGGATTTTCGGGCCGATCAAGGATTACGAGTGCTTGTGCGGCAAGTACAAGCGCATGAAGTATCGCGGCATCATCTGCGAGAAGTGCGGCGTTGAAGTCACGCTGTCGAAGGTCCGGCGCGAGCGCATGGGCCACATCGAGCTGGCCTCGCCCGTCGCGCACATCTGGTTCCTGAAGTCGCTGCCGAGCCGCATTGGTCTGCTGCTCGACATGACGCTGAAGGATCTGGAGCGCATCCTCTATTTCGAGAACTACGTCGTCATCGAGCCGGGTCTGACCCCGCTGAAGCTGCATTCGCTGCTCAGCGAAGAAGACTTCATGAACGCTCAGGACGAGTATGGCGAGGACGCCTTCACGGCGGCCATCGGCGCGGAAGCGCTGCGCATCATGCTGTCGGCGCTGGATCTCGAAGAAGAGAAGAAGACCTGCCGCGAAGAGCTGCGCGACACCAATTCGGAAGCCAAGCGCAAGAAGCTGGTCAAGCGTCTGAAGCTCATTGACGCCTTCATGACCTCGCAGTCGCGGCCCGAGTGGATGATCCTGGAAGTCGTTCCGGTGATCCCGCCCGAGTTGCGTCCGTTGGTCCCGCTTGACGGCGGCCGCTTCGCCACGTCCGATCTGAACGATCTGTACCGCCGCGTCATCAACCGCAACAACCGCCTGAAGCGGCTGATCGAGTTGAAGGCGCCGGACATCATCGTCCGCAACGAAAAGCGCATGCTGCAAGAGGCGGTGGACGCGCTGTTCGACAACGGTCGCCGTGGCCGCGTCATCACCGGCGCCAACAAGCGTCCGCTGAAGTCGCTGTCCGACATGCTCAAGGGCAAGCAGGGCCGCTTCCGTCAGAATCTGCTCGGCAAGCGCGTCGATTACTCGGGCCGTTCGGTCATCGTCGTGGGTCCGGAGCTGAAGCTGCACCAGTGCGGCCTGCCGAAGAAGATGGCGCTGGAGCTGTTCAAGCCCTTCATCTACGCCAAGCTGGAGCTGTATGGCTTGGCCTCGACCATCAAGGCCGCGAAGCGGATGGTGGAAAAGGAACGTCCCGAGGTGTGGGACATCCTGGAAGAGGTCATCCGCGAGCATCCGGTGATGCTGAACCGCGCGCCGACGCTGCACCGTTTGGGCATCCAGGCGTTCGAGCCGACGTTGATCGAAGGCAAGGCGATCCAGCTTCACCCGCTGGTCTGCACCGCCTTCAACGCCGATTTCGACGGCGACCAAATGGCCGTGCACGTCCCGCTGTCGCTCGAAGCGCAGTTGGAAGCGCGCGTCTTGATGATGTCCACCAACAACATCCTGTCGCCCGCCAACGGCAAGCCGATCATCGTCCCGTCTCAGGACATCGTGCTCGGCATCTATTACATCTCGATGGATCGGCCCAGTGAAAAGGGCGAAGGCATGGTGTTCTCCACCGTGTCGGAAATCGAGCAGGCGCTGAACGCCAAGGTTCTGTCGATCCACGCCAAGATCAAGGCGCGCTATGTCGGCGTTGACGACGACGGCGCCACCAAGATCTCGATCGTCGAGACGACGCCGGGCCGTATGTTGATGTCGGAGATCCTGCCGCGTCATCCGAACGTCCCCTTCTCGCTCATCAACCGCGTCTTGACCAAGAAGGATGTCGGCAACGTCATCGACGCCGTCTACCGCCATTGCGGTCAGAAAGAGACGGTGATCTTCGCCGACCGTCTGATGAAGCTGGGCTTCGGCCACGCCTGCCGCGCCGGCATCTCGTTCGGCAAGGACGACATGGTGATCCCGGAGGCCAAGGGCCGCTTGGTCAACGAGTCGAAGGAGCGGGTGAAGGAGTTCGAGCAGCAGTATCTCGACGGTCTCATCACCCAGGGCGAGAAGTACAACAAGGTCGTCGACGTCTGGTCGGAATGCACCGAAAAGGTCGCCTCCGAGATGATGAAGGCCATTTCGACCACCGAAGCCGGCAAGCCGGTGAACTCGGTGTACATGATGGCCCATTCCGGCGCCCGTGGTTCCGCCGCGCAGATCCGTCAGTTGGCCGGGATGCGCGGCCTGATGGCCAAGCCGTCGGGTGAAATCATCGAGACGCCGATCATCTCGAACTTCAAGGAAGGCCTGACCGTGTTGGAGTATTTCAACTCCACCCACGGCGCCCGCAAGGGTCTGGCCGACACCGCCTTGAAGACGGCGAACTCCGGTTACTTGACCCGCCGTCTGGTCGACGTGGCGCAGGACGCCATCATCGTCGAGCATGATTGCGGCACCGTGAAGGGCATCACCGTCAAGGCGGTGATCGATGGCGGCGAGGTCATCTCGCCGCTGGGCGACCGCATCCTCGGTCGCACCGCCGTTGGCGACGTCATCGACCCGCTGAACGGCGAGTTGATTATCGAAGACGGCGGCCTGATCGACGAGCCGACGGTGGACCGTTTCGAGCGGTCGGGCATCGACAGCGTCCTGATCCGCTCGGTCTTGACCTGCGAGACCAAGGACGGCGTCTGCGCCAAATGCTATGGCCGTGATCTGGCCCGTGGCACGCTGGTGAACACCGGCGAAGCGGTTGGCGTCATCGCCGCCCAGTCGATCGGCGAACCCGGCACCCAGTTGACGATGCGCACCTTCCACATCGGCGGCGCGGCCCAGCGCGGCGCCGAGCAGAGCCAGGTGGAAGCGTCCTTCGAAGGCACGGTGCGGATCAACAACCGCAACGTCGTCATCAACTCGTCGGGCATTCCGGTCGTCATGGGCCGCAGCACCGAAGTGATCCTGCTCGACGAGCAGGGCCGTGAGCGGGCGCGTCACCGCGTGCCGTATGGCGCGAAGCTGCTGGCCGACGACGACGTGAAGGTCGAACGCGGCCAGAAGCTGGCCGAGTGGGACCCCTACACCCTGCCGATCATCACCGAGCGCGCCGGTGTCGCCCGTTACCTCGACCTCGTGGAAGGCATCTCGGTTCGCGAAGTCATGGACGAAGCGACCGGCATCTCCTCCAAGGTGGTGGTCGATTGGCGGCAGCAGCCGCGCGGCGCCGATCTCAAGCCGCGCATCGCGCTGCTCGATGAGCGGGGCGAGATCATCACGCTCGGCAACGGTCTGGAGGCCCGCTACTTCATGTCGGTGGACGCCATTCTCTCGGTTGAGAACGGCGCCGAGGTCCGGGCTGGCGACGTGTTGGCGCGTATCCCGCGTGAATCGTCCAAGACCCGCGACATCACGGGTGGTCTGCCGCGCGTCGCCGAACTGTTTGAAGCGCGTCGTCCGAAGGACTTCGCGATCATTTCGGAACTCGGCGGTCGCGTCGAATTCGGCAAGGATTACAAGACCAAGCGCCGGATCGTGGTCCGGAACGAGGAATCGGGCGACGAGAAGGAATATCTGATCCCGAAGGGCAAGCACATCTCCGTGCAGGAAGGCGATTACGTCGAGCGCGGCGATCTGCTGATGGACGGCAACCCGGTGCCGCACGACATTCTGGCGGTGATGGGCGTGGAGGCTTTGGCCGACTACCTCATCAACGAAATCCAGGACGTCTACCGGCTCCAGGGCGTGAAGATCAACGACAAGCACATCGAGGTGATCGTTCGCCAGATGCTGCAAAAGGTCGAGATCACCGACGCGGGCGAGACCACCTTCCTGGTGGGCGAGCAGGTTGACCGTCAGGAGTTCGACGAGGAGAACGAGAAGACCGCTGGCGAAGGCTTGCAAATCGCCGCCGGTCATCCGGTTCTTCAGGGCATCACCAAGGCGTCCCTGCAAACCCGCTCCTTCATCTCGGCGGCGTCGTTCCAGGAAACCACCCGCGTCCTCACCGAGGCGGCGGTCGGCGGCAAGGTCGACAATCTGGAAGGCCTGAAGGAAAACGTCATCGTCGGTCGTCTGATCCCGGCGGGCACGGGGTCGGTGGTCAACCGTCTGAAGTTGATCGCCGCCGAACGCGACCGCGTGGCGGAGTTGGAAAGCGCCGGTGGCGTGGCGGAGATTCAAGCTCTGCCGCAGCCGGGCGAGGAAAGCACGGCGGCGTAAGCTTTGCCGCTGTGATCGGGTAGGGAAGGGGGCGCGTTCCGCAAGGGATGCGCCCTTTTTGCTTCTAGACGGATGCCCGAATCCCGGATATTAGAAATTAAATGATGAGCACTATAATTTGGAGATTGACGTAATGGCATACAACCTGCTCTCGGCTGATGTGTGGGAGGAGTTGCCTTCCGATCCCATTGATGGAGCATTCAAGTTAATCGAAATTCTAGAATCTGAGTACTATGACCGTACTAACGGGTGGTCATACGAAGGAATTCGGATTTCTGTAGGATATCTGAGAACATATTTACAAGAGCACGAAGACTGCTTTGGCTCTATTGAAAATGTAGCCCAGGGGCTGTCTCCAATGTCTGAATTTTTCTCCTTAGAAAAAATTCGAATCGGAACTATGTTAGCTCGAGATAGAATAAAGAAAAAGAAATCTCAATTGGAAAGTGGATTGATGGTATCGCTCGATGAGGGTGGTAAGGTTTACATCAGAGATCTAATCGGTAAAATTAGAAGTGCTATAGATGGCCTAGATATTAATTCGCATCGAAAGCAAGATTTCATTGAAAAATTGAATGCTTTTTCGTCGGAGATAGAAAAGGAATTTTCATCTGTCGAACGCTTGGGGCATCTTTGGCTGGCTGCGACGCGAGGCTTGGCGAGGGGGGCGGAAAATCTTGGCCCTGTTGTCGAGCTGATTGGCAAGATCCGAAAGGTCTTTTCGAAGGCGCAGGATCAGGCCGAATCTCGTCTTGCAGTTGGCAGTGAACGTCGGCAGGCGCTTCCAAGTCCAGAATCTATAGATTCGCCAATTGACCAGCCTTGACTCGCAAATTTGGCTTCCCTATAGTCCGCGAACTTCAAAGGGACCCTAGGGCCGAAATCCATCTGGCCACAGACGCTCCGTTGAACCTCAACGACATAGCCGGTTTCAGCGATGGGATCGGCGTTCGCTCATTCGGCCCGCTCGAAGCGGCAAAGCTTCGCAGGCGGGCTTTTGCATCGTCCGGCTCCGCCGGTTGGATGCCTTGAAGGGATAAAGGGCAGATATGCCGACGATCAACCAGTTGATCCGTAAGCCGCGTGAGCCGTTGGCCGCGCGCAACAAGGTGCCCGCGATGGAGGCTTGCCCGCAAAAGCGCGGCGTCTGCACTCGCGTCTACACCACCACCCCGAAGAAGCCGAACTCCGCGCTCCGCAAGGTCGCCCGCGTTCGTCTGACGAACGGCTTCGAGGTGACGAGCTACATTCCTGGCGAGGGTCACAACCTCCAGGAACACTCGGTGGTCATGATCCGTGGCGGTCGTGTGAAGGACCTTCCCGGCGTGCGCTATCACATCATTCGCGGCACGCTGGATACCCAGGGCGTCAAAGATCGTAAGCAGCGCCGGTCGAAGTACGGCGCGAAGCGTCCGAAGTAAGGAGAGTCCACGATGTCCCGTCGTCATCGCGCCGAGAAGCGTGAAGTCCTGCCGGACGCCAAGTATGGCGACCGCGTTCTGACCAAGTTCATGAACTGCCTGATGTTTGACGGCAAGAAGTCGTCGGCTGAAAGCATCGTCTACGGCGCTCTGGGCCGCATTGAGGTCAAGACCAAGAACGATCCCGTTCAGGTCTTCCACGACGCGCTCACGAACGTCAAGCCGCACCTGGAAGTGCGCTCCCGCCGGGTCGGCGGCGCGACCTATCAGGTTCCGGTCGAGGTCCGTTCGGACCGCGCCCAGGCTCTGGCCATCCGTTGGTTGATCGGCGCCGCCCGCGCGCGCTCCGAGAACACCATGACGGAACGTCTGTCGGGCGAGTTGCTCGACGCGGCCAACCAGCGCGGCACCGCCGTCAAGAAGCGCGAAGACACGCACCGTATGGCGGAAGCCAACAAGGCGTTCTCGCACTACCGCTGGTAAGGCCAACGCCTCTCCTGGTGATCGTTCATGCCCCGCTCGCACGCTCTCGACCGTTACCGCAACATCGGCATCATGGCTCACATTGATGCCGGCAAGACGACCACGACCGAGCGCATCCTGTTCTACACCGGCAAATCCTATCGGATGGGCGAAGTCAACAACGGCACCGCCGTTATGGACTGGATGGAACAGGAGCAGGAGCGGGGGATTACGATCACCTCGGCGGCGACGACCTGCTTCTGGCGCGATCATCGCATCAACATCATCGACACGCCCGGCCACGTTGACTTCACCATTGAAGTCGAACGGTCGCTGCGCGTGCTCGATGGTGCTGTCGCCATTTTCGATTCGGTGGCGGGGGTTGAGCCGCAGACGGAAACCGTGTGGCGGCAAGCCGACAAATACGGCGTGCCGCGCATGGGGTTCATCAACAAGATGGACCGGGTCGGGGCGGACTTCCCCGGCTGCGTCGCCATGATGAGGGACCGGCTGGGCGTGACGCCGCTGGTTCTGCAATTGCCCATCGGGTCCGAGGCCAGCTTTGTCGGCGTCGTCGATCTGGTGATGATGCGCGCCACCGTCTGGAAAACCGAGACGCTGGGCGCTGAATTCCGTCACACCGACATTCCCGAGGATTTGCAAGCCGCCGCCGCCGCCGCCCGTCAGGCGCTGCTGGACGCCGTGCTCGACCTCGACGAGGCGGCGACCGCCGCCTATCTGGAGCGCGGCGAAGAGCCGTCGCCCGACACGCTGCGCGCCTGCATCCGCAAGGCGACCCTGTCCGGCGGCTTTGTTCCGGTGCTCTGCGGCTCCGCCTTCCGCAACAAGGGCATCCAGCCGATGCTGGACGCCATCGTCGATTATTTGCCCGCCCCCGGCGACATCGGGGCGATCAAGGGCCATCGCGTCGGCGGCGTCGAATCGGACGAGCGGGCCGCCAACGACGATTCGCCCTTCGCCGGGCTGGTCTTCAAGGTGATGAACGACCCCTATGTCGGGCCGTTGAGTTTCTTCCGCGTCTATTCCGGGACGGTCAGCGTCGGCGACAGTGTGTTCAACCCGACCAAGGGTGAGCGCGAAAAGATCGGTCGCATGCTGGAGATGCACGCCAACAGCCGCGAGGACATCACCCGCGCCTGCACGGGCGACATCGTCGCCTTTGCCGGGTTGGAGCACACCGGCACCGGCGAGACGCTGTGCGACCCGCAAAAGCCCATCGTGCTGGAGCGGATGGACATTCCCGAGCCGGTGATCGAGATCGTGGTCGAGCCACGCACCGACGCCGATCATGAGAAGATGAGCGCGGCGCTGGGCCGCTTGAACCAGGAAGACCCATCGATGCGGGTTTCGCTGGATCATGAAAGCGGCCAGACCATCATCCGTGGCATGGGCGAGCTGCATCTGGAAATCATCGTTGACCGCATGAAGCGCGAGTTCCGCGTCGACGCGGCGGTTGGCGCCCCCAAGGTCGCCTACCGCGAAACGATCAGCCGTTCCGCCCAGATCGACCACACGCACCGTCGGCAGATGGGCGACCGCGCCCAATTCGCCCGAGTCGTGTTGGCTTTCGAGCCGCTGACGCGCGGATCAGGCTTTGTCTTTGAGAACCGCGCGCCCGTCGCCGCCGTGCCGAAGGAATTCGTCGTGGGCGTGCAGAAGGGGCTGGAGGCGGCCAAGGACGCGGGCGTGGTGGCGGGCTTCCCGGTGGTGGACGTCAAGGCGATCCTGCTGGACGGCGCGTTCCATGACGTCGATTCGTCGGTTCAGGCCTTTGATCTGGCGACTCGCGCCGCTTACCGGGAGGGGTTGGCCAAGGCTGGCCCGGTGCTTCTCGAACCGCTGATGCGGGTGGAGATCATCACCCCGGACGAGTATATGGGCGACGTCATCGGCGACCTGAACAGCCGCCGGGGTCAGATCTCCGGCATGGATCAGCGCGGCAACGCGCGAGTCGTCACGGGACAGGTTCCCTTGGCGGCCATGTTCGGCTATGTGAACTCCCTACGCTCCATGAGCCAGGGCCGCGCGCAGTACAGCATGCAGTTCGACCATTATGAGCCGGTGCCGCAGGCCATCGCGGACAGCGTCCGCGCCAAGGTGGCCTGATAACCGCTGGAACGATTGAGAAACGGAGAAACCATCCCATGGCTAAGGCAAAGTTCGAGCGGAACAAGCCGCACTGCAACGTTGGCACGATCGGCCACGTCGACCACGGCAAGACGTCGCTGACGGCGGCGATCACGAAGGTGCTGGCGGAATCCGGCGGCGCGACCTTCACCGCTTACGACC
>Ga0209373_10002882_pt1 | contig 16563 bp, 15 predicted proteins | sample Higcelweek5metaG_FD_187173 | JGI IMG/M metagenome (GOLD analysis project Ga0209373, IMG submission 187173) | Freshwater pond sediment microbial communities from the University of Edinburgh, under environmental carbon perturbations - High... | ecosystem: Environmental > Aquatic > Freshwater >... | reverse complement strand
ATTTGTTGAACTCCACTATACTGAGTTGCTGCAGTTCCCTGAACAACATTTATAAGAGACATTTCGAACAAGACTTCACCGGTATTTGCATCAACATAAACATTCTTTCTGGCTATTGGCTTTTTTAAATAGATATTGAATTTATATGCTGTTCTTAATCCAGTATTTTTTAAACCAATTTTATCTGAAACAATAACTTTTTCGGCAACTGGATAATAAGTAGCTGAAGCGTCTTTTGAAAAAGTCTTCAGAAGTTGCTCTTCTCCATTGTCCTGCCACATGTATATTTCAGCATTAAAATAATTCAGTGCATTTTGAAGTGCCTGTTCTTCAGTGATAGCAAATTGAGTATTTACCTGAACATTATCGAGAATCTCGCCATTAACTGCAAAGACTCTGTTGTCACGAAACTGAACGAGCCAAGCAGAAAATTCCACTGGAATTCCATTATAAGTTTGTTGATACCTGTAGGTTTGCCCACCATCTTTATTTTTCTGGACATTACCCAAAACTAAATCAAGACTTGGAGTACTTATAAACTGTTTGGTATATTCTAAGGATTTATTGACATCTAAATCAGTGTTTTTGGAAAAATGTATAAACACTGGAACTTTGGAAAAGTCTTCAAATCTAACCAAATCTGCCCCTGGAGCGTAATTGTCTGCCAATGATCCTTTATAAATCTGTGAAAACACAACCTGAGAGAACAAAATAGGGATGAGTATTAATACAAGCTTCTTCATAAAAATTATTTAGATTGTAAAGTTAAGGAAAAGACAGAAAAAACAAATTTTGGTTGCAGATATTATCAGTTTTTATTGATTTTTATATAAAAACTCTTAATTCGAGCACTAATAAGCTATTTAGCTGATGCTTTCAACACTAGATAGATTGGAAAATTGAAAATAAAAAACAAAGATTCAAAAAGAAAACTGGAATTCTCGGCTTTAACCCCTTTTAATCTGCTAACAAATGAATCGAGAGTATTTCCATATAGGTTTCCAAAAAAAATCATTCTGATAACAGTTAAAATATTATCTGCAGTTTTTTCGCCATAGAAATCGATGAGTCTTTTATGCATTTCAGAATCAGGATTTCTATTTGTTTCGGCATAGTGCTGAGCAAACAAAAGTGCATTAATCTCGAAATCTGTTGCAACTGTATCGAATTGTGCTACAAGTAGTTTTTTTACATCAGCAGCTGGTATCCCGCTTTTTACTGCCATTTTTGCATGAAACCATTTACAATAAATACAACCATTTACAGCAGAAACAACAGTCATGATTTTTTCGCGAAAGACTTCAGTCATAGCGATATCCTTTTTCAAAGCTTTGAATTTCGGCAATGCTTTTAACAGAAACAAAATATCCGTAACAAGCAATTTAAGATTATATATTTTTCTGCCAAATTGCTTTTTCATTAAGATAATTTAAGTATTTATAAACAGGTCATAGGTTAAGTGAAAGCAATTTCGACAAATCTAAGAAATGCTTGCAAACCTACTTTTGCATTCTTTTAAACGTCTGATAATCAGCAAGATTCCATTCTAACCAGTTCATGTGATTATAACGTTTTATAAATTTTTCGCGTTTTGCAAATACTTCTACTTCGTAAACATAAATATCCCACAAATAATCTTGGTGAATGTCGAACGGCATAACTTTCTCCTGAACAGCATTTATTTCTTGCAGTTCAGAAGGGGTTTTGATAGTATAAGGCAATGCTGAGTTATTTAATCTTGCCATAAATCTGTAATCAATAAGTGCTCTATCATAGTGCTTAAAATTGAACTTAGCAATATGCAAATCCCAGTTTAAGCAAGTTGTAAGCGCAAGAACAAAAACTAAAGCTAAGCCATTAACTCTCCAGAGATAGAAAGACGATTTCTTATTAAGGATTTTAATAATTATTGTAATAAGTCCAACCATTGTAAGTAGCAAGAAGAACAAAACAGCAATTCGTTTATAGGCAAGCCCAAAATAGTTTATATACCAGTAATTTCGCAACATCACCGAGATTGTCATTACAATATTCTGAGCAATCCAAGCAATTGTTAAACGTTTTAGCCATTTATTTTTAGAAAAGTAATTCAGATTTCCTTTAAAGAAAAACAATGCAATTGCAGCAGAAAGGAAAACAGAAAATACTAGCAGCCAGGTTCCTTCATGTACAAACTCTTTTAAGAAACTCCCATCCCACTTAAAGCCAAACCACAGAAAAATAAAATCCAGAATATTGAAATATAATATCAAGACATTTAGTGAACCTAGAAGAACGATTCCAGACAAGAATTGCATTTTAAGTCCATTAGTTTTAAAAGGAGTAAAATGTCTTTTCTTAGTTCTGAAAAGGGAATCGGTTGATTTTAAATCATTTGAATGCAATCCGACTGCCCATGATTTCATAAAAAGAGCATTTCCGACTACTAATCCAAAAATTATCATCACAACAAAAAGGAAATTGATGCTTCTGATGAATTCGCCAATTGCATTGAAAACCTCTTCGAATTGTCTGTAAAAAACCGAACTTGCCTGTGAATAAATAATCAGGAATAATATTACTATTGCCACAGGAATTATTATCAGATAGAGGACTTTGCTGCTGCTCATTCTGTTTGTTGGTTTGCTATTTTCATTCTTAACTGCAATTTGATTGCTCCATGGAATAAAAATACTGACCTGAGATGAAAACACTCTGAAAAACGTTTCAGCAAAAGCATGAATATACGACCGAAATCCTTGGTATGAAAGAACCGCACTTAATGTAAACAACATGAAAATATTTATAAAAATACTCCATGAAGTATTAAGTAAGACTACCATTATTACAGAAATCACAACTGATCCCAGAATTGCACCAGAAAAGAAATTTAGTTTAACTGGTCTGTTTATGTAAAACATTAGCGGGACTGCTGCTAGTTCGAACAGAAAAAGATTAATACCAATGTAGTTTTTGTAAAAAAGAATAGCAAAAAACAAAGCCATAATGGCATTGATAATAATTATAGTTTTCTTTTTCATAATGTTTGATTTTTTGAAAATAACTCTGAATTTTAACAAAAATTGTGCTAATAGTTCCTTTTAACACTATTTAACAAAATTAAACTCAATAATATTTTATTTTAATGTCTTATAATCTTCTATTAGACCTTCAGTAATCCATTTTGCGACAGCTTGTCTATTTTCGGTCTGCAAAAATCTTTTTCGATCTTTTTCATTTTGAATATTTCCGAGTTCAATAAAAACTTCGGGAGGCAGGACTTTTTTCATTACTAACAGACTGCGTTCACCAACACTTCCTGTATATCCTCTATTAGGTTGATATTTTGCATATTTTTCAGTAAAAACTTTCTGTATTATATCTGCAGTAGCTTTACCTTTTTTGCTTCCTGGATAATAATAAAAAAATGCATCTACTGTTGATGCAGTTCCTCTTGAATCGAGATGAATCTCAATAACACGCTGATAAGTAACAGTCTTATTTTCGGCATAAATATCATTAACCGCATTCGCACGTTGTATTAATCTCAGATTCTGGTCACGCGGAATTTCCTGATCAGGCCAGCAATATTCGTCATAGTCAACCTTCAAATATTTGTCTTCTCGAACGCCATCATCAGGATCATCAATAATTAAATAAGCCTTACCGCCGTGCTCTTCAACGCAAATGGCGATTCTCAGACAAATATCGTAAGAGTATTCATCTTCGCAAAGAGTATTGGTTTCGACGATAGCAACAGCACCTGGATCGGGACCACCATGACCACTGATTAGATAAATAATTGCGCCTTTAAGTTCATCATCAATTACGGAATCAGCATACATAAGATTAGGATTTCGCCGAATAGTATCTGTGATTTTTATGGTGTCGGTGACGACAAAATTGATTTCTTCGACCATTGAAGGCAAAAAATATGTTTCCCCAAGAATAAGGCTGTCGTCTTCTTTGATCTTATCTTTGTTAATTTCGACAAATTTGTGGTAGTAATCCTTTGCAGAGTAGCCATTATCACGAAGAATTTTATAGATGCCATCACCCTTAACTGCAACAACAGTTTTGAGGCTATCTGTTTGCTGCGCTAACAAAATGTTAGCATATCCGACAACACATAAAATGCACAGAAATATTATTTTCCATTTCTTCATTGACGGCAAAATTATAAACTTTTAAATAAAATTCAAGTTTTTGGAGACATATTATATTGTCATGTCGCAAAAAAACTGTACTTTTGTGCCACAAAATTTTTAATGATGATAAAGATTACATTACCAGACGGAGCAATAAGAGAATACGCAAGCGGTGTAACAGGTATGGAAATTGCCACAAGCATTAGCCCTAGGCTTGCTGCAGAAGTGTTAGCCATTACTGTTAATGGAGAAGTATTTGATCTTGGTAGAGCAATTAATTCTGATGCTCACATAAAGCTTCACAAATTCGATGATGTAGAAGGCAAACATGCATTCTGGCATACCTCAGCACATATTTTAGCAGAAGCAGTTGAATCAATTTTTCCAGGTACAAAATTCGGAATTGGTCCAGCTATTGAGAATGGGTTTTATTATGACATTGAATTACCAGATGGCAGAGTATTATCAGAAAATGACTTTGATGACATAAATAAAAAAATGTTAGAACTTAGTCAGAAAGATAGCACTGTTACAAGAAAAGAAACCAGTAAAGCCGATGCTCTAAAATATTTTGAGACCAAAGGTGATTACTATAAAACAGAACTTATATCAGAACTTGAGGATGGCACAATAACCCTTTATTCACAAGGAAACTTTACTGATTTGTGTCGTGGCCCACATATTCCAACTACAGGTCACATTAAAGCCATACAGGTTTTAAGTTTGGCTGGAGCATATTGGCGTAACGACGAAAGTCGCAAGCAGTTAACAAGAGTTTATGGAATTAGTTTCCCAAAGCAAAAAATGCTTGAGGAATATTTATTGATGCTTGAAGAAGCAAAAAAACGTGATCACCGAAAAATCGGAAAAGAGCTTGAATTATTCCATTTTTCTCCAAAAGTTGGTATGGGTATGGCATTGTGGTTACCAAAAGGAACGATGCTTCGCGACAGACTCGAAGGCTGGCTTACTGCAGAATTAAAAAAGCGTGACTACGAAATGGTAAAGACTCCACATATCGGAAGTGTTGAACTATACAAAACATCTGGACATTTCGAAAAATATGGTAAAGACTCATTTCAGCCAATAACTACACCTCAAGAAGGGGAGTCGTTTATGCTTAAACCGATGAATTGCCCTCACCATGTCGAAATATTCAAGGCACGTCAGTATTCCTACAAAGACTTACCATACAGAATGGCAGAATTCGGTACTGTATACAGATATGAACAACATGGAGAACTTCACGGCCTAACTAGAGTAAGATGTTTTACACAAGATGATGCTCATGTTTTCTGCCGCCCAGACCAAGTAAAAGACGAGTTCAAAAAGATCATTGAATTAGTTATGTTTGTGTTCAAGTCATTAAATTTCAACGAATATAAATCACAGATTTCGTTAAGAGATCCTGAGAATCCTTCCAAATATATAGGAACAGATGAAAACTGGAATAAGGCCGAGCAGGCAATTCAGGAAGCAGCTGAAGAAATGGGACTAAAACCAACAGTTGAAATTGGTGAAGCAGCATTTTATGGTCCAAAGTTAGATTTTATGGTTAAAGATGCTTTGGGCAGAACATGGCAACTTGGAACAATTCAAGTGGATTACAATTTACCAGAAAGATTTGAATTAGAATACAAAGGCGCTGATAATCAAATGCATCAGCCAATTATGCTTCACAGAGCAATATTTGGTTCGATGGAAAGATTTATTGCTGTTTTGATTGAACACACAGCTGGAAAATTTCCATTGTGGCTGACTCCACAGCAAGTTGTTTTATTGCCAATCAGCGAAAAATACAACGATTATGCAAAAAAAGTTTTAGAATTGCTGAAAAATTACGATATTCGCGGCCAAATTGACGAGCGTGATGAAAAAATCGGTCGCAAGATTCGTGATAACGAGTTAAAAAGAATACCATATTTGTTGGTAATAGGCGAAAAGGAAGAAGCATCAGAAAACTTGTCAGTACGTAAACAAGGTCAGGGAGATCTGGGTGCAATGAGCATACCGGACTTTGCTGATTTGATTAATAAAGAGATAAAAGAATATTTTAATAACTAAAAAAGGAGGAAACAGTTTATCGAACCGAAAAAAAACATGGTCAGAGACAATAAACAGGACGAGCACAAAATAAACAGACATATTCGTGCTCCATTTGTGCGCCTGGTCGGGGACAACATCGAAAACCCTGGGATTTTCAGCTTGAGAGAAGCAATTGAACTAGCTGATAAAATGGATCTGGATCTGGTGGAAATTTCACCAAACGCCGAACCACCGGTATGTAAAGTAATTGATTATCAGAAGTTTTTGTATCAGCAAAAGAAAAAGCAAAAAGAGCAGCAGAGCAAAACGTTAAAGATGACCATAAAAGAAATCAGGTTTGGACCAAATACGGACGAACATGATTATAACTTTAAACTTAAACATGCTGAGAAATTCCTTGAAGAAGGAAATAAAGTTAAGGCTTATGTATTTTTTAAAGGTAGATCAATTCTATATAAAGAACAAGGCGAAATTCTACTTTTAAAGTTGGCTCAGGATCTTGAAGACTATGGTAAGATTGACCAGTTGCCAAAATTAGAAGGTAAGAAAATGCAAATTGTAATATCACCGAAACCCGCTAAGAAAAAGTAATAACTTAAAAATTTGACGCGATGCCAAAAATGAAAACAAAATCCGGAGCGAAAAAAAGATTCACTCTTACTGGAACCGGTAAAATCAAAAGAAGACATGCTTATAAAAGTCATATTCTGACTAAAAAATCTACAAAACGTAAAAGAGCTTTAGCTCACTTTACAACTGTAGCAGGTACTGATATGAACAATATTAGGTTGTGTTTAGGAATGAAGTAGTATTAAAAAAAAACAGTTATTAATCTGAGTGCTTTAGCCGAAAGATTCACCTTTGGGTGAACGCTAAACATTCGCAAAACTTAAAATTATGCCAAGAAGTGTAAACGTAGTCGCAGCAAGGAACAGAAGAAGAAAAGTTCTTTCTCAGACAAGAGGTTATTTCGGAGCAAGATCTAAAGTCTGGACCGTAGCAAAAAATGCTTACGAAAAAGGACTTTGTTATGCTTACAGAGACAGAAAAACTAATAAAAGGAATTTCAGAGCATTGTGGATTCAACGTATCAATGCTGGAGCACGCATTCATGGATTGAGTTATTCTCAGTTTATCGGTAAAATTCATGCAAACAAAATCGACTTGAACAGAAAAGTTCTTGCTGATCTTGCAATGAATCATCCGAAAGCTTTTGCAGTAATTTGTAACAAAATTAAATAAACTCCGCTTTAGCGGTTCTTAACGGGTAAAACCGTCTGCTGAGGCAGGCGGTTTTTTTATTTATATCTGCAGAAAAGAATAATTGCAATAAACTAATACATTATTTTGCCAAAGGTATCATAATACTAATTCGTCTTTTGATATTTCCAAACGGCTATCGACATTACTGTTATTCCAAAAATTATGAGTGAAATAAATTCCTTAAACAAGTCAGTAATGGTTGATCCTTTTAACAAGATAGACCTCAGAATTCTCATGAAATAATAAATTGGATTTATTCTGTCCAACTGTTGAGCCCAAGCTGGCATACTCTCAACAGAAGTAAAAATGCCTCCCATTAACACAAAAATGAGGAAAAAGAAGAATATTGAAAACATTGCCTGTTGCTGAGTATTTGCAAAATCTGAAATCAATAAACCTAGTCCTATTCCTGCAAATAAATATACAATTGTAAAAATAAATAAGGAAACTACAGAACCTTCGAAAGGCACATTGTAAAGCAGCATTCCAATGCCCAATCCCAAAGATAAATCAAGAATTCCAATTAGCATAAACGGCAACATTTTACCAGTTAGGAACTGCCACTTCTTTATTGGAGTCACATTTATTTGTTCCATGGTACCTGATTCTTTTTCCTTAACTATATTTAAACTCGTTAGAAAAATTCCGATCATACTTACCAAAATGACTAAAATACCGGGAAGCATAAAATGCTTAAAATTCATTTCTTCATTATAAAGGAATCGTGACTTTACATTAAATCCAACTGGCATTACATTTACGTTGCTGTTGCCGTTACGCGGTAAAATTTCGCGCACCATACTTGCCACGGTCTGATTTACATAGATACTAATTAACCCGGCACCTTGACCGTCAATAGCATTTATATTCATCTGAAGTTTAACTGGAATCCCCTGACGAAGATTCTTCTCAAAATTCTGTGGAATTATTATTATCGATTTGGTATTTTCTCTCAACAAGTCATTTTCTATCAAACCAAAATTGTAATATTGAGTGCTGATATCAAAAAATGGAGAGGCATTAAATTTAGCTGTTAGATTACGCGAAAATTCAGAGTGGTCCAAATCTACAATGGTAATTTCAGTTTTTTTCAGTTCAAGAGTAGCTGCATATACAAGAACAATAGTCTGAATAAAAGGCATGACAAAGATTACCGGGATCATCATTTTATCGCGGAAAATCTGTTTAAACTCTTTTTTAAGTATTATTAATAATGTTCTCATATTATTCAAGTCTGTTTTTGAATTTTAAAACACTTAGCACTATTAGTCCGATTGTCATGCCAAGCAGAATTAAAACTTCTTTTAAAAAATAGTCTATCCCTACACCTTTAAGCATAATACCTTTAATTATAATAAGGAAGTACTTTGCCGGGACTATATAACTGACATATTGGAGGATTAGAGGCATATTTTCGATAGGAAAAATAAATCCTGACAATAACATCGTAGGTAACATCAGTGCGAAAATTGAAATAAACATGGCCGCTTGCTGCGTTTTGACAACAGTTGAAATTAATAGCCCCAAACTAAGTGCCAGTAGAATAAACAAAAAACTTACAAGCAGCAACAATACCCAACTACCATGCACAGGCACTCCAAATACGAAATTTCCAATAAGTAAAATACTAAAAACATTAACAACCGAAAGAGCAGCATATGGCGACAGTTTGCCAAGAATAATCTGTATTGGTTTCATTGGCGAGACCAAAAGAATTTCCATCGTTCCGGTCTCCTTTTCGCGCACGATCGAAATTGAACTCATCAGAGCTGTAATAAGCATCAATATCAAAGCCATTGTTCCGGGAACGAACATGTATGCACTTTGCAAATTTTCGTTAAACCACATTCTTGGTTCGGTACTGATAATTGGTTTGCCTCCCGCATTATTTAACTCTGCAGCGTAATTATTTAAAATAACAGTAGTATAACTATTTATCAAATTGGCAAGATTTGGATCCGAAGCATCAAGTAGAATTTGAACATCAGCAGTCCTATATTTACCCAAATTATTTGCAAATTCAGTATTGAAAACAATTACTGCTTTTATCTCATTAGCTCTAAATCCTGCCTCGGCTTCCTCGTAATTTCGATATTCTTTTACAACCTCAAAGTCATTTGCAGCATCAAGCCTAGCTACTATTTCCTCGGTAACATTATCGTGTGACATATCAATAACACCAATTTTCGCATCTTTGACTTCATTTTTTATTACATAGCCAAAAATCAAAATCTGAAATATTGGAATCAGAAACAAAATCATCATTGTTCTGACATCGCGGAAAATATGTATAAACTCTTTTCTGAGAAATCCTAAAAATCGGTTCATTCTTTCTCCTTTCTGGCTAGTTTAACAAAAACATCATCCATATTTTTTGAATTGTACTTCTCCTTTAATTCATCAGGAGTTCCCATTGCTTCTATCCTACCATCAACCATTATTGATACTCTGTTACAATATTCAGCTTCGTCGAGATAATGAGTTGTCACAAAAACTGTAATTCCAGATTCAACAGCTTCATAAATCAAATCCCAAAATTGTCTGCGGGTAATTGGATCTACTCCGCTGGTCGGTTCATCCAGAAAAACAATCTGTGGTTTGTGAAATATTGCTACCGAAAAAGCTATTTTCTGTTTCCACCCAAGAGGTAAATCACGTACGAATTTGTCTTTCAAATCTTCAATACCTAGTTTTAATACTAATTCTTCGAATCTGCTCTTTATTAAAGACCTACTCAACCCATAAATTCCTGCATAGAACTGAATATTTTCCTTTACTGTCAAATCTTCATACAAGGAAAATCCTTGACTCATATAGCCAATGTTTTTCCTTATGCCATCGCGTTGCTTATAAACGTCAAAGCCAGCCACAGTAACTTTTCCAGAAGTTGGAAAAGACAGACCACACAAAATCTTTATTGCAGTTGTTTTACCTGCTCCGTTAGCGCCAAGGAATCCAAATATTTCGGACTTTTTAACTTCAAAACAAAGATTATCGTTTGCTACAAAACTCCCGAATTTCTTTACTAGATTCTCGACTTCTATTATATTACCTTCTTTCATTTTATTTCCTCCGTTTTTAAAATGAAATCAATAAAGCAATCCTCAATTCCCGCTTCGATTTGTGTCACACTTACATCATTCATTTTATTTATAGATAAGTAGTCTATAATATCTGATTTTTGTGTTTTGCTACTTAGTGGAACTACATGAATTTGTTGACCGAAACTGTTGACAGACTTCAATCCTTGCAATTGTCGCAAAACATGAAGAGTCTCTGGAATATCTGAAGTTTTAACAGAGTAAACAGGTAATGAAAATCTTGAAGTAATCTCGTCTGGAGTTCCGGATTCTACAATCTTGCCATCAAACATCAATGAAATATTATCGCAAAGTATAGCTTCCTCCATGTAAGGTGTAGAAACGACGATAGTAATTCCAAAACTTCTAATTTCTTTGAGCATTTCCCAAAATTCGCGTCTTGATACAGCATCAACACCAGTTGTAGGCTCGTCGAGTATAAGTATCTCCGGTTTATGAATTAAGGCACATGATAACGCAAGTTTTTGCTTCATTCCACCAGAAAGTTTTCCAGCTCTTCGATTTTTAAATGGTTCGATCTGAGAATAAACACCTTTAATAAGATGATAATTCTCGTCGATCGATGATCCAAAAACTCTGGCAAAAAACTGAAGATTCTCTTCGACAGTTAAATCCTGATAAAGCGAAAACTTCCCCGGCATATAACCAAGTTTTAATCTCAGTTTTTTGTAATCTTTAAGTGGGTCAAGTCCGCCCATAGTAATACTACCACTATCAGCAAGTAGAAGGCTAGTCATTATACGCATAAGAGTTGTTTTCCCAGCACCATCTGGACCAATTAGTCCATAAAAGCCACCTTTCTCAACTGTAAGACTGAGATTTTGCAAAGCTTTTACTTCACCGAAGCTTTTACAAAGATTATGTATTTCTATTTCAGCCATTATTAAAATTATTTAACTGTATTGAAATAGACTTCGCCTGGCATTCCAACTTTTATTTTTCCGTCATTGACAACATTTACTTTGATTGCATAAACAAGATTTACACGTTCTTCTTTGGTTTGAATAATCTTAGGTGTAAATTCTGCTTCGGTCGATATCCAAGTAACGGTTCCCTCATATATATGATTCTCATCTGCCGATTTATCTATTTCGACTCTTACTTTTTGTCCAGTCTTAACTTCATCTAGCTGCTCGCCACTAATATATGCGCGTAAAGTCAATTGTGACAAATCTGCAATTTTATATAATGGTTTGCCAGCATTAACAATTTCGTACTGGCGTGCGTACGATTCCAAAACGATACCTTTAACCGGATTTACAATTTCTGCCCGATGAAGCATATCTTTTAGCTGGGCAATATTTTGATTCACTGCATCTATTTCGGCAAAAAGAGCTGTATTTTGTGATTTTACGCTTGCTTTTTGCTTATTTAAGACATTCAGTTGTCCATTAATATCATCAAGTTGCTTCTGAGTAGCAGCCTGCGAAGCCAACAGTTTTTCGACTCTTGCTTTTTCTTTTTCAAGTGTTACTATTTGTTCATCAATTACAGCAACTTGCGAAACTATATTGCTAAAATTTGCTTCAACAGCTGTTTTCTTACTCTGCAATTGCCTTATTTGATAGTACATCTGAACTGTATCAATCTGACCAATTTTGTCACCTAATTGCAATTCATCACCTTCATCGGCTGTAAATTCAAGCAATTTTCCGTTTACTTCGGCTGAGATTATTGTTTCTTCGGCTTCGAAATTTCCATAAGCATCGGCTTTGTCGGATGAACTATTGCACGATACTGCTCCAAAAGCGAGCAAAGCGATTAATGTTAAGTTTCTAATTTTCATATTTGTAGTTTTTTGTTCTATTTTTCGCCACTAAGACATCCGCCGCGGCGGACACGAAGTGGCTTTATTATTTTTATCGTTTTGTTTTTCTATTTCTTTTGTTCTTTTTTCTATTGTTCTAATGTTCTTTTGTTCAAATATTCTAACCTGACTCCCGCTCGAGTTACTCGCGTGGTTAATGAATTTGATATTTTCCCACGCGAGTAACTCGCGCGGGAGTCAGTGTTTGTTTTGTTCTTTTGTTTCCACTGCAGCGGGTTGTCATTTGTGATTTGTCATTTGTCATTTGTCATTTATCCACGCAGCGGATTATTGTTTTCCATAAATTTCTCCTTTAATTAGATTATATTTCACAATTGCTTCGTAAAGCATAAGTTCGTGTAATTCAATTTTCAATCTTTGAGAGTTTTCTTCATTTAGAACATTTAAATAATCGGTTGATTTAATAACGCCTCCATTTAATTGAGCGAGATAAGATTTAGTAATGCTCTCACGCAATAAAAGCAATTCTTCATCTTTTTCTGATAGTAGTTTAAGCTTTTCTATGCGCTGAAATTGAGCTTCGAGCAAGGCTCTTTGACTCATAATGAAATTATCCTTTGCATTTGCTACAATATCGCTTTTGACATTAATCAAATTGATTTCATTTTTTGATTTATTCCACTCCCAAGGTGTCCAAACAAGCTTTGCTCCTACTATTGCATAAGGTTCGAACTCATTACTAAGCATATTTAAACCAGGTCGACCATAGCCAGCTTGTGCAAATGCATAAATTTTGGGCATTTTGGAGGTTTCGATCATAGTTTTACCAGCCAAAATTTGCTGTTGTTGTATTTCGAAGTAGCGAATTTCAGGTCTGTCAATAAGTTTGTCTGTTTTAAGAATTGGCGTTGGCACAAGAAAAGTTAGGCTTTCGTCAAAATCCACACCGCAGTATACAGAGAGCATTTTGATAAGATATGAAGTTTCGTAATCTAACTCAATGATATTCTGGTCGAGAATCATTTTTTCGGCAAGCAAAATATCAATCTGAGACTGCATTACGACATTGTTTGCCAAAGCTACCCGCAAATCGCCGATAACATTATCCAATTGATACTTTTTCATTTCTAAAATCTCGACTTGCTTTTGCATTGATAGTGCAGCAAAAAACAAGTTTACAATTCTTTCTTTGTGAGCAAACAATTCAGCTTCAATCTGACTCAAACCAGAATTCAGAGCCGCTTTTTCCATATCCTTTTTAGCATTTAGCATCCCACCATCCCAAATTGATTGGTTGAATTCGGCATAAACCTTATACTGATCCTTATTCATCTCTGGAAGCATACCCGCAAACATCGGATTATCGATACTAACTTCGGTAACGGCTGTTTGCCAACTTGCTTGTGCATTTATTTTAACTGACGGATAATTTGCGACTGAGGCTATCTTATTATTTAAACTCTCTGATTGTCGTAACAATTCTGCTTTATCAAGTAGTGGAAAGTTTTTCTCAGCCAGATTTAAACAGCTATCGAGACTTAACACCTGTGCCCCAGCTAATAAAGGAAATAATAATGTGAAAAATAATGCAATTTTTTTCATATTAACATTTTATTGAATTTATAACAAATTGAGCAATCATAGTACGGCGTTCTTCGAGGAAGCTTTCGTAATCATAACCAAATTCAGTCATTATCTCTTTTATGATCGGACGACCAATGTAAGGAAATACCGAAAGTGATACTATATTAATCATAAGGTGTGGAACTTCGACATCTGCACGAATAATTCCGGCCTTTTTCTCATCATCAAACTGTTTATATATCTGCTCAAAACTCTTGGGCATATCCAGCTTTTTTATCAGTTTCCTAATTAAATCGGGATTTCTAGAAATTTCGTTAAAAAAGAAAATTGGATACTTACGATTTTTATACAGCACATCTTGATGCATTTTAAGGAATAGCTCGATTTTTTCGAATATTGTTCCTTCGGTATTAAAAGCTTCGAAAAATTTTGAAAATATTTTTCCTGCAACGATTAAAAATACCTTTTCAAATAACAAATCTTTGCTGCGAAAATAATAATGCAATAAAGCCTTGTTGATACCTGCCTTATCGGCAATCTGTTGCATACGTGATCCATCAAAACCTCGTTCTTCAAAAACTTCTGATGCAGCTTCTATAATTTTCTGCTCCGCATTTAGTTCATCATCATTAACCATATACTTTAACTTTTTAGTTTATCCGTTTAGTTTAACCAATTGGTCAAAGATATGGAGAATTATAATACGATGCAAATTAATTTTAAAAAAAAAATTCGTTAATGCCAAAATTTAGAACAAGACTTATTTTCAAATCCTTTGCAGCATAATGTCTATGTTGTAATAATTAAAACAGAAATATTTAAAAAAATATTAAAAATAAATATCAGATATATTCGTTAACTTTGTGTAAATAATAACTATTAAGGGTTTTTATCATGATGATATCATTGATCTGGGTAGGATTTTCGCAAAGTTTGTTTGCTGCAATAATTGTGGCTGCAAAGAAAAGTCCACAAGTTCAGGACAAGATACTATCGGCATGGTTGTTTTTGCTAGCTATCGAGTTTTTGACTTGCGCTTTGGATTTTATTTTTTGGGATATCCCATTGCTTTCATCATCATTTTTACTTTTTAACCCAGCATTTTTTCTTTATATAAAATCTTTAACAAAACCAGATTTTAAGCTTAAACCTATACAACTCCTTCACCTTGCTCCATTTCTAATATTCGAAGCTGCTGCTTATATCCTACAAGAGAAATCCACGCTTTATAATTTCTTCGAAACAGATTCTACACAATGGTTTAGATTTTCGTTTTCGATAGCATCAATAATTTCGTGGATTGTATATAATTACATAAGTGCTATAATGGTTTTTAGACATAGGAAAAGACTTGAAAACGAATTTTCGACTATTGAAAGCGGTAAAAGTCTGAAATGGCTACTATTTATTGTGATTTTTTATAATTTGTACTGTGGTTTTGCCGTAATCCTTGGAATTTTGACTGTAAGTGTTCCCGAGGTATCGCTTTCGCAATACATTTATACATACTCAGCTCTATTAATTCTGATATACATCCTCGGATTTTACGGATTACGTCAGCAGAAGATATTTTTACCAGAAACCATTGAGATTACAGCCAAGGAAACATATCAAAATTCATTATTATCGGCCGAGCGAAAGAAGACAATAAAGCATGCCGTAATTAAATATGTAGAAACCCAAAAAGCTTGGCTGAATCCAGATTTAAACATGAACATTCTAAGTGAGAATTTAAAAATTCCTAAGCATCAGATAACCGAAGTTCTGAATTCTGAAATAGGCAAAAATTTCTTCAGATTTATCAACGAGTATAGGATAGATGAAGTCAAAAAGCTCCTATCCGACCCCAAAAACAATTATTCAATAGAAGCTATTGGTTACGAATGTGGTTTTAATAGCAAATCAGCTTTTTTCACTGTCTTTAAAAATATTACAGGCATGACGCCGAGTATGTATAAAGATAAAAATTCCTAGATAAAAGTTCAGAAAGTAGGATTAACAGTACATCATTCCAACTATCTCAAATCAAAATCCCCATTCAAATCCAGCCACAATTCTTAGAGATGCATCTATTAAATTTAAACCATATTGTTATAATTTAAGCTATCATCACTCCAACTTTTAAAACCTGAACCACAACTAGCTGTCCGACTTTTAAAATTATGACCGTAGGATAGTTTTTCACGCCGTAGATTTGAGAAAAAATTAGTTGCGGATGAAAACACTATTTGTTGCATTATTATTAATAATAAGTATTGGTTCAAGTGCTCAGGTTTATCAAGAAAGTTTAATACCAATTGCCGAAAAACCGAAATTTGAAATTAATGGTTTCGCTAAAGGCTCAGTTTTCGCTGGTTCCGAAGCTTTTGATATTTCGAACGCTTATGGTGAATTCGGACTAAAATCTTCATTTACGGGAAATAGCGTAGGGTTTTTCGCCGATTTAAAAGTTCGCGATGGCGTATTCTTTGGCGAACACCAGACAATTGTTAATCTCAAAGAAGCCTACGCAGAATATAGAGGCAATTATTTTGGTCTTTCGCTTGGCAACAGGATTATAAATTATGGTAGAGCAACCGGAATTAATCCTACTGATAATATTTGTCCAAAAGACTACTTCTTCCTGAGTTCGGATGCAGAAGATATGAAAATGTCGAACTTTATGCTTAAAACT
>Ga0209373_10002881_pt1 | contig 16565 bp, 8 predicted proteins | sample Higcelweek5metaG_FD_187173 | JGI IMG/M metagenome (GOLD analysis project Ga0209373, IMG submission 187173) | Freshwater pond sediment microbial communities from the University of Edinburgh, under environmental carbon perturbations - High... | ecosystem: Environmental > Aquatic > Freshwater >... | reverse complement strand
CCTGGCGATTGTAGCAGAGTGGAACTACCTGACTCCATCCCGAACTCAGAAGTAAAACGCTCTAGCGCCGAAAATACTTGGACCTTTGGTCCTGGGAAGATAGGTCATTGCCAGGACTTATTAGAATTGATAAACCCACTAGAAATAGTGGGTTTTTTGTTATTAATACCAAGACCGATATAGATATACTCTCGGATAATAAATTGCAATGTGCCAACAATTGATACAAATAGATACGGAACGAGAATGTTACGCATGCATGTCGTTGGATAGGCACGGGGGACTTTGTATCTTGAACAACGTAACTCGTCCATTTGAGCTAGAGTCAACCCCTCTCGAAGTTTGTGCACATCTTTTAATTCGTAATTGATCAAAATAAACAATTTTAAATTAACACCGGTATGATAGGGTATATACTAGTACACAATATTTACACTATATCCTACCGACGGGGTAGGATATAATGCATATGCCCTAAAAATATACTAATCAGTACTCAAAATGACCAATACTAGCTATAGGACTGTTGTCTGCGAAGGTGGCGACCAGGTAGGAAAAGCAGACGCCATTCTTACATTCTCAGAAAAAATGATGGATCTGGGAGTCCCTGTGACCTATGCATCCTTTCCAATCTATGCAACTCCTATCGGTGCTTCAATAAGACTATTTTTAAGACATGGAATTAACGATTTGAATCTTCCTAAACTGGAGGAATTAAAAACCAAGATGGCTTTGTATGCGCTTAATCGTCTTGAGTTTATGGATGTCCTCCTCTCGCACCCATTCTACAAAAAGACTTTGATACTCTTAGACAGAAGCCCTTTTAGTAATGCAGTAACCATAGCATATGGGTTAACGAATACTGAGGAGGCAAAAGATTTAAATACAATTAATGAACTAATAGATTTCGCATTGAGATTGGAAAAATTCATGATAAAGCGAATGAATTTAGAAAATTGTGTAGTCCAGATGATATCCGAAGATAAAAGTTGGAATAATGTGAGAAACGAGACTGCAGATATAAATGAAAATAAGGAAGTTCAAAAAGCGTCGGATCAAATATATGAGATGTATGCAGAAAAAATGGGAAAAGGATGGAAACAAATTGTAACGAAGAAAGCCGATGGCTGGAGAGACAGAAAAGAAATTTTTAATGATATATATGCATTTCTAATTAGTAGAAATGGAGTGTTTGAACCCAAAGGGGAGAAGATGATGAGGATAAGATACGAGATTGGAATAGAGGAAATACTTTTGAATATATATAAAGGATATCTTTTGCCAGAAGGTATAGTAACCAAGAATTTAAAAGCTTTACGATCAAACGACAAAGATACAATGCATGACACTGCATGTATAATAGGGGCTGAAGTGGGTAGAACTTGTAAGGTAATGAAATTCAAAAATAAGGTAGTAAGAACATCGGCTAAAAAAATAGTAGATGAGAATCCTGCTATAATTCAGGTTATACAGCATTTCATTAATAAAGAATTTGCTGATAAGTTTGTAAAAGCAATCAATGAACGCTAGAGGCCTCGCAAGACAATTATTAACAGAAATTGAACAAATATACCCTGAAGCTAAAACGGAGCTTTCTAACTGGTCTACAGCCCTTCAATTTTTAATCTGCATAGTACTCTCTGCTCAAACTACAGATAAGCAGGTGAATAAGATAACGGGGGAGCTTTTTAAACAATATCCAACGGCTAAAAAGCTAGCTAATGCCCAATACGAAGATATCGGACATACCCTACAGGGTATAAACTATTTCAAGACTAAAGCGAAGCATATCATTGAATTAGCCAAGATGGTTGATGAGCGATACGAAGGGGAGCCTCCTAAGACCCTCGTAGAGCTTCAAACTCTTCCAGGAGTAGGCTACAAGACTGCTAATGTATTTCTCAATGATCTATATCATTCCAATCAGGGCATTGCAGTAGATACTCATGTGAGTAGAGTAGCTAAATCATATGGTTTAACAAAGGAAACTGATCCCACTAAGATAGCCCATGACTTAGAAAAGCTATATCCTAAGGACGATTGGTACAAAGTTAACTCCCTTTTTGTACTATATGGCAGATACATCCTAAAAGCCAAAAAGCCTGACTGGGAAAAGGTTGTGTTAAAAGAATATCTTGTGATATAATCCATCTCGTAGCAAATAACATTATTCGTATGTAATAGCAGCTACAGGCATTACATCACCAAAGGAAAACCCTATGGTACAAACACAAAAAAGTGCATACGCACAAATAGATCAGTTCCTCATTGATGAAGGAAACAAGATCAGAAAACTTTCTAAAGGCGATATCGTTGAAGGAGTTGTTGCAGACGTTAGAGACGGCTATGTCGTTGTTGACGTTGGTTACAAATCTGAAGGTATTGTTGCAGGAAGAGAATTAAAGAGTGAGACAATGAATTGGAGAGATCTCAAAGTAGGAGATAGCATGTTGGTATACGTTGTTAAACCTGAAGATGAAGAAGGACAATTAGTTCTCTCAATCAGAAGAACACAGCAAGCAAGTGCATGGATTACCCTTGAGAAATCTAAGAAAGATAACTCCGTTGTTGAAACTACAGTTGTAGAAGCAAACAATGGTGGATTAATCGTAGAAATTGGAAAAGATATCAGAGGATTCATACCTACATCTCAATTAGATGCTTCAAGAGTATATCTAAATGGTGTAAGACAGGTTGGAAAAGATATCTCTTCAAGAGTACAGAAGACATTGAATTCATTGGTTGGTGAAAAAGTTCAAACCCGAATTATTGAATTAGACAGAGAAAAGAACAGAATCATCCTTTCTGAAAAGATGGTTACACAATCAAGAGATTTAGAGCAGAGAGAAAAGACATTGAACAAGGTCAAGGAGAGCGATGTATTAATCGGTACTGTAAGTGGTATTACACCATTTGGTATCTTTGTTAATGCAGAAGGACTTGAAGGATTGGTTCACCTCTCAGAACTATCATGGGACAAGGTTGAGAATATTGATAGTATCTATTCAGTAGGCGATAAGGTCAATGTCATGGTAATTGGTATATCTGACGGTGGTAAGAGAGTAGCTTACAGTGTTAAGAGATTACTCAAAGATCCATGGGCAGAGGCAATTTCTAAGTACAAAGTTGGTGATGTCGTTAAGGGAGAGATTCAAAAGGTTGTTCCTTACGGAGCATTCGTTAGAATTGGCGAGGGTCTCAATGGCCTTATCCATATCTCAGAACTTTCTGACAAACTAGTAAAAAATCCTGAAGATATAGTTAAAATTGGAGATGCAGTTGATGTTAAAATTCTTTCAATCTCTTCTACAGAGAGACACCTAGGCCTAAGTCTAAAGGGTGCAAGCTCAAAGAAGACAGCAGAACCTAAGAAGAAAGTTTCTAAGGAAGAATTAGCAAGTGCAGTAGATAGTGCAATTGAAGCAGAGCTAACAACAAAAGAATAGGGTAGATGTAGTATAATTGGGTTATGACTACAATAGCTCTAGATCAAAAGCAGAAGATTTTAAAACGACTTAGTAAAAACGCGAGGATATCTCTTCGTAATGCTTCACTCATAATGGAGCATCTAAAAGCGAAGAGTATCTCTCCGGAACACATATTTGTTGGGATCCTTTTAAATGAAGATAGCCTTGCTACAAGGACTATTCTTTCGATGGGAATAGATAGGAATGATCTCCTAAAGAAGTCTTTTGGAGGGAAGATGGTTGAAATAACCACAGATCCAAATTCTGCAAGAGAGTTAGATATCTCAAACGAATCTCAGTTTGTACTTCGCAACGCATATGATATTTCTAGAAAATATTCGCATGTATATGTAGGGTCGGAACATATAATGGAGGCTTTACTCCAACTAGATATCGACTATTTCAAAGATTTAGAACATATAGGGCTTTCGTACAAAGCATTTAAGAAAGCACTTAATAACTATGCCTCATACCCATTAGGTATATTGGCACACCCACGGACTATGAATAATAATCCAATGGGAGAAGATTCCATAGTTGATTTTTTAGGTGTAGACCTTGTCGAATTGGCAAAGGATGGCAGGTTGGATCCCGTTATCGGTCGTGAGAAGGAGATAGATCAGCTCATAAACATATTAAGTAGAAGAAAGAAGAATAATCCAATAATTGTCGGAGAGGCAGGAGTAGGAAAAACCGTTTTAGTAGAGGGACTAGCACAAAAGATAGCCCTTGGGCATGTCCCGCCATCGCTTCGAGATATGCGAATAGTCTCATTAGATATCCCAAGCATAATGGCAGGAAGTAAGATGAGAGGTGATATTGAAGAGAAGATAATGTCCATAGTAGACGAGATAATTTCTTCTCAAAACACGATACTTTTCATAGATGAGATTCACAATATTGTTACCTCTGGTATGGGTGGAGGTCCATCGGATATAGCGTCGGTGTTAAAGCCGGCATTACTTCAAGACGGATTTAGGTGTATCGGAGCTACCACGACAGAGGAATACTCTGCAAACTTTGAATCAGATAGCGGTTTGGCAAGAAGATTCCAACCAATAAATCTGGAAGAAGCGACCATTGAAGATACAATTGAGATATTAAAGAATATTAGACCAATACTTGAGAAGCATCATAATGTAGGAATAAGTAAAGATGCTCTAAAGATGGCAGTTAACCTTTCTGATCGATATGTGAGTGATAGGTATCTACCGGACAAAGCAATCGATCTGCTAGATGAGGCTGCCGCATCGAAGAGGTTAGAGATTGAGAATGAATATGGTGATATCTCTGAACTAATATCTCATTTAAACATTCTTAAGCAAAAGAAAGAATCAACCATTCTTAAAGGTGATATGCCTAAAGCGGAAAAGATACAGATCCAAGAGATTGAGTTGGAAGAACAAATAAAAGGAAGAGAGGACGAGTGTGTACAGAACAAAAAAAGTAAGAAGAATCAGATAGATGAAGATGATATTAGAGCTGTCATATCTAGATGGACAGGTATTCCTTTGAGTACACTCGGGAGCAAAGAGAAGGTATCCCTTTTGAAACTTGAGAAGCAGTTAGATACCTTTGTTATTGGGCAAAACGATGCGTGTCATGCGGTTGCCTCGGCTATTAAGCGAGCTCGAACGGGAATTTCTGATGCAGATAGACCATGGGCATCATTCTTGTTTTTAGGACCTACTGGTGTAGGGAAAACCGAATTAGCCAAAGTACTAACCAAAGAGTTGTTCGGTGATGAAGATAGGCTTGTGCAGATAGATATGAGCGAAATGATGGAAATGCATAGTGTATCTAAGTTGATTGGCTCACCTCCAGGCTATGTGGGCTTTCAACAGGGTGGTATGTTAACTGAACAGGTCCGAAGACAACCTCACTCAGTTATTCTTTTTGATGAGATTGAAAAGGCGCACCCCGACGTACTAAATGTACTACTCCAAATCCTTGAGTATGGCCATTTGACCGATGGAAGAGGGAAGAGGGTGAATTTTAAGAACACCATTGTTGTATTGACCTCAAACATAGGAGCAGAAGATATTAGAAGAGATAAGGTATTGGGATTTGTAGGCAAACATGAGACCAAAAGAAGTGATGCGGATATAAATAGGGCATATGCGGGAATGAAATCGGAGTTGCTTTCTAAACTTAAAGATACCCTCAGACCGGAATTACTTAATCGTATTGATGATATAGTCATATTTAGATCATTGACTAGAAAAGATGCTCGCAAGATTGTGAACTTACTAATTGATGACTTGAATACTCGCCTAGCAGAGGAGAATATAGTTGTAGAAATAACAGACAAGGTAGAGACGTATTTGGTAAAGGAAGGCTTTAGTGACGAATATGGGGCTAGACCACTTAGAAGATTGGTGCAGGATTCTGTTGAGAATGTGCTTGCTGACTATATGCTTTCGCACAAAATATCAAAGAAACAGATGAACGAAGTTACCATTGATATGATTAATGGTAAAATGGATATCTTAACTAAATAACTTCGCTATGAAATATATGTGTACTGCGTGTGGTACTGAATCTCTCAAATGGTCGGGGAAGTGTCCTAGTTGTGGGCAATGGGGAACACTGGAAGAGAGTGATGATCTCCCAGTAGAGAAAACTGGGGCTAAAGTCGGTACTGCTGCAAGCTATGAATCAATATTACAGAAAGATAGCGAGCATTTCGCCTCTGATACACGTATGTCTACTGGATATGCGGAGGTTGATAGGGTACTGGGGACTGGATTGATTCCAGGAGAGGTAGTTTTGATTAGTGGAGAACCAGGCATCGGAAAATCCACCTTGCTTATGCAAATTGTACTGAAATTCTCGGATAAAAAGATCTTGTATGTTTGTGGAGAGGAGTCTCCAGGTCAATTAAACTCTAGGCTAGTTAGGCTTTCAAATAACAAGTCTTCTAGTAAGATAGGGCAAAACTTCATGGTAACAGAGGATATCTGTGTTGAAAATATTGTAGCTTTGATTGAAAAAGAGAATTTTGATCTCATAGTAGTTGACTCGATACAGAGCATCTCCTCGATGCAGTCTAGAAGCTATCCCGGAAGTATAAGCCAAGTAAGGATTTGCGGAGCTATGTTAACTCATGTCGCTAAGATTAAGCGAATTCCTATGTTCATAGTTGGGCAGATAAATAAGGGTGGGGATATTGCGGGACCTAAGGTACTTGAACATATTGTTGACTGTGTATTGTATCTAGAAGGGGATCAATTCAATCAGTATCGTATATTGAGAGGAATGAAGAATAGGTTTGGTTCAACTAACGAGATTGGTGTATTTGAAATGACTGGAAATGGATTACAAGAGGTTGGGAACCCATCGCTAGTATTCCTTGAGAATGATACTAAATCTTCTGGTAGCGCTATAGGTGCTGTATTACAAGGCTCGCGAGTTGTGTTTGTAGAGGTGCAGTCATTAGTTGTAGAACGCGAAAGCACTGGTGGTCCTATGATGCGTGTCGCCAACGGCATCAAGAAGCCGAGATTAGATATGCTCTGCGCGGTTATGTCTAGAAAGGGTGGGGTGTTTTTGGGAGATAAGGATGTGTTTGTAAATATAGTGGGTGGATTGAATATTAATGATCCATGTATTGATTTGGCTATATGTGCTGCGATTAAGTCTTCTGCTAAGGATAATGTCTTAGATAAAGAGAGCGTATATGTAGGTGAGGTTGGGCTTACTGGAGAAGTGCGTGGCTCTTGGGGCGTTGGAGCGATAGTTGATGAGGCCCAAAGGGTAGGATACAAGAATGCTGTGATAGGAAGAGGGAAATTAGGAAAAGCCAAAGATATAAACATTAAAAAGATTTCTCAGATTACGAGTATTTAATAAAGGATGGCTCCCACTAGGATATTTTATCGTCCGTTATATCCACAAAAGGCGTAACATACCTTACAAGGCGGCTGCGAATGTAACACATAAAAACAGATATCAAAATACATCGATTAGCAACGCGAAATTACAAATATTGCACACGCATGCAATATGTGGACACTGTATATAGGGTTGACAATTATACCACTCGAGGGGTATACTATACTGTTCTTTCAGAAGACTGTGGATATCTTAGGTTTTTCCCTTTGTCTGGGGTGTCACGAGCACATCTGGGCAACAGGATAAGCCTAAGAAACCATAACCGTCTGATATTAAGAAAAGAAGGGGTAAATATATTTATATATGTTACCCGTTATTTTTTTCTTAGCTTATTAAGAGAAAGAAACCGGGGTCGGTTGGGGCAGTACCGATCCCTTCTTTTTAATTCCCTTTTGATCTGTATATTTGACATATTTTTTTTATTTCAATATACTTTTTAAGTCAATCGGGCGTATGCCCAATATTAAATTTCCTGTTAAAAAAATGGTTAAAAAAGTTAAAACGATTCAAGAGTACGAACAAATGACTCTTGCACAGCTTCGAGAGGAAGCCAAATCCATGGGTATGGAAGATTTTATGGAATTTCAAAAGCGAGAGCTAATCATTGAAATCCTTAAAAAAGCTACACAAGACGAAGGTTTTGTATTCATTGGAGGAATATTAGAGGTAATGAAAGATGAAACTCACGGATTAGTGAGGACTGATGGATTGTTACCAAGTGATAATGATGTATATATCTCAGGTTCACAGATCAAAAAATTCAGTTTAAGAACTGGAGATGAGGTCTACGGTCCTGCAAGATTACCCAAGGAAAAAGAAAAGTATCTAAGTCTCTTAAGAGTAGATACTGTGTATGGCAGACCAGCTGCAGAAGCTGCAAACAGACCTGCATTTAGAAAACTAACACCAGTATTCCCAGATAAACAGATGAAGTTGGAGACAACGCAAGAAGTTATATCTACCAGAATGATAGATTTATTATCACCAATTGGTTTTGGTCAGAGATCTATGGTTGTTTCTCCTCCTAAGGCAGGTAAAACTACCATATTGAAAGATATTGCAGATGGTGTTGCTAAGAATCATCCTAAAGCAAAATTGATGGTAGTACTCGTAGGGGAGAGACCAGAAGAGGTTACTGATATGAAGAGATTTGTTAAAGGAGAGGTGTATGCTTCTAACTTTGATGAACTTCCAGAACAGAACTGTAGAATAGCAGAAATGGCACTCCAGAAGGCTATGAGAATGGTTGAATGGGGTGAAGATGTCATTATACTCATGGATAGTATCACCAGACTTGCTAGAGCTTACAACATTACTATGCCAACATCAGGTAAAACACTCTCAGGTGGTTTTGATCCAGTCGCATTGTATCCTCCAAAGAGGTTCTTTGGTGCTGCTAGAAACTTTGAAGATGGTGGTAGCTTAACAATTATTGCTACTGCATTAGTAAATACTGGTAGTAAGATGGATGATTTGGTGTATGAGGAATTCAAAGGTACTGGTAATATGGAACTCCACTTAGACAGAAACCTTGCGAACAGAAGAATCTTCCCAGCTATCGATGTCATCGAGTCTGGTACTAGAAATGAAGAATTGCTCTTGAGTAAAGAAGTATTGAATCAATCATGGAGAATTAGAAGAATGTTAGAACTTTTAGGTAACAATGAAAGCCCAACAGAAGTGTTGGTAAGTGGACTTAAAAAGACTAAAACCAATGATGAATTCCTAGCCACTCTGCACGAAGCGTAGAGAATTGGTATAATAATGGGCATCAATTCTAATACTTAAACGATTGGAAGATATTGGGTCGAATCAAAATAAAAATGTCGCAGGACTTAGTTTCAAGGATCTATCAGATGAAGAAAAAGATTCTTTTAATGCTGGGCCAAGTGATTTTCTTTTTGTAAATGGAGAGATAGGGAAGAAGGACTCCCTAATGAATGCTAGAGCAAAATTAGAACAATTCATTACTATACGTAAGCAGAAAAAGGATGTATTAGCATTTCTAATTGAGGTTATAGAGTATATATCTTCGCGTTTTAGGGTAGTTCTAATACTTCTTTCTGTCCTATTTGATATATTTAGTGGCTTTATAAATTTCTTTAAAGAAAAGATTGTTAAGAAGATGTTCTGGGGTAGAGGAACATTCCTGAAGTCAGCGCTACAGGTTACACTATCATTTATGGTGTTCATACTGGTTGTCTCATATGTATACAGAAGACCTGTGGTTATAGAGGCTAGCGCAGATAAACTAGATAGTATTGGTGTGCCCCAGACAGATACCATAGTTATGAATGCAACATTAAATACATTGGTACCAAAGGATAGGGGTAGAACTTCAACAATAGAGTACGTAGTAAAGCGAGGAGATACCATAAGCTCAATTGCAGCTGCCAATGGTGTTAGTGTGCAGACCGTATTGTGGGCAAACAATATGTCAGCCTCAGATTACCTTAAACTTGGTCAAACATTAGCTATCCCTCCTCAAGATGGAGTTATTGTTACCATCAAGAAGGGTGATACCGTTGAATCATTAGCTAAGAAATATTCTGCCGCTGCAGCTGATATTGTGGATTTCAACTGGTTGGAGAGTCCATATACATTAGCTGTTGGAGAAGAGATGTTTATCCCTAGTGGTGAGATGCCTGTGATAGTAGCGGTTAAGAAGACTACAAGTACTCCATCTTCATATCAACAATCAACTATTCCATATAGCGGTGGTGTCGCAGATCCTAATGTTGGAAGATTCTTAGGATGGCCAGTAGGTGGTCCAAGTGCCATATCGAGAGGATTCTTCTCTGGTCACTATGGTATAGACTTCTATCCAACAGGTGGTGGTCGTCCAAATGTTATCGCTGCTTGCGCGGGTACTGTCATAAGTGCAGGGTGGGGCTATTGGGGTACAAACTATGGGGGTTATGGTTATTACACCCATATTGATTGTAAGAATGGATATACAATATTGAATGGACATATGGCTAAACTATATGTTTCTACCGGTCAGTATGTATCTAAGGGTCAAGCCTTAGGTTTGATAGGTGATACAGGTGTTGCATATGGTGTACATACCCACTTCGAATTGAGAAGAGGAGCTTCGCTCTCAGGGCGTATTAATCCTGCTCCATACATGCAATAACCAATATTCTTTAGTATAATATCTCTTGTGGGCTCATAGTTCAGCTTGGTAGAATATCTCATTCGCATTGAGAAGATCGCCGGTTCGATCCCGGCTGAGTCCAGAAGAATAGATTAGGGGCCTGTGGCTCAGCTGGTTTAGAGCACATCGCTGGCAGTGATGGGGTCAGGGGTTCGAATCCCCTCAGGTCCATAATTCAATTTCTTTGATCATGTCATACGAAAGTACCTTGATGTTCCACAATATGGTTTCATAAAACAAAAAGATTGTTCTTCCAATACAAAATAATTTCTAGTAGAATATCCATATGGAACAGAAATACAATCCACAAACATTTGAGAAAAAATGGCAGGACCAATGGTTCACCAATCCCTTCTATGAAGCCAAAGACTTCGATAACGCAAAACAAAAGTACTACCTCTTAGCAGAATTCCCATATCCATCAGGCGATAGCATGCACATGGGGCATACTAGAAACTACTCAATGATGGACGCAGTAGCAAGACTAAGGAGAATGAAAGGCCAAAACGTAATGTATCCAATGGGATGGGATTCTTTTGGATTACCTACAGAAAACTACGCTATCAAGGTAAAAAGACCCCCACAAGATATCACAAAAGAAAATATAGAGACATTTAGAAGACAACTCAAAAGCCTTGGACTATCTTTTGACTGGAGTAGAGAGGTAGATACCTCAGATCCATCATATTACAGATGGACACAATGGATATTCCTGAAACTTTTAGAAAAAGGACTAGCATACAAAGCAAAGAAACCGATAAACTGGTGCCCAAAATGTAAGGTAGGATGCGCTAATGAAGAAGTTGTAGATGGGAAACATGAAAGATGTGGAACTGAGGTAGAAAAGCGAGAACTAGACCAGTGGGTACTTAAGATTACTGAATATGCAGACAGATTAGACAAAGACTTAGATCTAACAGACTACTGGGAGAGTGTAAAAGCAAGACAGAGAAACTGGATAGGGGCAAAAACATGGTATGACATCAGCTATCAGGTAGAAGGAATAGATAAATATGTCAAAGTATCAACCACAAGACCTGATACTCAATTTGGAGCATCTTTTGTTGTCGTAGCACCAGATCACGCTATACTGCAAGAATTACTTCAGTATATGCCTGATGCAAATAGGGAAGAGGTTTCGTCATATATCGAAAAGACCAAGAACAAGTCGGATCTCGAAAGAATTAGTGAGACCAAAGAAAAGAGTGGCGCATTTACTGGGTTATATTGCGTGAATAGCATATCTGGATCGAGACTGCCAATATATGCCGCAGACTTTGTCCTACCAACGGTTGGCACTGGAATGGTAGTAGGAGTGCCTGCCCATGACAAAAGAGACTTCGAATTCGCTACCAAGTTCAATCTACCAATAATTAGGGTAATTGAAGGTCCAAATGGAGACAGATCGGAGATAAAGTCCATAGAACAGACCTATGAAGACGAGGGAATAGTCTTTAATTCAGGATTTATGGATAACATTAACAGTGTTGAAGCTAGAGAAAGAGCGGGAAGATATATAAAAGAAAAGGGTATAGGCGATGTAGTCATTCGATACCACCTACAAGATTGGAATTTTTCAAGACAACACTACTGGGGAGAACCAATTCCTGTAATACATTGCGACAAATGTGGCATGGTACCTGTTTCAGAAGATCAATTACCAGTGAAATTACCTTATGTAGAGAAATACGAACCAACAGATACTGGAGAATCACCATTAGCAAATATGACAGACTGGGTTAACGTCAAATGTCCGAATTGTGGTGGTGATGCTAAACGGGAAACAGACACAATGCCTAATTGGGCAGGTTCTAGCTGGTATTTCTTAAGGTATATGGATCCAAATAATTCGGACAAATTCGCTGACATGGGCAAAATGAAATATTGGGGGCCAGTAGATCACTACGAAGGAGGGCAGGAGCATGTAACTTTACATCTACTGTACTCTAGATTCTGGCATAAATTCCTATACGATCAAGGTTTAGTTCCTACACCAGAGCCATATCAGAAGCGAACTATTCATGGAATGGTATTAGGCGAGGGCGGAACCAAGATGTCGAAATCGTTAGGAAATGTAATAAGTCCGGACAAATTGATCGATGATTATGGCGCAGATGTAACCAGAGCCTATATGATGTTCATGGGTCCATATGAAGGTGATGTAACATGGAGCACAGAGACGATAAATGGCGTTAAAAGATTTGTTTCTAAGTATTATGACTTTATAATTGAGGCTTGGAGTAGAACAGTTGATAATTCCGAAGACAAAGTACATAGGGCTGTGGCTAAGCTTGTTAAGCGCGTAGAGGAGAATCTCCTTTCATTCAAATTCAATACTAGTATCTCAGCTCTGATGGAATTCTATAACGAATTCTCAAAAGTGAGCCTCTCAAAGGAAGATCTAGAGAAACTTATGTTAGTTATCTCTCCATCTTTACCACACATGGCAGAAGAGCTTTGGAACATAACTGGGCACGAATACAGCATACATATGCAACAATGGCCGAATATTGATGAAAAGCTTCTCGAAGAAGACACAATTGAGATCCCAGTTCAGATAAATGGAAAGGTAAGAGGCAGAATAACTATAAGTACTACGGATACAGAAAATGTGATCAGAGAGAAAATGGCGTCAGACGGTGCTTTCTCCGCATACTTCGAAAATAAAGAAGTGAAGAAATTCATATATGTACCCAATAAGATAATAAACGTTGTTGTATAAGGCTTTCCTCTTGGTCTAAAACTGTTCAAAATCTTTGACAAAAAGATCGATTTTTCATATCATTTTACGATAGGTGTGAGATCTAAATTTGCTTTTAGCTAAACACTTTTACTGCCTGAGAAACATAATGAAAACCTACTGCCCAAAACTAGTAAAATTTTCAATTGTTCTAACCATATTCTTTGGGGTATTATTCCCTAGTGCTGCACTTGCAGTAAGTAGCGCTACAATTAACTTTCAAGGTAAAATCGTCAGAAATGATACCGGTTATGAAGGTCTCAACGTAACTGCAGGTAGCCCAGCTTGTGTAATATCTGGAGATTCAAATGATACTTGTGATTTTCAAGTTAAATACTATTCTGCCTCATCGGGAGGGACATTACTTCTAACAGAAGCATATCCTAATGTTGAGATAGGGCAATACAATGGCGCTTTCACGCTGTCACTTGGTTCTGATGGAAGTCCTACTGCGGGTTCTTATGCAAGTTTTGACGCAATGGTCAAAGGCGTAACCGACCTTTATGTTGAATTAGGATTTGCGCCAGGAGGATCAGGCTCATATACAGAAACTTTTTCTAGAATGCCAATACAGGCATCAGCATACGCACTTAAGGCTAAATATGCCTCTGAGGCAAGTACTGCATTCAAGTTTGATAACGCGGCAGATGACTCCGGGTATACCAGTCCCGTAGCAGGAATGGTGTACTTCGATACCACAGATAGCGAATTAAAAGTATACGACGGTTCTTCATGGGGATCATTGGGTGGTGGCACGGGATCTTCACTTTTTACTGATGGCGGAATATTTACATACCTAACCAGTTTGACGGATCACTTTGTTTTAGGATCAAGTAGCTACACTGCAATAGGGGCGGACTCGTACGCAACATATCTTTCCGGATTGGGAACTAGAGCTTCGTTTTCTTTTGATATGACTGCAGAGAGGCTTACACTGTCTGGCTCGCAAGCCCAATCTGGCCTAACTGTCTACTCAGACTATGCATCCACAGGAGCTTGGCCGGTTGCAACCTTTAAGGCAGAGAATAGTGGATATGATAACGTGGTAATGCAGATAACGCAGGATGGTACGGGGAATATACTCTCTTTGCAAAAGGGTAGTACAGAGGCTTTCATCTTTGAAAATCCTCTAACTTTTTACATTCATCCTCGAACAGATGAACCAACGGTTTCTGCGAACAGGCTTTACAATGTTAATGGAACCTTGTATTGGAACGGTAGTGCAGTGGGGACAGGATCTAGTCTTTGGACCGACGGTGGAACGTTTTCATATCTCACATCAACAACAGATGATCTAATCATCGGTGGGGATAATGCCTCTAATGCGAAGTTCTTCTTTGATGTATCAACGGGGAATCTGGGTATAGGGACAAGCACACCAGGGGCGAAATTAGACATTGCTGGATCAAGTTCAACGCTATCTAATACTACAGGGGACATAACTATATCTCCTGATGATACTGTGGTTATAAAGGCAAACGACACGCAGGCAGACAATCTGATGGAATGGCAAAACTCTACAAGTACCGTATTGGGCCTTATTAACCAAAATGGTTATGCAACATTTGGAAGTAGCACAAGCAATACTTCGGCAATGCTCACACTCGGAGCTAGCACTGGTACCGTAGCACAGATCCATCTTACTAATGGGCTTGATGTGGCAGCACCAAATTCAGGGGATATGTGGTGGAATGGTACTAACTTGTATTTCTATGATGGTTCGACCTCTGTTGATCTTCTTACTGCAGGTGGTGGAGGAAGTAATGTTCTTTCTGAATATGGTTCTGTGGCAGATGGTGGATACTTGAGTTTAGCGCACAATACTAATAGCTACGATGTAGTGGCTAGTGGTTGGATATGTGTGGGAGGAACTAATAGCGAAACCTGTAGCGGAGGTAACTGGAAGAATGTGCAAGAGACTGATTTTACTATAACCCAATCATTATCTAACCAGTGGAATGATGCAGCAGTGGGAGGGATTATAAGATCGATAATAAAGCAGACGGATGTTGAGTTGTCTTCAAGTATAAATGTCGGGACAGGAGCGGATGGAGACATAACTTTAACAACCAATACCGTTATCAATACAACAAATTTGATAACGGGAAGATCATGTGGCGACGGAGGTGACGCAGTAAACTATAATATCACTGCGTTTAATGCTTTCGGAACTGAGGCCACTTTAAGTGGTTCTGGCGCTGCAACAGGATGTTTAAAGGCTGGCGATGAAGTCTTGATTATAAATCTGCAAGGAACCAGCTCTGCCTATCCTAATGTAGGGAATTATGAGACGTTGCACGTACTAAGTGATGTTAGTGGTACAACCGTAACATTTACTAGTGCAAAAGTTAATTACTATGGTGATACTGCAAGTGGTGATACCAACCTAGGTATAACCGATGGGACACAGAGAGTTATGTTACAGAGAGTACCCAATTACAACGATGTTACTGTTCCGCTTGGGTATACATTTTCACCCTCTGTATGGAACGGTGTAAAGGGTGGAGTTATGTTTTTCAGAGCAAATGGGGCTGTCTCAATTGTGGGGACATTGAGTGCAAGTAGTAGTGGTTACGATGGTGGCCCAGGTGTTAGTGGTGATGCTTATACTGGAGTTCAAGGAGAATCATATAACTATGATTCTACAACAAGGAGTACTACCAATAATCTTGGTGGTGGTGGTGGTGGTTTAGGTAATGGTACCTATGCTGGTGGTGGTGGTGGTGCTGGTTATGGTACAGTTGGTGGCACTGGCGATCCAGGAACTGGCGGAGTAGCCTCTTCTGGTGGCGCAATATATGGTGACAGTGCATTAACAAAATTGTATTTAGGTTCTGGCGGTGGCGCAGGTGGGAATGATACCATTGGTGAGGCAGGTACTTCTGGGGCTGGTGGAAGAGGTGGTGGAATCGTCTTTGTTTCAGCTGCGGATTTTTCCGTAAGCGGAACTGTAGCTGCAAATGCTGGGAATGGAGCAAACTCTACAGGATCAATTTCTGAAGCTGGTGGTGGTGGTGGTGGTGCAGGAGGGTCGGTTAAAATCTTAGGTGGTAATCTTGCACTTGGAACTTCTAAGATCACTGTAAATGGTGGGACTGGCGGAGTAAGCGTAACAGGAGCTGGAAATGGAGATGGAGGTACAGGTGGCGTAGGTATAATAGCTGTTTCTTACTCCACATCAGTAACTGGTAGTACGAGCCCAAGTTACAGTAGTACATCTTTGGGCTACTACAGTTACGGAGTGTACAACAGTAGCGTAATCACAACCCCTAACGCCCAGTCCTACGACAACCTACGATGGGATTCA
>Ga0209373_10002880_pt1 | contig 16565 bp, 16 predicted proteins | sample Higcelweek5metaG_FD_187173 | JGI IMG/M metagenome (GOLD analysis project Ga0209373, IMG submission 187173) | Freshwater pond sediment microbial communities from the University of Edinburgh, under environmental carbon perturbations - High... | ecosystem: Environmental > Aquatic > Freshwater >... | reverse complement strand
AATTATTGAAACACAAGCCGGTGACGTGGCTGCCTACATTCCTACAAACGTGATTTCTATTACCGATGGACAGATTTTCCTCGAATCGGACTTGTTCAACTCAGGTATCCGTCCGGCTATCAACGTTGGAATTTCAGTTTCGAGGGTAGGGGGTAATGCCCAAATTAAGGCGATGAAGAAAATTGCCGGAACCCTTAAACTCGACCAGGCCCAATACCGCGAACTCGAAGCTTTTTCGAAATTTAGTTCCGACCTTGATCCAATGACCAAGAAAGCGCTGTCGAAAGGCGCCCGGAATACCGAAATATTAAAACAGGATCAGTATAAACCTGTGAAAATTGAACATCAGATTGCCATTATCTTTTGTGGTGTTGAAGATCTGTTGAGCCAAATCCCACTTGATAAATTGAAAAAATTTGAACAAGAATATATCGAACGACTTGAACTGAATCATCAGTCGGTACTGTCCGAATTAAAAGCCGGGAGTTTGACTGATGAGACAAGGCAAATTTTGACCAGTTTAGCTAACGAACTTTCTATTCATTACAAGAGCAACTGATGGCAAAGTTAAAGGAGATAAGGAAAAGGATTGCATCGATTAAAAATACCCGACAGGTAACCAGTGCAATGAAAATGGTTTCTGCTGCCAAGTTGAAGAAGGCTCAGGACCGTATTCTTCAGATTGCTCCGTATGATATGAAAATGCGAGAAATTGTTCAAAGCCTGAGCCTTGAGGAAACCGATTCTGATATTCCCTACTTCGTTCAACCAGCGATACAGAATGTTCTTGTGGTGGTTGTTGGTTCGAATCAGGGGCTGTGTGGCGGGTTCAATTCCAACGTGGTACGATTCTCGATCGCCCACGTAATTAACCACTATGACGATCTTTTCGGCAAAGGAAACGTGAGTTTCTTCGCTGTTGGTCGTCAGATTGAGCGTGGTTTGAAAAGTCATAGCGTTAATTTTGAAGGCGAAGAGACCCAGTTGCTGACCGATATTTCGTACGAGGAAGTGACCCTATTAGCCCAAAAACTGGTGAAATTGTTTGCCGAGGGGAAATATCAGCGGATTGATGTTGTGTACAACAAATTCAAAAATGCTGCGGTACAGGTGTTAACTGCCGAACAATATCTCCCAGTTATGAAGCCTGCCAAATCTGAAGATACGTTGCAAGCCTCCAATTTTATTTTTGAGCCATCTCAAAATAGCATTCTTGAATCGTTGATCCCTCAGTGGTTGATCATGCACCTTTTCCGCATTTTGCTTGACTCGAATACCGCAGAACAAGGCGCCCGAATGACGGCCATGCACCAGGCGACCGACAACGCCACTGAATTACTGAAGGATTTGAGCGTTAAATACAACAATGCCCGTCAAATGGCTATAACAAACGATATTGTTGAGATTACGGCTGGTGCGGAGGCGTTGAAGGGTTGAGAGAATTAGAAAATAGTCAATAGAAAATGGTCATTGGGAAAAGGTAAAGAGGAAAAGAAAAGTTAAACTGAAAATCATCACGCCGTTTATAATTATTCATTTCTTATGGAATCTAATTTCTGAGGATTTACAATTTCTGATAACCTTTCAATCTCAATCGTTAATTCGTTCGTTTTCGCTACTAAACTATCATTTTTACTTTGGGCATTTACAAGCTTTATATTTAATTCAGAGATTTCAGAATCTCTTGCCTGTAGCTTTCTTTCAAGTTGTTTTACCTGGCCAAAAGGGAATTTCCTATTCGAAGTAACATCTTCCAGTTTTTTATTCAAATCATCGATCTGAACCTTCAATGTATTTATTTCGCGCGTAAGGTTCCTGATATCTCTGTCTTTCTCGCTTAACTCCAGCGATAATTTGTTTTTTTCGAGCTGGAATGAAAAAACCTGATCTTCGATATTGTTGTCTTTCGATGAGAGATCGGTATTCAAATTCGAAATAATCCGGCTCAGCGAATCAACAGTCATTTGTTTTGAAGTAAGGTTGTTCTTTGACGTAATCTGATAATCTTCGAAATTTTTCTTTGTTGTTTCTATCTCATTGGCAAGTTCTTTCATGCGGTTTTCGGCAAAATTCTTCGATTCTTCCATCACCAGATATTTTCTTTTCGTGACGCATGACGAAAAAACAAGAAATACGGAGCATGTCAGTAATACAATTGGCCAAACAGTTATGAAATGAAATCGTCTCATAGTTGAACCAGAATTGAGTATGATTATTCAACAATCGTAACCCATCTGTAAAGATCGGGTTCAGTTCCGTATTGAATATTGATCAGTTTTTCGTACAATTTCAATGAGTATTTTCCGGGTTCATCGCCATAAAAATACCTGATATCCTTATCGGCATCGTACACGCTCCTTACAGGTGAAATTACAGCGGCGGTACCACAAGCGCCTGCCTCGGTAAATTCAGCCAGTTCTTCAACCGGTATTTGACGTTCTTCAACGTTCATGCCCATATCAGCAGCAATTTGGCGCAAACTTTTATTTGTTATTGAAGGCAAAATTGAGCTTGACTTTGGTGTGATATAGGAATTGCCTTTAATGCCAAAGAAATTGGCAGGTCCACATTCGTCGATATATTTCTTTTCGCGGGCATCGAGGTAGAGCACTGCTGAATAACCTTCATGATGGGCCCTCTCGCCTGCGCATAAGCTTGCCGCATAATTCCCGCCAACCTTGATAGTCCCTGTTCCCAGTGGCGCCGCACGGTCGTACTCGCGGTAAATAACATAGTCGGTTGGTTTGAAGCCGGCTTTGAAGTATGGTCCAACAGGCATTACGAACACGACAAATAGAAATTCGTCAGCTGGTTTTACACCAACTTGCGGACCAGTACCAATTAAAAGTGGTCTGATATAAAGCGATGCTCCCGATCCGTATGGAGGAACAAAATGTTTGTTCAATTCGATGGCCTTAAATACAGCTTCCTTAAATTTTTCAATTGGTAATGGTTGCATCAAAATGCCATGGGCAGAAGCTTGCATACGGAGGGCGTTTTCTTCAATCCGGAATAGGCGTATCTTCCCATCCTGACCACGATAAGCTTTTAAACCTTCGAATGCCTCTTGTCCGTAGTGCAAACAAGTTGCAGCAATATGCATCGAAATTTGAGTTGATGAAGAGACTTCCAGTTCTCCCCATTCACCGTTTTTAAAATAACAACGAACATTGTAATCGGTATCGCAGTACCCGAATCCTAGATTTTTCCAGTCGATATTTTCCATTTTTCCAAAGTTGAATGTTCTTCAGTGTATCTGAATTATTTCCAAAAATAAAGAATCTGATAAAAATGTAACCTTTTAACAGTGGTTATTTAACCATTAATTTCAATATCGATGAAATATCCGCTGTATTTTCTGATGTTGAGTACCCTTCCATCATTAAAAATGAGATATTGGCCCTTAATCCCGCACAATTCTCCACTGATTTCGGGCGTATCATCAAATCCAACCGAGGTGATTTTTCCCGTTGCCAACTCTCCGGGATAGGTAAATTCAACGATTGATGAATCAGGCTCGGTATATCGTCTCAATTCGGTGGGAAGCAGGTTGGTCAACCGCTCTTTTTCTACCCGCAGATCGATTGCTTCGGAAACTTCACCTTTCAGCATTTTCTGCCATTGGGTTTTGTCACCAACAAACTTTTTCAAAAAAACCTCAATAATTCCGGCAATTTGACGGTTTGGTGTTTTTGCCAGTTTAATTGCTTTTACAGCGCCCTGATCAATCCAGCGGGTAAAGAGCTGGTGATAGCGGGTAACGCCAACTTTCAGGTCGCTGGTGATTGACAGGTAAACGTAATGATCGATCAGGTCGTGTTCAATGGCCCAATCCATGTCGCGTGCTATGCCCAGATGTGCTTTTGATAGCTCTGGTCTGAAAACGCTTTCGTCGGCTTCGGGAGCGGTGAGGAAACAGTTGTAACAAAACCCCTGATTGTATGACTTTGCCGTTCGTTTCGAACAATGAATACAGTTGATAACCCCGTTGTGGCTTAGCTTGATTTGCTTTCCCAACAAGGTGTTCATAGCTATTTCAGCATCAGCCAATGGCAGATAATAGCCAATCGGATCGCGGGGTTCACTCCGCATTTTGATAAGGTTTCCCGAAAACTTCATAACAGATGAATTATTGAACAGAAAGCAATTTAGTGTTTCTAAAAGTAATAATTAAGGAAACTTTATTTGCACCTGGTTTGTTAATACATCTTTAAATTAAATATTTTCAGCGGTGGGTGTAAAATTCATTCATTTAGAGCAATGATTGGACTTATTTTTTAATTTTGTCGCCTTAAAATCAATTGAAGCGAGGATAAAACTTGCTTTAGGAAAGATAGAAACCCTTAAAAAGGAAATAGAGATGATAACGCTTTTAATAATCACTTTTGTAGTAGGTTATGCTTTCATTGCATTTGAACATTCAACAAAAATAAACAAGGCCGCCATTGCTTTAGTTACAGGCGTTCTTTGTTGGACAATCTACATACTCTTTTCAGCAGATTCACATCTGATCAATGAACAACTGGCCGAACAATTTGGAGATGTTGCCTCAATTCTGTTTTTCCTTTTGGGCGCTATGACGATTGTTGAACTTGTTGATGCCCACGATGGTTTTGAAATTATTACGTCCAGGATTAATCAGACAGATAAACGAAAACTACTTTGGATTATCGGTTTTATTACGTTCTTCCTTTCTTCAGTTCTTGATAATTTGACAACAACCATTGTTATTATTACGCTGTTACGAAAGTTGGTCCGAAAACAGGAAGATCGTTTGATATTTGCAGGAATTGTTGTAATTGCTGCAAATGCCGGAGGCGCTTGTTCACCTATTGGCGATGTTACAACGACCATGCTTTGGATTGGTGGGCAAATAACAGCAGGCAATATTATTTTAAAAGTGTTCCTGCCGAGTGTCATTAGTTTGGTGATACCACTGCTGATATTGTCGATTACATTTAAAGGCCCCATTGTTCAGTCAACAACAAAAGAGGTTAAAATAGATAAGAATATTCCAAAAAAACATCAGTCTCTTATTTTCTTTGCAGGTATCCTTGCATTGATTTCAGTACCTGTTTTCAAAACAATTACCCATTTGCCTCCATTTATGGGTATGCTGGGAGGCTTGGGGATACTTTGGATAATGACCGAGATCATGTACGGGGCAAAAGAAGATAAATACAAGCAAAATTTATCGATTGCTTCAGCGCTTCGTCGAATTGACTCATCGAGTATCCTGTTTTTTCTTGGCATATTGATCAGTGTTGCCGCGCTTCAATCGTCGGGAATTTTGCCAAGTTTGGCACGATGGCTGACAGCAAATGTTGCAAATGACGCGGTTGTTGCCATTTCACTTGGATTGCTTTCTGCAATTATAGACAATGTACCATTGGTTGCAGCCGCTCAAGGCATGTTCGACCTTTCTCAATATCCAACCGATCACTTCTTCTGGGAGTTTCTGGCTTACTGTGCAGGAACGGGTGGCAGCATTTTAATTATTGGTTCAGCCGCAGGTGTTGCCGCCATGGGGATGGAGAAAATGGATTTCTTTTGGTACCTGAAGAAAATCAGTTTGATTGCCCTTTTAGGTTATTTGGCTGGCGCGGCAGTCTATATGCTGCAACATTATATCGTTGGATAATAAACCAACGATTGTAATATCTATCTTATTTGAATAAAGGCGTTTATAATGGTGCGCATTATAAAAAAGTCAGTTTCAAACGTTGATGACAAGGGTAACTGTCTATAAAAAGATTCGTATAAGACTTTCGCAGATCGTAATTTTATCGCAGAAAATTATTAAATTCACTCAATTGAGATGAAGATTGTTCTAGTTGCCTAATTTTAAGGATATAAAATAGAATAAGCCTTTTGTCTGATCAATCATTTTCAGTATTAATCAATCATGTTAATAAAGGGAAAAGATGACAGGACTTCTAATTGTTATTTTTATTATAGGTTATACCTTCATTGCATTTGAACATGCTATTAAAATAAATAAGGCTGCAACTGCATTAATAACGGGTGTTCTTTGTTGGACGATTTACATCCTTTTTTCTACCGATACTCACCTTATAAATGAGCAATTGACAGAACACCTGGGGGAACTATCAGGCATTTTGTTTTTCCTGATGGGAGCAATGACCATTGTTGAGCTTATTGATGCCCATAGCGGTTTCGATATTATAACTACAAGGATAAAACAAACCGATAAACGAAAATTATTGTGGGTCATCTCTTTTATTACATTTTTTCTTTCGGCTGTACTTGATAACCTGACCACGACCATTGTTATTGTTTCATTGCTGAGAAAATTGGTTCATAAGCAGGAAGATCGCTTGTTTTTTACAGGAATCGTTGTAATAGCCGCAAATGCCGGGGGTGCATGGTCTCCTATAGGCGATGTTTCAACAACGATGCTTTGGATAGGCGGCCAAGTAACAACGTTAAATATCATTTTAAAACTTTTCCTGCCAAGTTTGATTTGCTTAATAGTGCCATTACTTGTATCGTCAGTCAAGTTTAAAGGAACGATTAACCAGTCTCATGTTGTGAAAATTGAAACTGATAAAAATCTTTCAAAAAGGCATCAATACATTATTTTTGGTTCGGGGGTTTTGATATTGATCTTAGTGCCTGTTTTCAAAACGATTACCCATTTGCCTCCTTTTATGGGTATTCTTATAGGTTTAGGAATACTGTGGGTTATTACTGAAGTAATGCATGGTGCGAAAGAAGAAAAATATAAACACACACTTTCTGTAGCTTATGCTCTTCGGAAAATTGATACGCCCAGTATACTCTTCTTTCTTGGGATATTGGTTAGCGTTGCATCGCTTCAATCGTCGGGAATTCTATCAGGATTGGCAAATTGGATGACGGCTACCATTGGTGATATTAATGTCATTGTTATTTCTCTCGGGTTTCTTTCAGCAATTGTAGACAACGTACCCTTGGTTGCTGCTGCACAAGGGATGTTTGACCTTTCGCAATATCCAACTGATCATTATTTCTGGGAGTTTCTTGCCTATTGTACCGGAACAGGCGGAAGTGCTTTAATCATTGGTTCTGCCGCTGGGGTTGCTGCTATGGGAATGGAGAACATACATTTCTTTTGGTACCTGAAAAAGATTAGTTGGCTTGCTATTATCGGATATTTAGCCGGTGCATTCACCTATATTTTGCAGCATCATATTTGTAACTTTGGATAATAATAATCATTCGTATTTTAAATAGCAATGAGTATGAAGAAGGATCATTTGGTTCAAAAATTTTTCGATTTTATCAATTTTGAACACGAGGTTGATGATTTTGATAAAATACACGAAACCATCGAAAAAGATTTAAATTTTCGGGGTTCAAACATTTGGATTTTAATGTTTGCGATTATTGTTGCTTCAGTGGGATTAAACATGAATTCTACGGCAGTAGTAATTGGTGCTATGCTAATTTCCCCTCTCATGGGCCCAATCAATGGAATGGGTTATAGTATTGCAACGTATAACTTTCCTCTTCTGCGGAAAGCTTTCAAAAACTTCATTTTTGCTGTGGCGGCAAGTCTTATTGCATCTACAGCTTACTTTTCATTAAGTCCTATCTCAACAGCCCATTCCGAATTACTGGCACGTACAAGCCCTACAATCTACGATGTTATTATCGCATTATTTGGTGGATTGGCAGGTATTGTTGCAATTAGTAGCAAGCAAAAAGGAAATGTTATTCCAGGTGTTGCTATTGCTACAGCTTTAATGCCTCCATTATGCACCGCTGGTTATGGTTTGGCCACAGGGCAGTTTTACTATTTCTTCGGAGCTTTTTACCTGTTTACAATCAATGCTGTTTTTATTGCAATATCTTCGGTAATCATATCCCAAATTCTGAAATTTCCAATTAGGACTCTTGTTGATAATGTAAAGAAGAAAAAGATTAACCGGTGGATATCCTTCATAACAGCTTTGGTTTTTATTCCAAGTATTTATTTTGGGTATAATCTTGTTCAAAAAGAAAAATTCATTGAAAATGCCACGAAATATGTTAATGATATCAGTGTTGTTGAGGGAAATTATTTACTGAAAAATGAAATTAACCCCAATAATAAATCTATAAAGTTGGTATATGGTGGAGCATCATTGAGCAAAACTCAAAAGATTGATATTGAAGAAAGGGCCACTCTTTTTTCGTTGGATGATGTGAAGATTGAATTCATTCAAGGGTTTTCGTTTGATCAGTTGAACAAAAAAAACTCGGAGGTTAATGATCTGAAAGCAGAGATGAACCGGCTAAACATGATGTTAATTGAGAAAGATAGACAATTGGATAGTATTTATAACAAAAGCTTTCAGGGACAGGTTATTTTAGATGAAATAAGAAACCTATATCCTCAGATAGTCAATTGTTCGTATGCTGAATCCTTTGTTTTTTATGATACAAAATCTGATTATGAAAAAGTAGAAATCGTTGTTTTTAAGATGAAAGGCCAATACCTTAAAACCAGTGAAAAAAGGAAAATTGAAAATTGGCTAAAAACAAGATTGAAGACAGACCGTATTAAGGTTTATTATGAAATCTAAAGTCGTTGTTAAATAACAAATCTTAAAGTACGAGATAATGAAAATTGGTTTAATCGGTTTTGGCAGGGCAGGTAAAGCCGTTGCTTCTGTAATTCTCCAGAACAGAGAATTTTGTTTAGAGTGGGTTTTAAGGCTAAGCAACAAACTTGAAAACAGGTCGGTGTCTGAATTTCTGGGTTTCGAATCGGATGAGCCCGGTCTCATTTATTCCATTGCCCATATCACGATAGATGATTTACTGGATAAGCATCCGGTGGATTTTATTATTGACTTTTCTTCTGAAAATGGGATTTATACTTATGGAAGATCTGCCGGAGAAAGAAAAATCAAGATTATTTCGGCTATTTCACACTATAATGATGCTGAGATTGCTTTATTAAAAGAACTTTCAAATATTACAACTGTTTTTTGGTCACCGAATATTACGTTGGGTGTAAATTATATGTTGATCGCCTCAAAATTCTTAAAGAAGATTGCCCCTTTTGCCGATATTGAGGTGATTGAAGAACATTTTAAACAAAAAGCTGGTGTCTCGGGAACCGCATTGAAAATTGCAGAAGAATTGGATATTAAGCGAACAGAAATCAACTCAATCAGGGCTGGTGGGATTGTTGGCAAACATGAGATCATCTTCGGGTTTCCATATCAAACTGTTCGGTTTATTCATGAATCGATCTCGCGCGAAGCCTTTGGAAACGGGGTAATCTTTGTTGCCCAAAACTTAATTGATAAAAAAGAGGGGCTTTTTAACTTTGAAGAATTATTAATGCCTTATTTTTCGGCGTAAACTAAAATGATATATTATTTATCCTACCGGCTTATCATTTTACTTAAAATCAATTCGAAACGGGTGCCTTCATTTTCCCTGCTTAAAACATTAATAGAGCCATTGTGTAGTTCAATTATTTTTGAAACAAGAGACAGACCAATACCGAATCCACCCTTGAATTTTGCATTCGACGCCCGGCTGAAGGGTTTAAAAATATTGTTAATCTCGTCGGGAGGTATGCCAATTCCTTTATCGGCAATGGTGACTTTGATTTCGGTTTCAGTTAACAAGAACTCAATGATTACATCTTTGCTTGAGAATTTACAAGCATTATCAATCAGGTTCTTGAATGCGATATTAAGTAACCCTGAGTCTCCATCGATTAGCAAGTCCTCCTCGTTATCGGGATAGATTATTTTTAAGATAATTTTCTTTCCCTGATACTTGGGTTTTATTTGGTGAATTGCGTTATGAATGATTTCATCAACTCTGACAGATGTAAACCGTATTTTGTTATCCTTGTTTATTTGAGCAAGTTCCAGCAAGCTATTTATCAAAGTATTGAGCCCTTTCAATTCAATCAGTAAGTTTTTTAAATGGGACAGATATTCATCAGGTGTGCTAGGTTTCCTTAATAAATAGTCTGTTTCTCCAATCATTATCGTTAATGGTGTTCTTAGCTCATGTGATGCGTTTGAAACAAATTCATCCTGCGACTTAAATACAATCTCAAGATTGGACAATAACTCATTAAATGTGGTTGCGAGTTGAGCAATTTCATCTTTTTTATTTCCTTCGTCAAGTCGGCTATTCAAGCTCGTTGAGTTAATCCGCTTAACATTTTGAATGATTTTTGAGATTGGTTGCATTGCGTTTTTGGAAAAAATGTAGGAGAAAAGAATAGTTATCCAAATACTGAACAAGCTACTCCAAAAAAGTATATTTCGAAGATCCAATAGGTTCTCAGTCCGTTTTCTGTCAAAAGCTATTACATACACATAATATGTTTGTTTTTTCAATACATGCTTGTACGCAACGCCATCTTTATGGTTCATCGAAAAATATTTCAAATTGATATTGGGAGTATTGTACTGGATTACTTCATTGGTCAGCAATCGGACGTTGTTGCTATAAATGACATCGTATGCCGTATTGGTGATTACAATTTCCTCGTCTTCCCACAATAAAGTTGATTGATGGATCTTTTTTAATAAGGTAGAATCAACTTCAATAACATCAACGAACAGTATTGCCGTGTTTGTCGCTTTTTCAAGGAGATAACCTCTGAATTTAGTCTGTTGGCTGTTAAAAGAAAAATAATAGGTAAGTATTGAGAAAATCAATAAGATACCTGTAACAATAAGTGTGAACTGAAATGATATTTTCGTTTTTATATTCATTATTTATTGCTCTCTTTCGCTACAATAAAACCCAAACCCAAATTTTGTGTGGATTAATCTGGGATTAAAGTCCCTGTCAATTTTTTTCCTTAAGTAATTCACATACACATCGATGATGTTTGTAGATGGGTCAAAATCAATTCCCCACACTTGTTCAATAATAAAATCGCGGGTGAGTAATTTCCCTTTGTTTTTCAAAAAGGTTTCCAATAATGAAAATTCTTTGGCTGTTAAATCAATCGTTATATTATTTCTGGTAACACTTTTTGTTGTCAAATCCATTTCGAGGTCCGCAATGCTTAAAATTTCTGAAGGTACTACCGATTCGGAACGTTTAATAAACACGTTGATCCGGGCTAATAGTTCTCTGAAGTCAAAAGGTTTGGTTACATAGTCATCAGCTCCGGCATTAAACCCAATTATTTTATTATCAGGGGTTCCCAATGCAGTAAGCATGATGATAGGTGTCTGGCTATTTGTTTTCCTGATTTCTTTACACAATTCGTAACCGTTAATCAAAGGTATGTTTATATCTAAAACAATGAGGTTGTAATTCTGATGTTCTACAAGCTCCTTCCCAATATATCCATCTGTTGCTATTTCAACATAGAAATTTGAATCTTCCAGTTGTTTTTTTAACAGATTTGCTACTCGTGATTCGTCTTCAACAATTAGTATCTTGATTTTATTCATTTCAATCGAAATTTCAACTAAAGTTAAGCGATGTAAATCATATATCTTGGTTTCTAATCAAAATCTAATAAACTCTTAATTCTTTTCTAATTAAGGGTATTGCTGATTGGCCTTAATTTTGAAAGAAAATGTAAAATCAGGAAAATATTATTCGAATGAAAAAAGTAGATTTCTCTAAAGGGTTGAATATCCTTATTGTATGGATAGTAGTTGTCGTTGCATTAGTTTTGGCTAAGATATTTATATTCTAAAACATACTATCTATTTCTATTTGTGATTTTTGTAAAAGAATCTGATTCTTCGGCTCAAACTATTATACCATCCACTAAGCCTTACCGATTCGCACAAAAAATTAGTCGATCGGATTTATTAAAAAGCGCAAATCTAATATGTAGAACAAATGAAAGAATATTTCTTAAAATGGACTGAACTTATCATCCCATGGATTATGACACATGGTGTTAAGGTATTAATCATACTTGTGGCAGCCTACTTCCTTAATAGGATATTCCAAAGATTAATTGTAAAAGTAATCAGAATAGCTGTTGTCTCTGATGCTTTTACATCGAAGCAGGCAGAAAAGAAAAGGGAAGATACATTGATCCAAATTCTTTCGGTCACAATTAAGATTCTGATTGTTACAATTATGTCACTGATGGTTCTACAAGAAATTGGGATGAAAATAGGACCAATTTTAGCATCGGCAGGGGTTGTGGGATTGGCATTTGGATTCGGCGGTCAATATCTTATACGAGACATTATAACCGGACTATTCATTATTATAGAGAATCAATACCGCATTGGTGATGTCATTAGCGTCGAAAATATCAGTGGGGTTGTGGAAAATATCAGCCTTAGAAAAACAATTTTAAGAGATATGGATGGCACTATTCATCATATCCCTCATGGAGAAATTAAAAAAGTATCCAACCTTACTAAAGACTTCTCCCGCATCAATTTAGATATTGGAATTTCATATAACTCTGAGTTGGAACACGTGATTAAAGTAGTTAATAAAGTAGGCAATGATTTGGCAGAAGATCCTCAATGGAGAGAATCAATTACTAGCCCCCCACAATTTCTCAGGGTTGATGATTTTGCAGATTCTGCCATCATAATTAAGATCTTAGGGGAGACTATGCCACTTAAACAATGGGAGATTACCGGAGAGCTTCGTAAAAGAATTAAGATAACATTTGATAAAGAAAGAATAGAAATACCTTTTCCTCAAATGGTTATACATCAGGCTAAATGAAAGGTATTTGAAATCGTTCAATAGAAATTTTTAGTATTAACGTAATGAATTAGGAGATATCTAATATGCATATTTACAATAAAAAGCAACAGAAAATTGCTGAGACCATCAACCCGGATTCAACAATTACGAATTGGAAAGATTGGAAATGGCAAATGAAGAACCGTATCAGAACGATTGATCAATTTGAGAAGATCACAGGAATTTCATTTTCTGAAAAAGAAAAGATGAAACTAAATAAGACTCTCGAAAAGTTCCCTTTATCAATCACTCCCTATTATGCTTCATTTATTAAGAAAGGCAACTATTTTAATGATCCGATTTTTAAACAATCGTTTGCTGATGTTCGTGAATTGATCGTTTCAAAGGAAGATCATCATGATCCTTTATCCGAAGATAAAGATAGCCCGGTTGAGGGAATCACTCACAGGTACCCCGACAGGGTATTATTCCATGTAAGTAATACATGTGCTATGTATTGCCGTCATTGCACCCGTAAAAGAAAAGTAGGCGATCAGGACTACATCCCTTCGAAAGAGCAATTAATTAAGGGTATTGAATACATCAGGCAGACTCCTTGTGTTCGCGATGTGTTACTTTCTGGGGGTGACCCTTTAATGCTTTCCGATGAACAGATCGATTGGCTTTTAAATGAATTGTATAAAATTCCACATGTTGAAATTATTAGGATTGGCACCAGGATTCCTGTGGTTTTACCTTACCGAATCACCGATAACTTGATTGATATTCTGAAAAAATATCAACCGCTATGGATTAATACCCATTTTAACCATCCGAGGGAGATAACCCCATCATCAAAAGAGGCGCTACGCCTGTTGGCCAATGGTGGTTTTCCTTTGGGTAACCAATCTGTTTTACTGGCTGGTGTAAATGACTGCCCACGGATAATGAAAGAATTGGTGCATAAGCTAGTGCAAAACCGTGTTCGCCCCTATTATTTATATCAATGCGATCTATCGGAAGGGTTATCTCATTTCAGAACACCTATCGGGAAAGGAATTGAGATTTTGGAAAGCCTCATAGGTCACACAACTGGTTTTGCCGTTCCTACCTATGTGATTGATGCGCCCGGTGGCGGAGGGAAAATCCCTATAATGCCAAATTATATCATTTCATGGTCTACAAATAAGGTAATATTACGAAATTACGAAGGGGTAATCACTACATACAAAGAGCCGGAAAATTATGAAAATAAATTTTGCAACCGTGATTGTAAAAACTGCAAACTTGAACTGGATGTAAAAGAGGGTGAAGAGATTGATCTTCTCGGTATTGAACGGTTACTTTCCGACTCGAACAGGCAGATAACATTGATACCAAAAGATAACGATCGCCATAAAAGGAGGGAACTTTAAATGGATAATACCGAAAAAATAAGCAATTCTTATATCCAGCATGGAAAAGAAAACGACCGTATTTATCTGCTAAAATATAATGACAGTAATCCATTTTTTTTGATCCGTAGTTTAAACATGCTGTGTAAAAAGGATAATTATGGAAAAATAATTGCGAAAGTACCGGAACATGTTCAGCCTTTTTTTTTACAGTATGGATACATACAAGAAGCATTCATACCGGATTTTTTTAGAGGAGGTGAAAGTGTTTTTTTTATGGCTAAATATTTCGATAAGGACAGAATCTATATCAGTGAAGAAGGTTTGGATATTCTGTTTGACTATCTTCTAAATAAAAGTGTGAACGCGGAAGTTATCCTTCCTCATAATTGCAAATTCAGAGATGCTACCACTCTCGATTGTGAAGCAATGGCAACTTTGTACAAACAGGTTTTCGAAACCTATCCTTTTCCGATTTTTGATTCAGCTTACCTGAAAAAAACAATGGAGCAGGGAGAAGTAATTTATTTTGGTATATGGCAGGATGATAAGTTGGTTGCCTTATCATCGGCGGAGTTGGATTCGGAAAATCTTAATGCTGAAATGACCGATTTTGCCGTATTGCCTGAAATGCGGGGTAAAAAAATGGCTTGTTTTCTATTGCAAAAAATGGAGGAGGAGATGCTGAAAATGAATTATAGAACCTTGTATACAATAGCAAGGCTTCAAAGTCCCGGAATGAATAAAACGTTTATTAATCAAGGGTATCATTTTTCAGGATTATTAAGAAACAATACAAATATCTCTGGTAAAATTGAAAGTATGAATGTTTATTATAAAAACATAAAGTAATGGTAAGTCATCAGCACCTTGGAATATTCTGCCCTTTTTCTGGGAGTTGTCCGATATATCGGGGAGAGGAAAAGGTTGAAAATACACCTGATTATCTATTAAAAAATATATTCTGCAACGGGGGTAGAAAGTGTTGGAAAAATTGCAAACAGTACAGATTATTAAAAGGGGATGAAGATTTTTTATCCTCAAAATACTCTAACTAGAATGCAATTCTCTCTGAATTTAATCGATCTACCATTGAACCGAATGTGTCACTTCTTGAATCCAATGTATTTGCCTCTGGTTCGAATTTGATAGTTTTATTCTTCGCTTTGACTTTCCAAAGGCTCTTCGTTATTCAATGAAAAAAACACAAGTCAGTTTTATTTCGATGTGCCTGGCTTTATACCATTTTCGTCAGAATTATCAGGAAAAAATCAGTGCGGACGTGGTAATGAACCGGTTGTTCGATGAATTCTTCGGCTATTTTAGTCTGGTGAATGAGGCATCGCAAGTGCAGGAAGGGCACACATCGGAAGCCGCAAAACTTAAGCAAAAAGAGGAAGCCGAGATGATTGAAGCTACAGTAAGGCTTGCCGCCAAGGCTTATGTATATGCTATTGAAAGTAAGCTACCCGGTCTTCAGGAAAAATTGTCGGTAACCGCATGGAACCTTAGGAACATGAGCGATGTGAAGCTTCACACCACTTGCCTGTCGATACACGAAGCGCTGACCGGGATTGAAGGCCGTCCTGCTTCGGTTTATGGGATAACCCCCGAACTGCTAACCGGGTTGAAAAAGGAGATCGACGATTTTTACGCGCTGATTTCACAACCCCGCACCGACATTATTACCCGTTCGCAAGCAACGGGAAAAATTTCGGAAATAATTAAAATCATGAAGGATTTGCTGACCAACCGTCTCGACAAACTGATGATGGCGCTGCCTGCCTCTGATGCAACCATGCTGAACGAGTACAAGGCTGCCCGCATCATCATTGGGATGAAAGGTAAAAAAGCAACCGAAGAGGCTGCCACAGTAAGTCAAACTCAAACCCCGGCAACATAACCCGGGAAATTTTAGAGTGAATTAACAAGATTTGTATAACCGGAAATGATCATGCAAACAGCCCCTCGCGGAGAAATCCGGGAGGGGTTTTTAAATTTGAATTCAACGCTGTTACAACGCTGTCAGGTCCTGTGGAAGCAATGCTGTCAGGTCCTGTGGAAGCAACGCTGTCAGGTCCTGCGGACGCTGACAGGTTGAGGAAACCCGACAGCGTCGCAGACCTGTCGGCGTTAAGGAAATAGCAACAAACGGGTGACAGACCATTCCATATCAAATGGGTTAATGGAATATAGCGGCAGACCAATTATTCTTCCCAACGAACGGGCGTTTTATCCTTCGGTTTTGAAATTCGAATAGCAAAGGGGCGGTTTGCGTAAATAAAAAATTAAAGCAACGCTATCATGTCCTGTGGACGCAACGCTATCAGATCCAACGCTGTCAGGTCCTGCGGACGCTGACAGGTTGGGGAAACTCGACTGCGTCGCAGGCCTGTCGGCGTTAAGTTAATCCTCCTCTATACATCTAAATAGGAGTTGATTATTTCGAAATAAAACTTTAAATTGGAGGTTAAAACCATCTAAAATAACCACCCATGCAATTCATTGAACCTCTCATTGAAG
>Ga0209373_10002878_pt1 | contig 16569 bp, 15 predicted proteins | sample Higcelweek5metaG_FD_187173 | JGI IMG/M metagenome (GOLD analysis project Ga0209373, IMG submission 187173) | Freshwater pond sediment microbial communities from the University of Edinburgh, under environmental carbon perturbations - High... | ecosystem: Environmental > Aquatic > Freshwater >... | reverse complement strand
TGGCCGCCAGGAACATCAGCGGCATGAGCGCAAAGCCCGGCAAGCCGGGAAAGGAGAGCGCAATAAAGGTGGCGCCCACGGCGCCAAGGGCGAACTGCCCCTCGGCCCCGATGTTCCAAATCTGCATGCGGAAGGAAAGGGCCACGCCAAGGGAGCAGAGAAAAATCGGGATGGCCTTCACCAGGCTGTCCAAAAGGGAATAGCTTTGCCCAAAGGCTCCGCGGAAGAGGATGAGCAGCCCGCCCAGGCCCGGCTTGCCGTAGAGTGCGAGCAAAACGGCGCAAACGGCGAACGCAAGGGCCAGGGCGCCCAGGTATACAACCAGGACGCCCCAGCCCAGGGACTCTTCTCGTTTGCGGATTTGGAGGATCATCCGGCTTACTGGACGCTGCCCACCACGCCTTCCACGAACCAGGTCATGCCGAGGAGCTCCTTGTCCTCAGCCTTGACGTTGGCGGGAATCTTGACCTGGCCGGACTGGTCCTTGATGGGGCCGACAAAAACCTTGTCCACGCCCTTCACGAACTCGGCCTTCTGGGCAAGCACCTTGTCCTGCACGTTCTTGGGCACCATGGGACCAAAGGGGGCGATGTCCACCACGCCCTTGTCCATGCCCCACCAGATGGAGCGGCCGCCCTTCCAGGTGCCCTCGCGCACTTCCTTCACAATGGCCTCGTACAGCGGGGCCCAGTTCCACACGGCGGCGGTCAGGTGGGCCTTGGGCGCGTAAACGCTCATGTCGGAGTTGTAGCCGATGGAGTACTTGCCGCGCTGCTGGGCGGCCTCCTGCGGGCCTGCAGAGTCCTGGTGCTGGGCGATGACGTCGGCGTTCACGTCAAGCAGGCTGATGGCCGCGTCCTTTTCCAGAGCGGGATCGAACCAGGTCTTGGTCCAAACCACGCGCACCTGGGCCTTGGGGTTCACGCTGCGCACGCCGAGGGTGAAGGCGTTGATGCCGCGGATGACTTCCGGAATGGGGAAGGCCGCCACATAGCCGATGATGTTGCTCTTGGTCATGTAGCCGGCCACCATGCCGGTCAGGTACCGGGCCTGATAGATGCGGCCGAAATAATTATCCACGTTCTCGCCGGACTTGAAGCCCGAGCAGTGCATGAACTTCACGTTCGGGTAGTCCTTGGCCACCTTCATGGTGGGGTCCATGAACCCGAAGCTGGTGGTGAAGATCAGGTCGTGGCCGCTTCTGGCCATGTTTTCGATGACGCGCTCGGCGTCGGCGCCTTCCTTCACTGCCTCGACAAAGGAGGTCTTCACGCCCAGCTTCTCAATGGCCTTGCGGCCCTGGTCGTGGGCCCAGGAGTAGCCAGCGTCGCCCACGGGCGAGGTGTACACGAAGCCGACCTTGAGTTCGCCGGTCTTGGGACCGTCCGCCGCGGGAGCGGCCTTTTCCGGGGCCTTCTGGCAGCCCGCCAGGGCGAGCGCCAGAGCGAACGCGAAGGTGAGCGCAAGGGCGCAGAAGGTGCGCATCCAGTGTTTCATGATCGTCCTCCCTCCTTGATGTGAGACCCGGATACCCGTCCGGGCGGCGGCTTGAACAGACAAAAGGCCTCCGGGCCCATCCCGGCGGCTTCAGATGATCCCCACGGACGCGCATGGCCCGGAGCGCGAAAGAGGTCTATTCCCTGGTCTTGGCGATGGGCGGCACGAACTGCGTGGCCGAATCCCAGGGAAAGAGAATCCAGGTGTCCTGGCTCACCTCGGTGACGTAGGTGTCGACAAGGGAGCGGCCTTCCGGCTTGGCGTACACCGTGGCGAAATGCGCCTTGGGCAGCATCTCGCGCACAAGCCTCGCCGTGCGGCCGGTGTCCACCAGGTCGTCCACAAGCAGCCAGCCGTCGCCATCGCCCTGGGGGCGCTTGATGGTGTTGGCCTCGCCCTGGCATTGCCAATCATAGCTGGTGATGCAGATGGTGTCGATGAGCCGGATGTCCAGCTCACGCGCGATGATCGCGGCGGGAACAAGCCCTCCGCGGGTGATGGCGTAAATGCCCGTCCAGGGGCCGCGTTCCACCAGACGCCAGGAAAGCGCCCGGCAGTCGCGCTGGAGCTGGTCCCAGGAGACGGGATAGACCTTGTCGTAGGGGTGCGTTTTTTCCACGGCTGCCTCGTTCTGAAGCTGGCGACTGTAGCCCAGAGCGGGCCCTGGGGCAAGCCCCGGTTGGGGGCGCCCCCCCATGCGGCAAGAAACGAATAACAGCCGGGAAACGTTCAGGGATCAGCCGCGGCGGCGCAAACGCTGCGCGCCGAAAAATGCAGCGCCGTAAACCCCGGCGTCCTCGTTGCGGTTGTGGCTTACCGGAATGCCCGCCAAGAGCTGCCCGAAGGAAGGCGAGGAGCAAAACTCGGCCAAAAAGGCCGGATGCTCGACCAGCACTGGGCTTCGGGCCGCCACGCCCCCGGTGAGGAACACCCCGCCCAGGGCCAGAACATTGAGCGCATAGTTGCGCGCCGCGCGGCCGTAAAAGCGCGCGAACCACTCCACGGTGCGCGGCGATTCGGCCAGCCGGGCCGACACATTGGCCGGGGAGAGCTCCTCGCCCGTCAAAAACGCGTGCAGCCGGGCCAGGCCGGAGCCGGTGACGATGGCGTCGCCATGGCAGTAGGGAAGTTTTGTCATGCGCCGCACATATTCTCCGTAGGCGCATTCCTCCTCGCCCACAAAGGGAAACGCCGCATGTCCGGCCTCGGAAGGCACGGCCAGGTATCCGTCCGCGCCATCCGCCACAAGGGCGCAGTGCCCAAGGCCCGTGCCCGCGCCGATGACCGCCACGGCGCCGCCCGTCGCCGCATGGTCCGCGCGGCTCGGCTGCAGCACATGGGCCTCGCGCATGGCGTGGCTGCGGCAGGCGTAGGCCTGGGCCGCAAAATCGTTTATAAGCGCCCCGCGCCGCAAGCCCACGTTGGCTATGTCGTGCAGGTCTATGCTCCAGCGGATGTTCGGCGGATGGCAGAAGCGGCCCTGCACCGGCCCGGCCACGGCCAGAATGGCCAGGTCGATGCTGGCGGCGGAGATGGAGGGATGCTCGGCAAAGAAGCGGGCCAGCAGGCCGGAAAACGACTCGGCCTCCCCGGTGGGCAGATGGACCACATGGTGCACGAGGCGCGGCCCGTCCAGGCCGGACTCGAACTCGAAGATGCCAACGCGGCAATGGGTGCCGCCGATATCCGCCGCGAGGATCTGGTACAAAAAGGCCTCCCTGCTCTGACGAGCGCTGATCTGGGCTGAATTTACAGCATCTTCAGGCAAAAACAAAGGGGAAGCGCCCCGGCCTGCGCCCCTATCCAGCGGTTTCGGAGCCTGTTTCCAGAACTACCAGTCCCGCCGCCGCGCGGTCAACAGCATGGATTTTTCGCATCGCTCATAGATGAAAGCCGCGCCATGCCAAGGGACCGGAAAATGAAAAGAGCCGGCAAGTTTCCCTGCCGGCTCCATGAATACATTCTTCCTTCGAGTCACCCTGAGTAGCCAAACAAGCCGCCAGCCCCCCCGAAGCCGGGCGGACAACGCCTTGCGGCTCCAGCGGCTAGCCCATGCGCGCCAGAGGGGCCAGCCGCAGGTTCTGGGCGGGCATTTCCCGCGGCTGCGGCATGGGCACGGCGTCGTTGAACGCGCCAGAAGCGGCCTTGGCCTCCTGCGCGGTTTCCTCGGCCTTGGCCGCGGCCACCTTGCGCTGGCGGGTGATGTACTTCTTGGTGATGCTCTTGAGCAGCTCGGCCTTGCCCACGCGGTCTGCAGGGGAAAGGAAGCTCGTGAGCTTCTTCTCCAGCCGGTGCGAGTTCTGCTCCTTGGCAATGGCGATGATGCCTTCCATGATGAGCTTCTGGTTCAGCATTTCGGCACCGGTGTTGAAATTGATGCTCTCCGCGATGGGTGCCAGGATCATGTTGCTTAAGACCACGCCGTACAGGGTGGAGACAAAGGCCACGGGAATGCTCGACACCAGGGCCTGGGTGTTGTTGATGCCGGAAAGCATGCCGATGAGCCCGATGACGCTGCCCGCCACGCCGAAAGCGGGCGCGGCCTTGGCCAGGGTCTGGAACACGCGCTCGCTCTGCTGGCGGCGCTCGCGGAAAAAGGACATCTCGGTGTTCAGGAATTCGCGGATGTCGCGCTCCTTGTAGTTGTCCACCAAAAAAGTGACGGCGTTGCGCAGGAACGGATCGGCAATTTTCTGACGCACGGCCTCAAGAGACAGCAGCCCCTCCACCCTCGACTTCACCGAAAGCTCGAGCAGCACGCGGACAATGTCGTCCGGGGTGTGCTGGCGCTCGGCGTACACGCTTCTGGCCACCAGGAAGGCGGTGCGGATGCGCTCGAAGGGATAGCTCATGAACAGGGCGGTAAAGAGCCCAGCCACGACGATGAGAAAGGCCGCCAAGTTCCAATACACGGCCAGACCGCCGCTGATCCAAAAGCCGCCCACGAAAATGGCGGTGCACAACAGCACGCCCAGCATGTTTTTCTTGCTCATCGCTGCCTCCCTAAATATCTGTCAAGACGAGCACTTCGACCCGCCGGTTACGCTTGTCCGCGTCTTCCGCCGTGGCCGGGGCCTCGGGCTGGAAGCTGCCGCGCCCGGTGACGAGAAAACGTCTGGCGTCCAGGTGCGCGGTATGGATGAAGTATTCGGCCACGCTGGCCGCGCGCTTGGCCGAGAGGGAGAGCCCCTCCTCCGGCGTTTTGGTTTCGTCCTCCGCGCAGTGGCCCACCACGAGCACCGCGCCGGTGCTGACGCGCAGAATCTCGGCGATGCGGTCCAGGTACTTGTCTCCCGTGTTGGCCAAGTGGTCGCCGCCGGGGGTGAAGAACAAGTCGCCGCGCAGAAACACGCGCACTTGCCGGTCCGTCTCCCGCACCACGGAAATGCCCAGATTGTCCGACTGGTAGTAGGTCTGGCGCACGGGGTTGCCGTTCACGTTCTGAAAATTCTTGCCGCCCTTGAGCACGGGATCGTTCAACTGGCCCAGAAAAGCCTGCATGGGGTCGGTGGGCGCCTTGGTCTCCTGCGCCGGGGGCGGAACAGCGGGCACGGGCACGGGTTTATCCTTGCCGCCGGTGTAGATGAACAGCACCGCGAACACGATGAACATGATCATCATCAGATCCGACCAGGGCACGGACCACTCGGCGAAGTTTCCGCCGCCGGTCAGAACCCGCGTGTTGTCCTCGCGCAGGAGCCCGTACCTGTCTCGATTACCCATGTCGCACTCCGTTTCCCTTGGCTCTTAAGCCCGCCGGACCATCCGGGGACTTCCGCCCTGGCTTAAGCAAATTGCCTGCCAACCCTGAAAACCCTTGGCATGACGGCGGCAAGTTACGTGCGGTTCTTTCCGGCGACAAAACCCCGACGCCCTCAAAAAGCGGAAGAATCTGCCGTAGTCCTAATCCGCGCTTGAAACGCGCACGGCGGGAAAAAGGCAGCAGGAACGCGTACGTATATCAGCGCCGCATCATTGACTCCGCAGCAAAAGCGCGGCACAAGCCGCCCATGACCAACGCCTTCACCCCCCCTGCAGGCCCTGGCGCCTATCAGACCCTTTCCGCCCTGGTGCTGGGCTCCAGCTCCCCGCGCCGCCGGGAGCTTTTGGGCTCACTCGGCCTTGATTTTGAGGTGTGCCCCAGCAACGCCGCAGAGCCCCCGCCGGAGCCCGGCGAGGCGCCGGAGGCCTATGCCCGCCGCATGGCGCGGCAAAAAACCCTGGACGTTGTCGCGCTCTATCCCACGGCCGCCGTGCTCGGCGCAGACACCATCGTGGTGCTGCCCAAAGAGAACGGCGCGGACGCACTCGTGCTGGGCAAGCCGGAAGACGAGGCCGATGCCGTGCGCATGCTGACCCTGCTTTCCGGCCGCGCGCATCAGGTCATCACCGGCTGCTGCCTGGCCGTGCCGGGGCAAGCCGAACCCGCCTGCTTCGCCGTGACCACGGAAGTGGCCATGCGCAAAAGCACGCAGCGGGAGCTGGCCGCCTACGCCGCCACGGGCGAGTGCGCGGACAAGGCCGGAGCATATGCCATTCAAGGTTTGGGGGCATTCCTGGTGGAGCGCGTTGACGGCTCGTACACCAACGTGGTGGGCCTGCCGGTGACAGAGTGCGCAGAACTGTTGCTGGCGCGCGGCATCATAACCGCTCGCCCTTCTTCCCCAGGAGACAAGCCATGACAGACGCATTTTCCGCCAGGGCAATGGAATGGGACGCCAACCCGGTGCGCGCCGCCCTGGGCAAGGCGTTCTACGTCCAGGTTCAGGAGGCCCTGACTGAGTTTTCTGAAGAAACCCTGGCGGGCAAGACCGTGCTGGACTTCGGCTGCGGCACGGGCACCCTTGGCCTGCGCCTGGCGCAGGACCATGCGGCCCGGCTCATCTTCGCGGACGCCTCCCCAGCCATGCTGGGCGTGCTGCGCGGCAAGCTGGCGGAGCAGGACCTTCCGGACGCAAAAGTCATTGAAAGCGGCGCGGCCTCCCTGCCCGTGGCTTCCGCCTCGGTGGATCTGACCGTCAGCCTCATGGCGCTGCACCACATAAAGGACGCCAAGGGCGCGCTGCGCAGCCTGCGCGGCCTGCTTGCGCCCGGCGGACTGCTGTTCCTGGGCGATCTGCTGACCGAAGACGGAAGCTTCCACGGCGCTCCCGGCGATCCTCCGGCGGCCCACAACGGCTTCGACCCCGAAAAGCTGCGCGATCTGTGCGCCAGCCTGGATTTCGAGGTGCTGCGCCTGCGGCTCTTTCATCTGGTGAACAAGACCGACGCCACCGGAGCCGAACGCGAGTATCCGCTGTTCTTCCTCGCCGCCCGGGCGGTGTAAGCGCCATGCCCGGCGCGGCGCCCTCAGCCTTTGAGGTGCTGCTAGCGCTGGTTGAAGGCAGCGGCGCGGCCTTTGCCGTGCATGAGCACGCCCCCACGCGCACCATAGAGGAGGCGCGGGAGAATCTGCGCTTCGACGTCACGCGCATCGTCAAAACCATCGCCTTTGCCACGCGCGGCGGCAGGCTTGTGCTGGCGGCCCTGCGCGGCACGCGGCGGGTGGATTACGCCAGGCTGGCCTCCCTGGCAGGCGTGAACAGAAAGGACATTGCGGCGCTTTCGCCGCGGGAAGTGCTGGAGCGCCTGGGCGTGGAGCCGGGCAGCGTTTCCCCGCTGCCGCTCGCGCCAGCCTTGGCGTCAGAAGTTCTTGTGCTTTTTGATGACGACGCGCTGGGCATTGCGCCCACGGTCTACTGCGGCCTGGGCAGGCCGGACAGAACCCTTGAAATGGCCCCGCGAGATCTGATCCGGCTCGCGGGCGCGGCCACGGGCGCGTTCTCCCGCTGATTCAATCAGGGCCTAGAGCGCCTGCTGCATTTCGCGGCGCACCGTGATGTTCAGACCCTTGCCGCGCAGGCGTTCGGCCACGCGGCGGGCGCGCTCCAGGGTGGGCAGGGTCGCCAGCACCAGTTGGGCGCGGCCCGTTTCATCCCATACCCACACATTTTCCCCCACCAGCACGCCTGCCTTGCGCACGGCGGCCAGCAGGTCCTCCCGTGCGGCCTCCCGCGTGGCAAAGTCCTCCGGGTCCAAAAGCCGCCCCTGGGCCAGCACCCACCAGCCCAGACCGGAATCGTCACGCGCGGCCTCGTCCTCGACCGGATCGGCGGCGGCGCCCGCATGATCCGCAGCCAGGGCGGCGGCCTGCTCGGCGCTCAGGCCATGGTCCATGAGCGGATTGGCGGCGCTGCGCACCACAAGCGCCATGTGCTGAATGCGCTGGGCGATATCCGCTGCGCACTGCCAGCCGTGGGCTCCGCTCTCGGCGGCTTCCGCGCCATCGTCTCGCGCAATGGAACTTTTCGGTTTCTTCCTGCTCATGCGCTGGCGCTTCCTTCCTTCGGCGCGCCAGACTGCGCACCAGGCTGCCCGAGGGGTTGCGCGGGAGCGATGGGCTGGCGGCGCTGCGGCACGGCCAGGGAGATGACGAAGCCAACGCAGGCCACGGCGATGATGGTGGCCCCGCAGGTGAGGTCCAGGGCATAGGAAAGATACAGGCCCGCCACGCAGAACACGGCGCTCAGGCATCCGGCCAGCAGCATCATGCCCGGCAGGGAGCGCGTGCGGCGCTCGGCCATGAAGGGCGGAATGGTCAAGAGGGCCATGACCAGAATGAGCCCCACCACGCGGATGACCATAACCACGCACAGGGCCGTCAGCCCCATGAGCAGAAAGTGCAGAAAGCGCACCGGCACCCCGCGCGAGCGGGCGAACTCCACGTCGAAGCTCATGACGAGCAGCCCCCGCGAAAACAGCGCCACAAGAACGAGCACCGCCGCCGAAAGCCCGGCCATGAGCCAGAGGTCGGAATCGGGCACGGCCAGAATGCTGCCGAAAAGATAGCTCATGAGGTCGGAGTTGTAGCCCGGCGTCAGGTCGAGCAGGATGATGCCGAGCGCCATGCCCGCCGCCCACAGGACGCCGATGACCGTGTCCGCCCGCTCGCGCGAGGTGAGCGTCACCCAGGCCATGCTGAGGGCTGCCAGGGTGGAGAAGCCAGCCGTCACCGGCAGCACGGGCAGGCCGAGGAAGAAGGCCAGGCCCACCCCGCCGTAAGACGCATGGGCCACGCCGCCCGCCAGGAACACAATGCGGTTCACCACCACCAGCGAGCCGATGACGCCGCAGATGAGGCTGGCCAAAAGCCCGGCATAGAGCGCGTTGCGGAAAAAGTCGTAGGCCAGGGCCTCCATCATGACGCGCGCCCTCCTTTGTCTGTGCCTGCGCCAGAGCCTTCAGCGGCATCGGCCTTGGCCGCGCGGGCATGGCGGCCGCCGCAGCAATCCGGATTGTCGTGGTCGAGCACCACGCGGTGCGGCACCGCGCCGTGGGCCAAAAGCTCCACCGGGCACCCGGCGATCGAATCCGCGCCCGTAGCCTGGGCAAAGATCAGCGGCGTCAGGCGGCTGTCGGCGTGGTGGTGCAGGGTGCGGTTCACGCAGGCGATGGATTTGACGCAGCCGTCCACGGTGGACATGTCGTGGCTCACCATGACTATGGTCATGTCGCGGTTCAGCTCGGCCAAAAGGGCCATGAGCTCCTGGCGGCTGCGGCCGTCCACGCTGGCCGTGGGCTCGTCGAGCAGCAGCAGCTCCGGGCCGGAGACTATGGCCCGGGCGATGAACACGCGCTGCCGCTGCCCGCCGGACAGGTCCGAGAGCCTGCGGCCCGCGTGCTCCGCAAGCCCCACGCGGGAAAGGGCCATGAGCGCCGCCTCGCGCTCGCGCCTGCGCTCCGCGCGGGTGCGGAACCAGGTGATTCCCGGCCGCACCAGCCCCAGCAGCACGGCGCCCAGCACGGTTATGGGAAAATTCGCGGAAACCTGCGTGAACTGCGGCAAAAAGCCGATGCGCCCGCCCGTCTGCCCCGGCGGCAGGCCCAGCACGCGGATTTCTCCGCCGCCGGGCTTCACCAGCCCGAGCATAAGGCGCAGCAAGGTGGACTTGCCGCCGCCGTTGGGACCAAGCACGGCCAGAAAGTCGCCCGCGTCCAGGTGCAGGCTCACCTGATCCAGCACGCGCACGCCGTCGTAGGCGAACCAGAGGTCGGAAATCTCAATGGCCGGAGTGTTCAACAAAATGCCTCCACGTATCTTGCGCGCAGCCCGCCTCTGGGAGCCAGGGGCGCATCTCCGAGTCTGTACTCCCACGGACGGTGCCAAGGCAACGGGTTTTCCGGGGGGTCCCCGGGCGGGTTTGACTGTCTTGCTCGGCTGATCTGCTCGGCTGATTTGCCTGGCTGATTTGCCCAGTTGCTTGGCCTGGCGAATGGCCTGGCAGGCTGGCGCGGCGAACCGGCCCAACGGATTGCAGAGATGCGCGCCCTGGCGTATTCATAACATACGCGCAAACGCCCAAAAGCGGACAAGCGCGTCAGGAGCGCCCATGGAGCTGAACTACGTGGAATACATCGGACTGGCGGCGGGAGCCATCACCACCTCGGCCTATTTGCCGCAGGTGTACAAAACATGGCGCAGCAAGGCCGTGGACGACATCTCGCTGGCCATGTACTCAGCCTTGAGCCTCGGCGTGTTCCTGTGGCTTATTTACGGCGTGCTGCTGCGCGCCCCGGCGGTCATCATCGCCAACGGCGCAAGCCTGCTGCTTGTGCTCTGGATGCTCAAGATGAAGCTGAGATACCGCAAGCGCGCCCAGGCGGAAAAGCACGACACGTACCTGCACTGAAGCGCGGTCTTCGCCCAGTCCGGCAGGATCAACTCGCAAGCGCGGGACGAGAGCGTCAGTTCGAGACCATCAGGCCGACAGGCGCGCCGCCCGGCAGGCCGCCACAAACGCCCGCGCCGCAACCGGGTTCGAGGCCAGGTGCGCGTGGAAATACCCGCCCACGATGTTGCCCGCGGCCTGGCCGTCCAGGGTCTCGCGCCCGTCCGAGGCCATGAGCGCAAAGGCGCAGCCGCCCGCCTCCCCCGCTCCGCCCTCAAATTCAGAATAGTGGAACTCGTGCCCGCGCAGAACCGTGCCCGCCGGACCGAAGGGACCGGACGCCAGCGTGCGCGCCTGGCGGTAGCCCAGGGCCGCGCGCCGCGCGCGCATGACGGCGCGTCCCGGCAGCGCGCCGCACAGGGGCCACACGCCGCCCTCGGCATCCGCAAGGGCCTGCAGCAAATACATATACCCGCCGCACTCCGCCCAAACGGGCCGACCGGACGCGCAAAAGGCGCGCACAGCCCCGCGCATGGGCGCGTTGGCCGAAAGCTCCCGGGCGGCCAGTTCCGGATAGCCGCCGGGCAGGTACAGGCCGTCCAAGCCGCCAGGCAGGGCGGCGTCCGCCAGGGGGGAGAAGAAACACAGCTCGGCCCCGGCCTCCTCCAGCAGGCGCAGGTTCTCCTCATAGAGGAAGCAGAAGGCGCGGTCGCGCGCGATGCCGAGGCGGACGCGGCCAGCGTCTCGGCGCGGCAACGGGGCAGCGGCAGGCCCTGCGGAAGGCGCGGCGTCTAGTGTTCCAAAACCTGGTGTTCCAACGCTTGATGTTCCGAAGCCTGGCGCTATGAAATTTGATGCTGCGGAACTTGACGCCGCAGCTGCTGGCGCATCAGGCGCGGCGTCCCGCTGCGCAGCGGGGGGCGATTCACCCTGCCCTGAAATTTCCGGAACTGAGGGGGCAAAAGGAGGTACCAGCGGCGGCTCCACAGCCGAGGCCAATGACGGCTCCGGCAGCTCCAGTTCCGGCAACGCGGCCAAAAGCGCGGCAATGTCGAGCCCCGCTTCCACCCAGTCGGCCAGGGCGTCGAGCCGCGCTTCCAGGGCCTCGGCGTCGCCCTCGGTCACCAGCCCCAGGTGGCGCGAGGCCAGGCCCACGCCTTCCCGGCGCGGCAGGCACGCCAGCGCGGGGAGCTCCGGGGCAAGGGCCAGGGCTTCGCGCAGCAGGGCCTCGTGGCGCGGGCTGCCCACGCGGTTCAAAACCACTCCAGCCAGGCGCAGGTCCGGGTCAAAACGGGCAAAGCCCTGGACCAGGGCGGCCACGCTGCGCGCCTGGGAACCGGCGTCGACAACGAGGGCCACGGGCAGGTCCAGAAGCTTGGCGAGGTGAGCTGTGGAGCCTTCCTCGCCGGTGCCTGTGCGGCCGTCGAAAAGTCCCATGACGCCTTCGACCAGCACCACGTCCGCGCCGCGCGCATGGCGGACGAAGAGCGCCCGCAGAGCGGCTTCGGGCTGCATCCAGGTATCGAGGTTGTGGCTGGGACGCCCGGCGGCGCGGGCATGCAGGCCGGGATCGATGAAGTCCGGCCCGGCCTTGAAAGGCTGCACGCATAGGCCCCGGCGCGCCAAGGCGCGCATCAGCCCCAGGGAGACGGAAGTCTTTCCGCAGCCGCTATGGGTGCCGCCGAGCACCAGGCCCTTGGTCATTCAGGGGGACTCACGGTGGAATTCTTTTCAATATAGGCCAGAAACTGCAGGGCTTCCTGGTGGATGGCATTGAGCCGCAGGCATTCGGTCAGATGCTCAGCGGTCAGCCCGGCCTCGCCCTTGCCGAACGCGGCGCGGGCCATGTTGTAGTGCAGGTTCTCGTCATCCGGCGCCAAGGCCAGGGCGCGGGCATAGTAGGACATGGCCTCGTCGAACATGCCGGAAACGCGCAGCCGGATGCCGAACTCGTTGAACAGGTGCTTGTGCTCCTCGCCGAACACCGCCTCAATCTGCACCAAACGCTCGAAAACTTCGCGCGCCTTGGCCTTCTCGCCACGGGCTATGTAGCACAGGCCGATGCCGAAATTGGCCCGCACGTTCTCTTCTTCCAGCACCAAGGCTTTATTGTACTCGAACTCCGCCGAGTAGTGCGCGCCCTTCTTGAGGAACTTGTCGCCCCTCGCCACGGCCACCGTTACGGCCTGCTCACGGGAGGCAAGAAGCTTCGCGTATTCAAGGGAGCGCTGGGGCTCCGGCAGAAAATTCTCCAGCAGCTGCTCGCGGGTAATTTCCAGCTTCTTGCCAAAGGGCTCGTTGTTCGGCCCCAGAGGCTGGGCTTCCAGCTCTCCGGCCTCCTGCTCCTGAATGTGGAAATAGGCGAGGCTCTCGGTCTTGCGCGCAGTTGTTCCAGTGCCGATGGTGGACACTATCTTCTGTGAGAACACACCGTTGATGCGCTGGGTGGGGAAGTCGGCATTCATCTGACACATCCGTAACGAATTTTCAATTCCACCCTAGGTTAACCACCTCCGGAGAGGAAGCAACAACATGTTGTCCAAATTTTGTCACACGCGGCAAGGACACAAAAAAACACTTGGCGCATGGCAGCCCTGCGCCAAAATATTCTGGCAATCAGACGGCGCTAGCCCTCCGCAAGTTTCTTGCGCCGCAGGTATTCCACAAACTGCTTGGCCTCGGCGTGGTCGGCGTTGAGCTTCAGGCAGGACAGCAAATGCTGGGCGGCGGTCTTGGGATCGCCCTTGTCCAGGGCGGCGCGGGCCATGTTGTAGTGCAGATTCTCGTCCTGGGGCGAAAGCTCCAGGGCGCGCAGGTAGTACTCCATGGCCTCGCCCTGCATGCCGGCCTTGCGCAGGGAGATGCCGAACTCGTTGAACAGGTGCTTGTGCTCGTCCTCGAAGGCCGCGTCGAGATTCACCAGGCGCTCGAAAACCTCGTGGGCCTTTTCGCGCTCGTTGCGTTCTATGTAGCACAGGCCGATGCCGAAGTTAGCGCGCACGTTGCTCATGTCGAGCTGCAGGGCCTTCTTGTACTCGAACTCCGCGGTGAAGCTCTCCCCGCGCTTGCGGAACTTGTCGCCCCTTGCAACGGCCTTCTGGATCTCCAGCTCCTCCGGCGAAAGAGCAGCCGCAGTCCGCGCCAGGCTCTTCTGCGGCTCCGGCATGTAGTTCACCAGCAGGTCTTCGCGGCTAATCTCCGTCTTGGGGCCAAAGGGCACGTCGTTGGCGGCCAGCGGCTGCACAATGATGGTTCCGTCCTCGCGCTCCTGCACGAAGAAAAAAGCTATGATCTCCGTCTTGCGGGCTGTGGTGCCGGTGCCTATCTTGGCGATCTTCTTTTGCGAAAAGACGCCGCTGATGCGGTTGTCGGACTGTGCCTGGCCTTGGTTCTCGCTCATGGGGACCTGCCTTGACTGATGTAGGCTTCGATGCCGTCTCTTGAATATACCAGTTCAGGCCGGCGGGAAAGAGGGGAGCCGGGGCTGGCCCGGGGCGGGAAAATGCGGCCAGGCCGCCGCCGCGCCGGAGGCGATGAGGGCCAGGGCGTCATCCCCGGAAAGGGGCTCGGCAAAGAGGTAGCCCTGGGCGTAGCGGCAGCCCTGCTCCTGCAGAAAGATCAGCTGTTCCTCGGTCTCCACGCCCTCGGCCACCACCTTGAGCCCCAGGCCCGCGGCCAGGGTCACGATAGTGCGCACGATGGCCTCGCTGCCGGGGTCGGCGTCCTTGCCGGAAAGCCCGGTCAAAAAGCCCCGGTCGATCTTGATGGCGTCCACATTGAAGCGCTGGATGTAAGACAGGGACGAATAGCCGGTTCCGAAGTCGTCGATGCACAGCCCGAGCCCCAGCTCGCGCAATTTCGCAGCCACTTCGCTGGCGCTCTGCATGTTGTCCAAAAGCACGCTCTCGGTGATTTCAAGCGCAAGGAACCTGGGCGGCACGCCGCATTCGCGCAGCATCTGCTCCAGGTGGCTCACCACCAGCTGATTGCGGAAATGCTTGGCCGACATGTTGACGTTGAGCACCAGTTCGTTTTCGCCAGGGCCGCCCGCCAGGGCCAGGGCGCGGTTAAACTCCTTGCTGGCGCGGCAGGCCTGGGCGAACACCCAGTGGTCCAAAGGATAGATGATGCCGGTTTCCTCGGCCAAGGGAATGAACTCCACGGGCGGGATGTCGCGGCCGTTCTCGCGCCGCCAGCGCACCAGGGTCTCAAAGCCCACCAGCCGCCGCTCGCGGATGTCCACAATGGGCTGGAACACGAGGGAAAGCCCGCCCCGGCCAACGGCGCTGCGCAGCTCCAGCTCCATCTCCATGAGCTCTTGCGCCTGGTGGTGCATGCGCTTGTTGAACACCTTGAAGCGCCCCTTGCCCAGCGCCTTGGCGTGGTACATGGCCGTGTCCGCGTCGCGCAGCAGGGCTTCCGGCCTCTCGTACGCGGCGGTGTGCAGCACTATGCCCACGCTGCCGGAGGTGGTGACCTCGCGCCCGGCCAGCGCCATGGGCCTGGAAATCTCGTCCAGCACCCGGCGCGAGAAGCGGATGGCGTCGCGCGGGGCGTTCAAGTCCTCCAGCAATATGGCGAACTCGTCGCCGCCGAAGCGGGCCACGGTATCCGTGCTGCGGCCGCAGGCCACCAGCGCATCGCTCACGTGGCGCAGCAGCCGGTCGCCCACGTCGTGCCCCAGGCTGTCGTTGATGATCTTGAAGCGGTCCAGATCCAGGTACAGCACGGCAAAACGGAAATCCGGGCGGCGGCGGCCGCGCTCCATGGCCATGCGCAGGTGGTCGAGGAACAGCAGCCGGTTGGGCAGGCCGGTCAGGGGGTCGTGGAAGGCCTGGTGCACCAGGCGGTTCTCCGCCTCCTTGCGCAGGGTTATGTCCTCCGCAAAGCCCTCGTAGTGCAGGGTTTTGCCCGTAGAATCCACCACTTTGCGCGCGTTCTCGGAAATCCAGATGATGCGCCCGCTCTTGCGCCTGGCCTGGGATTCAAAGCCCTGCACCTTGCCCTGGCTCTCCATGAGCTCCAGGAACGCGGTGCGGCGCTCCGGCTCGACGTAGGGACTCTGGTTCGAAAGGGCCGCCACCAGCTCCTCCGGCGAATCATAGCCGAAGATGCCCGCCATGGCGGGATTGGCGGAAAGGTACCGGCCCTCCGGCGAGAACTGGAAAATGCCCTCCACCGCGTTCTCGAAGATGCCGCGGAACTTGGCCTCGGCCCGGCGCAAAGCGTCGCCCACCACCTTGCGCTCGGCCACCTCGATCTTAAGCTGGGTGTTGGCGCGGGAGAGCTCCCGCGTGCGCTCACCCACCATGCGCTCCAGAAGCGCGCGCGATTCCTCGCGCTCCTGCTCCAACTGCTTGGTGGCGGTGACATCGCGCAGGATGCAGACGCTGGCGGGGCCGTCCGCCATGGGCACGCCAGCCACGGTGATCTCGATCGGCAGGCTCCTGCCATCGCTGCGGATGGCCAGAACCTCGACCAGCCGGGTCTGCACCGAGGTTTCGGCAGGCGCGCTGGCCGCCTGGCAGACCAGCGGGCCCAAAACATCTTCGCAGCTTTGCCCGGCGTAGTCCTGCTCCGGCAGGCCGAACATGCGCAAGAGCGCCGGGTTGTGGCGCAGGATGCGGCCTTCGCGCACCACAAGCAGGCCATCGGCAATATTGCCGACAATGGCCGAAAGGGAGCCCAGGGCGTCCTTCAGCTCCAGGGTCGCCTCCGCAACGGAGCCCTCGAGCTGGCCCACGTGCCCGGCGATGTCTCCGGCCATGCTGCGCATGGACTGCGCCAACGCCCCGATCTCATCGTTGGAGCGCACCTCACAGGTGGAGGAAAAGTCGTGCGCCGCCACGCGCGTTGCATAGCGCGCAAGGGAGTCGAGCCGTCCGGTGATGCCCCGGATGAACAAAAAGGCCAAGGTCACGCTGAGGGCGAAGGCCAAAAGGGTGAGGGCCAGATGCCTCCATATGGCGTTGGCCATGGCCTCGTGGATGGACGCGGTGTCCATGCCGATGTGCACGAAGCCGCCCCGGCCGCCCAGCACGGGCTGCGCCACGTGGATGACCTCGCTGTCGTCATCCAGGCGCAGAATGCGGATGTCCGCGCCGAGCCTCGGCGTGGAGCGGTCCTGGGAGGCAAGCTCCTGCACGATTTTTGGCACCACGGGAACAAAGGTATGGGCGATGACCTCGCCGCTTGCGTCCACCACCAGGATGTAGGAGAGGTCGCCCATGTCCTGATACTGGTCGATGGCCGCCTGAACGCTGCCCGCGTTCTGCATCAAAAGCAGTTCGGAGCTGCCCTCGGCAATGCTGCGGGCAATGGCCAGGGCCCTGGCCTTGTACTCGTTCACCAGCATGGTCTTGAG
>Ga0209373_10002877_pt1 | contig 16574 bp, 22 predicted proteins | sample Higcelweek5metaG_FD_187173 | JGI IMG/M metagenome (GOLD analysis project Ga0209373, IMG submission 187173) | Freshwater pond sediment microbial communities from the University of Edinburgh, under environmental carbon perturbations - High... | ecosystem: Environmental > Aquatic > Freshwater >... | reverse complement strand
CGGGCGTGGCGGCGGAAGGCGTCCCCAGGCGGGCATGGACCTGCGCTACAACCTGAACATCACCTTCCGGCAAGCGGCCAAGGGCGATGAGGTGCAGCTGCGCATTCCCATGAACGTGCCTTGCGAACAGTGCAAGGGCACCGGCGCAGAGCCCGGCACCGACATGACCGACTGCCGCCAGTGCCGCGGCACCGGCCACGTGCAGCAGGCGCAGGGTTTCTTCCGCATCTCCGTCACCTGCCCCACCTGCCACGGTCGGGGCAAGATCATCACTAAGTTCTGCGGCGCCTGCCACGGCGCGGGCGTCACCAGCCAGGTGCGCGAGCTTAAGGTGCGCATTCCGGCCGGCGTGGACGACGGCTCGCGCCTGCGTTTGCGCGGCGAGGGCGAACCCGGCGTGAACGGCGGCCCCCACGGCGACCTCTTCGTGGTCATCAGCGTGGAGGCGGACAAGACCTTTGAGCGCCAGGGCCAGGACCTTGTGCTGCGCCGGACCATCAGCATGGTGCAGGCGGCCATGGGCGACAAGATTGAAATTCCCACCCTGGACGAGCCCATCAAGGTGGATATTCCCAAGGGCACCCAGGGCGGCGAGATATTCCAGCTGCGCGGCATGGGCATGCCCCATCCCAGCGGCGGACGCAAAGGCGACCTGCTCATCGAGGTGCGCGTGGAAACGCCCACTGGGCTCTCGGCCAGGCAGGAGGAGCTTCTGCGCGAATTCGCCAAGCTTGAAGAGGAGAAGCCTTTGAAAAAGGCCAAGAACTTCTTCAAGAAGGCCAAGGAAAAGGTCATGGGGGACTAGCATGAGCCAGGACTTCTCGCACTTGGACGCCGAGGGGCGCGCCCGCATGGTTGATGTCTCGGGCAAGGCCGAGAGCGTGCGCATCGCCCGTGTCCGGGCCGAGGTCCTGCTCAATGCCGAGACCATGCGCCTGCTGGTGCAAAAAGCTTTGCCCAAGGGCGAGGTGCTCGGCACGGCGCGCATTGCGGGCATTTTGGCCGCCAAGCGCACCTTCGAGCTCATTCCCCTGTGCCACCCCTTGCCCCTGGACTTCGCCGACGTCTCCTTCGAAATCGACGAGGCCGCGGGCATTGTGCGCATCGAAGCCGAGGCGCGCACCAGCGCGCGCACCGGCGTGGAGATGGAGGCGCTTTTGGCCGCGCAGGTGGCCGCCGCCACCATCTACGACATGTGCAAGGCCGTGCAGAAGGACATCCGCATCACCAACTGCCGACTGGTCTACAAGAGCGGCGGCAAGAGCGGGCTGTTCCAGGCCGAGTAGCTCTCCCTTCCATTAAAAAATGAAAAGCCCGCCCCGGTATGCTGCCGGAGCGGGCTTTTTTGCGTCATCTGCGTTGCGCGCTAGCAGGCGTAGAGGTGCGCCGTCTCATGCAGCACGTCGGTCAGGCCGTCCTGGGCGCGCTTCAAATCCTCCGGGCTGATGCAGGCGGGCGGCATGAGGTAGACCACGTTGCCCATGGGGCGGATGAGCAGGCCGCGCTCAAAGCACTTGGCCTTCACCGCAGCGCCTATCTCGGCGCTGTAGTTGCTCACGCCGTTTCCCAGGGTCACCGCGGCGATGGACCCCAGGGCGCGGGGGCGCGTCACGCCGGGCAGGTGCGCAATCTCGGCCAGCCAGGCCCGGTTGGACTCGGTGATGCGTGCAATGCGCTGCAAGGTCTGCTCTTCTTCAAAGAGCTCAAGTGAGGCGAGCCCGGCTGCGCAGCCCAGCGGGTTGGCGGTGAAGGAATGCCCGTGGGCGAAGGCCGTGTAGAAGCTGTCGCTCAGGAAGGCCTCATAGATGCGCTGGCTGGCGACTGTGGCCGCCAGAGGCAGAAAGCCGCCGCTGATGCCCTTGGACAGGCAGACCAGGTCCGGCGTCACCTGGGCCTGCTCCATGGCGAACATGGTGCCTGTGCGGCCAAAGCCGGTCATGACTTCATCAAGGATGACCGGGATGGAGCGGGCCTGCATGCGCTCGCACACGGCGCGCAGGAACTCCGGCCGGCACATGTTCATGCCGGAAGCGCCCTGCACCAGCGGCTCGGCCAGGAAGCCCGCGGCCTCGTGCCCGTGGCGGTCCAGCACGTCGTCGATGCGCGCCAGGGCCATGGCCTCGCGCTTTTCGCAGCCGCTGTCGCCTATCCAGGTGGGAGCGAAGGGCAGATGCACCACCTCGCACAGCAGCTCGTCAAAGGGGCCATAGTAGCCGCTGGTGCGGCCAACGGCCATGGCGCCGAAGGTGTCGCCGTGGTAGCCGCCCTGCATGGCCAGGAACAGCCGCCTGTTGGTGACGCCCGTGTTGCGCCAGTATTGCCAAGCCATCTTGAGCGCCACTTCGACGGCTGTTGAGCCGTTGTCGGAGTAAAACACGCGGGCAAGGGGCCGGGGCATGGCCTTGATGATGGCTTCGGCAAGGCGCGCGGCGGGCTCATGGGTGAAGCCGGCGAAGATCACATGCTCAAGCGTCGCGGCCTGCTTGGCCAACGCGGCGGCGATTTTCGGATGGCTGTGGCCATGCACGTTGACCCACCAGGAGCAGGCCATGTCCAGAATTTCGCGGCCGTCCTCAAGGAACAGCTTTGCGCCCAGCGCGCTTGTCACCGGCAGCGGCGGGGGCGCGGTTTTTTCTTGTGTGAAGGGGTGCCAAACGTACTTCCGGTCAATCTCGACAAGGCTTTCGCTCATGATTTCCACCTGATCCAGTCCAGGGCTCCGGGCAGGGGGGCCACGCGTTTGAGGGAATCCCTGGTCAGCGGGTCCAGGGGCGGAATCTCCGCCAGCACTGCAACGTTGCCGAACTGCTCTATGGCTGCGCGGTTGCCGGGGTTCAGCGGACCGGAAAGCACCACGCCGAGCACGGGCAGATTGCGCGCCCGCAGGGCGGCCAGCGTCAGGCAGGTGTGGTTGATGGTGCCGAGTCCGCTCCTGGCGGCGACGATGACCGGCGCTCCCAGGCGCACCATGAGGTCCAGGGTGGTGGCGCTCTCGTTCAGGGGCACCAGCACCCCGCCCGCGCCTTCAATGACCAGCGGCCGGGAGGTCTGCGGAATTTTGAAGTCGTCCAGCTCTATGCGCTTGCTTTCAAGTCTGGCGGCGTCGTGGCCGGAAAGGGGCGCGCGCAGCAGGTGCCGCTCCGGGTGGGCAAAGGCGCCGGAAAGCCTTGTGACGATGTCCGCGTCGCGGTCGGGCGGGTGTCCGGTCTGGATGGGTTTCCAATAATCCGCGCCTGCGTGCAGGCACAGCCAGGCGGAAACAACGGTTTTGCCCGCGTCCGTGTCTGTGCCGGTGACGAAAACCTTCATGTCTTCTCCTTCATGATGAGTCCATAGAGAACGCGCGCCGTGGCGTCCATGCCCGCGGCGAAGCGACGCAGCACGGGCCGGATGGGGGCCGGGCGGTAGCCGGGCCGGGGCTGGTCCGCGCCGATGCCCCGGAAGCTGTCGGCAAAGGCGCGGGCGTTCGCGTAATGGATGACATGGTGCGTGGTCTCGAAATGCGTGGAGCGGCCCGCGTCTGCCGCAAGGGACGACAAGGCGCGGATGAGCGCGTCTTCTTCGGGCATGGGCAGCAGGCCGGAGGCGCGGCCAAGGTCGCGGAACGCCAGCTCCCATTCCGGAAAGCTCCCGGCCAGGGGCACGGCAAAGGCGAGCAGGGGCGTTTGCCGCGCCAGGTGCTCCAGCCCGGCGATGGGATCGCGGAACCACTGCGCCGCGAGGTTGCTGACGATGGCCGCGGGAGCCTCGGCAAAGCTCGCGCCCTCGCCATCCAGCACGGCGAAGGAAAGCTGCGGCAGGTGCCCCAGGCGCGCGCGGCAACGCTCCAGCATCTCCGGCGCAATGTCCGTGGCCAGATAGCGCTCGGCGTGCCCGGACAACAGCGAGGACAACAGCCCTGTGCCGCAGCCTATCTCCGTCACCAGGCCCGTGCGCGGCAAGCCGCCGTGCGCGGCGATGAACGCTGCGAGCCTGCCTGCGCTTTCCCGCTGGAGCAGGGCATGGTCGTCGTACTGCGCGGCGCGCGCGCCGAAGCGCCGGGCCACCAGTTCGCCGTGCGTGGGCGGTGTCTTAGCGCAGGCCATGGATGAACTCCCGCACAAGGGGCAGGCAGTCCTCTGCGCGTGTGAAGGGCAGGGCGTGGCCGCCAGCCGGGAAGGTCTTGAGCCTTGCGCCGGGCAGAGCGCTTTGCGCCTCCCGCGCCAGGCTAGCGGGCACGATGCGGTCGTCCGCCGCGTGCAGCAGCAGGACAGGAGGCGTCTGCTCCGGCCGGGCGCTCATGTCGAGCTCGCGCAGGGCGCGCAGGTCCTTCCGCAAGCGTGACAAGCCCTCGGCATCCGGCGGGGTGGTGGCTGTTGCCTCTTGGCCGCAGCGCTTGGTGAAGCGGCGCAGCACTTCGGCCGGGGCGACGTCCAGCCGCTCAAGCATGGCGTCCAGAAGCTCCGGCGGCGTGCCTGTGTCGCGCCCCGGCTTGGCGCAAAAACGCAGAAAGGCCCCGAAGCCGACGAGCCCGCGCCAGGGAGTATCCATTCCGAGAAGCCGGGCAAAACCGAAAGAATGGCCCACGCCGATCCAGCCGCCAGGGTTTTGCGGAAGGTTGGCCGGAATGTCCATGCGCTCTGGCCCGAAGTAGCCCGCGTCGAGCAGCACCACCGGACGGTCGGCAAAGCCCGCAGCCCAGGCGCGCCAGACGCAAGGGCCGTAGCCCCAGCCATGCAGGAAGACGAGGCCGGTCATAAGCTGCCGAGCGCCTCCAACAGGCGGGCCATGTCGGCATCGGTGTGCGCGGCGGAAAGCCCCAGGCGCAGGCGCGAAGTTCCCTGCGGCACAGTAGGCGGGCGGACGGCGGACACGAGGATGCCCTTGGCCGCGAGGGCCTCCTTGGCCGACACGGTGCGCTCCGGCGTGCCCAGAATCACGGGCACGATGTGCGTTGTGGAATTGCCGGGATCAAGGCCGAGCTTTCGCAGGCCTTGGCGCAGGTTCTCGGCGCGGGCGAGGAGCGCCTTGCGCTCGGCGTCCAGGCTGGGCAAAAGCTCCCAGGCCGCCAGCCCCGCGGCCACCACCAGCGGCGAGGGCGCGGTGGAGAAGATGAAGCCCCCGGCCTTGTTGATGAGATAGTCGCGAACGAGCCGGGCGCAGGCCACGTAGCCGCCGCTGCCGCCCAGGGCCTTGCTCATGGTGCCCATGACCACTGTGGCCGGGTCCAGGTCGATGGCCTCGCACAGGCCATAGCCGCGCGGGCCGAACACGCCTGTGGCGTGGGCCTCGTCGATGTACAGCAGCGCGCCGAAGCGCCGTGCCAGGGACTGGAGCGCGGCCACGTCCGCCTGGTCGCCGTCCATGCCGAAGACGCTCTCGGACAGGATGATCCGGGGCCGGGCTTCATTCGCATGTTTCTCAAGCAGCGCTTCAAGGTGCGCCAGATCAAGATGGTGGTAGCGGATCTGCTTGGCCCCGGCCAATGTGCAGCCCAGGTGCATGCTGGCGTGGTTGAGCTTGTCGGCGAAGACCAGCGGCTCCGCGCCGAGGACGTTCTTGTCCAGCAGGGCGGCGATGCATGCGGCGTTGGTCTGGTAGCCGGTGGAGAAGATGAGCGCGGCCTCTGTGCCTTTGCCGGCGGCAATGCGCGCCTCGAAGGCCTGATGCACGGGCGTGTTGCCGGACAACAGCCGCGAGCCCGTGGAGCCCGCGCCATGCGTGCGGCCCGCCTGAAGGGCGGCGTCCACCAGTTCCGGCCTTTTGGCCAGGCCCATGTAGTCGTTGCCGGAGAAATCGAGCAGCTGCGCGGCGGGCGTTTCTGGCAGGCGGCGCAAAAGGCCCTGGCCGGCCAGGGCTTCCAGGGCGGCGGAGTAGCGTTGCAGAATATCGTTCATGTCATGCGGCCTTTGGACCGCGAAAGGGCGGACCGGCGGCTACCAGACCATGCGCATGCGCACGCCCTGGGCCGAGATGTGTTCCTTGAGCTGGCGGATGGTGTACTCGCCATAGTGCACGATGGAGGCGATGAGCGCGGCCGAGGCCTTGCCCTTGGTGAAGGCGTCGGCCATGTGCTGCGGGCTGCCCGCCCCGCCGGAGGCGATGACCGGGATGCGCACGCTCTTGCTCACAAGCCGGGTCAGCTCCAGGTCATAGCCGTCCTTGGTGCCGTCCGCGTCGATGGAGTTGAGGCAGATTTCGCCAGCCCCCAGCGACTCGCCCGTTTTGGCCCATTCCAGGGCGTCCATGCCGGTGTATTTGCGGCCGCCGTGGATGACCACCTCGAATCCGGACGGGATCTTGTCGCTCTTGTCCACGCGCTTCACGTCCATGCCGAGCACCACGCACTGCGCGCCAAAGGCTGCCGCGCCTTCGCTGATGATGTCCGGGTTCTTGACCGCGCCGGAGTTGACCGAGCACTTCTCGGCCCCGGCCAGCAGCACGGCGCGCATGTCGGCCACGCTGTTGATGCCGCCGCCAACGGAGAAGGGGATGAAAATCTGGCTGGCCACGCGCTCCACCACGTCGAGGAAGATGCCCCGGCCCTCGGAAGAGGCGGTGATGTCGTAGAAAACGATTTCATCCGCACCCTGCTCGTAATACATGCGCGCGGTTTCGACCGGATCGCCGATGTCCACGTTGCCCTTGAACTTGACGCCTTTGGTGAGCTTGCCGTCGCGCACGTCGAGGCAGGGGATGATGCGCCTGCTAAGCATTGCGGACCTCCAGGCAGTAGTCGTGGAAATTCTGCAGCAGCTTGAGGCCCGGCGTGCCGCTCTTTTCCGGGTGGAACTGCACGGCCCACAGCCCGGTGCGGCCGTGGATGGAACAGAAGTTTTCGCCGTACTTGGTCTCGCCGATGACGAAGCCGGGCTTGGGTGCGGGGTAATAGCTGTGCACGAAATAGAACTCGGCCTCGGCCGGAATGTCCTTGAAGAGCGCGCATTCGGTCTTCAGCGTCACGCTGTTCCAGCCCATGTGCGGCACGCGGATGGGGGTGCCGTCCTCCTCGGTCCAGGCCGGGTTGAACAGGCGGCATTCGCCGGGGATGATGGCCAGGGTGCGGGTGTCGTTCTCTTCGCAGTAGTCCAGCAGAATCTGGCAGCCAACGCAGATGCCCAGCAGCGGCTTCTCCTGCCAGATGAGGCTCTTGAGCACCTCGTCCAGGCCGCCGGAGGTCAGTTCGTCCATGGCTTGGCCAGCGGCGCCGACACCGGGAAAGATGATGCCGTCGGCGTTGGACAAGACATCGGGGTCGGCAGTGATCTGGTTCTCTATGCCCAGATGGTCGAGGGCGCGGCGGACACTGGTTTGGTTGCCGGCCTTGTAATCGAGGATGGCGAGCATTCCGGGCTCCTTGATGCTGGTGTGACGCAAAGGTTTCCTGTGCGGACTAGTCAATTTCCTTGCGGAACACAAGGGGGCGGAATGCGTGCTATTTGGCGAGGACCCGCAGGTACAGGTCGCCGGTGAAAGGACCGAGCTTGCGCCCAAGCCCGCGCAGACGCACAGGGCGGCCCACCACGAAGTCCGGCGGCAGGGTCACCTCCACCGTGCGGGGATCGCCGAAGCGCGCGGTGATGGTGAGGCGCAGCAGCTTGCCGGGTCCCAGGGCATGGGCGGGGTAGCTCACGGTCTGCTCATCATCCAACTGGCCGCGCAGCCAGGATTTGACGCCGCCGACCAGACCTTTGCTCAGGTCCACGCCCAGGGTCTTGTTGCCCCAGGTGAGCTCCAGCCTGCGGCGCTTGGGCGCGGCAGGAGGGGTTTGCTGTTGGCGCGGACCCTGGGGCGACCTGGATTGCCCAGCCTGGCCGGGGCCGGGCTTGCCATGCTTGAGCTGGCTGTAAATGTCCTCAAAAACCTGCCGGGCAAAAGGATCGGAAAGCAGGTCGCGCAGGACTTCTTCCTCGCGCAGGTGAAAATTTGCGCCAAAGCCTGTGCCCGATTGCTGCGCGGAAGATTGCGCCGACTGCTGAGTCTCTTGTTGTCCGGGCTGCGAGGCGGATGGCTGGCCGTTCTTTTGTGCGGAGGTCTTGGCGTAGGCCTTGCCCGCCTGCGTCTTGCGGGCCTTGGCGTCGGGCGGTTCCTCGCGGTTGCGCCGCGCCTTGCCCATGCGCTCGGTCGGGTCGTCTTGGATGGCCCGCGAAAGCAGAATGTACGCCTCGTTCAGTTCGCGGAATTTCTCCGCAGCATCAGGCGAGGGGTTGAGGTCCGGGTGCAGCGAAAAGGCCAGCTTGCGGAAGGCGGCCTTGACCTCGTCAAGACCGGCGTTGGGCGGAACCTTGAGAATGCGCTGGCAATCGCGGATGTTCATGAGCGGCGGCGGTTTTTGAGCGCTTCCGTGAGCACCAGGGCGTGGGGCGTTTCGCTGCCGGGTTCGTGGACAAGGTCGTTCTTGTACAGGTAGTCCACGCCCTCCTGGATGAAGGCTTCGTGTCCGGCGCCGTTCTCCACGCCCGGGCAGTCGCTTTGGATCATCTCCCAGCTGGCTTCGTCCACGAGGTTGCCGCGGAAGTACGGCCAGGCGCGGCAGATGTCGGGTCTGCCGGGATGCACGCCGCAGCCTTGGCCCTCGCGGAAGAACACGCAGAAGCCGTCCGGTCCGGCCCGCAGGCGCAATTTCTCGCCAGTGCGCTCGGCAAACTTTTCGAGCATCTCCTCAACGCCAATCCCCAGGTGCGCGGCCAGGCGTTCACGGTCGCGCTCGGTGAGCACGATGCCGCCTTCGCCGTGGCAGCAGTGGCCGCAACGCTTGCAGTCAAAGGCCGGATCGGTCATGCCCCACCCCCTGTGATGAGTTGGGCGTGGTCCACCATGAGGCAGCGGTCCTGCACGACGAAGATGCCGCTGTTTTTCAAAATATCCGCCGCGTCCGCGCTGACGATGCCCGACTGCATCCAGAAGGCGCGGGGCTTGTGCGCCAGGGCAAGGGCCTCACGCGCATGCTCGGGGCAGGCATCGGCCGTGCGGAACAGGTCGATGAGGTCGATGGGGCAGGGCACGTCGGCCAGGGTGGGATAGGCCGCCAGGCCCCAAACGCTTGGCCGCTTGGGATGCACGGGGATGACGGTGAAGCCCGCGTCGATGAGATAACGCCCCACGCCGTCGACCGGCTGGCCCGGCTTGTCCTTGGCGCCCACGACGGCGATGGTCTTGACCTGACGCAGCAGGGCGGCTAGCTCTGTGTCGCTGTACAGCATTGTGTCCTTTTTGGCGTGTGCGCAGTGAAACCATAGGGCGTCTTGTCCGTGCACGGTAAGTGATCCTGTAACGCAATCGGCCCCGATTGCCTAGACCCGCAACCGGCCCGGCGCATGGGAGTATCGCATGTTTGAAGCATTGGCCACAATCCCCGCTGATGAATTATCCTTGCGCCATGCGCGCTGCCGCAAACTGTTGGCCGAACTCGCGCCCGAGGCGGGAGGTCTGCTCGTGTTCGCGCGGACCGCTATATATTACCTGAGCGGCACCATGGGCAACGGCTGCCTGTGGCTCCCGCGCGCGGGCGAGCCGCTGCTCATGCTGCGCAAGGGCGAGGGCCGCGCCGCGCTCGAAGCGCCGGGCATCCGTGCGGCCACGTACCGCTCCTACAAGGATCTGCCGGGCCTGGCCGCCGAGTCCGGCGCGCCGTTCACGGATGTCCTCGCGGTGGACATGGGCGGGCTGACCTGGCAACTGGGGCAAATGCTGGCCGACAGGCTCTCCGCCCACCGCTTCGTCTCCGGCGACCAAGTCCTGGCCATCGCCCAGTCCCTCAAAAGCGAATGGGAGCTCGGCATTTTGCGCTCCTGCGGCGAGCGGCACCACCTGGCCCTGCACGAGGTCATGCCGCGGCTCATGCGGCCTGGGCAAAGCGAGCGCGAGATCGCGCATACGGCCTGGGCAGTGTTCTTCGAGCTTGGGCACCAGGGCATTCTGCGCATGAGCGCCTTTGGCGAGGAGTGCTTTCTGGGGCATGTGTCCGCGGGCGATTCCGGCAACTACCCCAGCAGCTTCAACGGTCCGCTCGGCGTGCGCGGCGAGCACCCGGCCGTGCCCCTCATGGGCTATGCGGGCAAGGTGTGGAAGAAAGGCGAACCCCTTGGGCTCGACATCGGATTCCAACTGGAGGGCTACCACACGGACAAAACACAGCTGTACTGGGCTGGACCGGCCGCCGGCATTCCCGCCGAGGTCCAGGCGGCGCATGACTTCTGCGTGGACGTGCAGGCCTGGGCGGCGGAGGCCTTGAAACCCGGCGCGCTGGTGAGCGAGATCTGGGCGCATTGCCTGGAGTGGTCGAAGAAGGCGGGGTATTACGACGGCTTCATGGGACTTGGGGCCAACAAGGTGCCGTTCCTGGGACACGGCATCGGCCTGGCCATCGACGGTTATCCGGCCATAGCCAAGGGCTTTGACAGGCCTGTGGAGCGGGGAATGGTCTTCGCCCTGGAGCCCAAGCAGGGCATTCCCGGCCTGGGCATGGTGGGGGTGGAGAACACCTTCGAGGTCACCGACGCCGGAGCAAAATGCATTACCGGCGACGCCTACGAACTGCTCTGCGTTGAAGGGTAGCGGCTAACCCGCAGCGATCATCTGCAACTGGCCCGGCTGCAGCAGCCAGCGCAGCGAGGCGTTGCGCGCGTTCATGTTCGGCACGCCCAGGGCCAGCAGCGCGCCGCCCTCCAGCGCCAGCGAAAGCCGCGGACCGGAGGAGAGCAGATGCGAGGCCAAGCTGCCGAGCAGAGGCAGCTCGCCGCACAAAAGCACGGACTGGAAGCGCTCGCACTGGCGCAGCTCTTCCAGGCAGGTTTTGATGCTTGTCTTGCCGCGCAGGGCTTCAAAGTTGGTGACGCTTGATTGGGCGTAGCCCAGCCCCTCGGCCAGGATGCCCGCGGTTTGCAGGGCCGGGTGAAAAGGGCTTGCGAGCAGGGCGTCGAACCACAGTCCCATGATCTTCATGGCCCTTGCGGCGCTCACGATCTGGTCGTGGCCCACGGGGGTGAGAGGCTGATTGGCTTTGACTTCCTGGGGCAGGCATGCGCCGTGCTGCATGAGGTACAGATTCATGGCTCCCTCCAGGCTGGTGAGCTGTATTAATCTTGTCTAGCCCATACCAGGCCGGGCCGCAAGCTTTCGTATCACCGCCTGAGTGCTGGATTTCCGGGGCGCAAGCGTTGTGCCCGGCGCCGATGTGGTGTAGGGTGGCTCCATGACCATTTCAAATGGAGCACCGGCGGCTTGCCGCGTCGTGATTCACAATGTGAAATATGGGGCTCGCGGCGTGTTGCGCCTGCTTGGTCTCGTGTGCGCCCTGATCCTGGCCGTGTGCGCCGCTTCTCCGCCTGCCGTGGCCGAGTCCATTCATGTCAGCGCCAGCGCGGACGCCAAAAAAACACCGACCCAAGCCCGGCAGCAGGCCCTGGAGCGCGCGCTTATCGAGGCCGTATGCCAGGAGGCGCAGCGCATGTTGCCCGCGCCCGCCCCGGAGGCGCGCCTCTCGTCCTTGCGCGCGCACCTTTCGCCCCACGCCATAGACTATGTCCTGAGCTATCAGGAATCGAGCCCGGCCGCGGCTTCCGGAGAGGACGCGAAAACGCAGGACCTGACTCCAACTGTCGCGCCCGCCTCGCCGTTCACGCTCGAACTCGATGTGACCATCCAGCGGACCTATCTGCGCAGCACGCTTGTGGGCCTCGGCTTTTTCGCCGGGGAACGGCACCCGGCCGCGTACCTGCTGCGTCTTGGCGCCGGGGTTAAAGAAAAAGACGTGCAGCCCCTGGCCAAGGACGACGTGCTTCTGGGGCTCACCCGCGTGAAGCCGGCCGCGCCAGCCGAGGGCCGCGCCGAAGTGACCCTGGAGCGTTTGCCGCAGGGCTATTACAAGGCCACTCTGCGGCACAAGGATGTTGTCCTTGCCGCGGACGCCACGGAACTGCCTGCCCTGTGGCTGCAAATCTGGGCCAAGTATTTTTCCGATAGCCGCATGCTGCCCGGCCCGGGCAAGCAGGTGCTGGCCATAAGCGGTTTTTCCGGAGTGGACGCGGTGCAAGACTTTGTGCAGCTCATGGCCGCCTGGGACGACGCCGTGCAGGATCCAAGCCTCGCGGGCATGGACATCGGCATGGACGGCGTGAGCGGGCGCTTCTCCTGCCGGGTCCTCAACCAAGAAGCGCTGAACGCCCGCCTTCGCGAGGTCTTGCCCGGCCGCAAGCTTATTCTTTCGGGGCAAACAGGGGTGGCGGCTCCATGACTCCTCCCCTGCGCGAGAACAACTGGACCATCCCCAACCTGCTCACCGTGACGCGCATTATGCTCACGCCGGGCTTTGTCATGGCCTTTGTGGACCATCGCTTCGACCTGGCCTGGGTGCTGTTCGCCATCGCCGGCCTGACCGACGCCCTGGACGGCACCTTGGCGCGTATCCTCAAGCAGCGCTCCACCTTTGGGGCCATGCTCGACCCTCTGGCGGACAAGGTGCTGCTGGTGACGAGCTTCCTGTGCCTGGCCTTGCAGGATTGGATTCCACGCTGGCTGGCCGTGCTGGTGGTCAGCCGCGATGTGTTCATCGTCGGGGGGCTGGCGCTCTTGAACTATTCCGGTGTGGACGTGAAGCGCGGCATCAAACCGGTGTGGATCAGCAAATGCGCCACGCTGGCGCAAATCTCGCTCGTGCTGCTCATCATGGTGGAGCACAGCATGGACATGTTCCGCCCGGACATCCGCCTGTGGCTGGTGTGGACCGTGGCGCTGCTCACTTCGCTCAGCGGCTTCTATTATCTGCTCATCGGCCTGCGCATGTTCCCGCACAACGAGAATGGGCACATCCGCCTGTAGCGACGCCTACTTGCCTTCTTCCTTGTCTTGCGTGCGCTTCTGGCGCTCGGATTCCGGCGTCACGTCGACTTCATCCGGTTCGTTCAAGCTGCGCTTGAAGTTTTTGATGCTGCGGCCCAGGTCGGAGCCGAACTGCGGCAGCTTGTTCACGCCGGTGATGATGAGCACCACGATGATGATAAGCAAAATTCCTGTGAGTCCGCCCATTTGTTAGCCCTCCTGACTGCCCCATGCTATCCCTGGCAGGCTGGCTGGTCAATGGCGCGCCTGTGCTCCGCCTTTACAACTGCCGTCCCGGCAGCGTACAAAACGCCAGCGGAGGCGGCGTGATGAATGGTTTTGGAGCTGGAACGGCGCATGACTAAAGATGCGAAAGCGGGCGTTGTCCGCTTGCCCGCCTTTGGCTGCCGGTCCTACCACGTGGGCCGCTGCCTGTACGAGGAGCAGCTCAACCCCGGCCTGAACACGGCCTGGCATTGCGTTGTCCTTTCCAAGTGGGAGGGCGTGTACGACGACTTCCTGAACCGCGCCGAGAACTTCGGCCTGGACGAGAAGGAGCTGGCGCGGCTCTGGCGACTCAGGTTCGAGCGCCTGGCCGAGGAAGCCATCGATTGCAAGGATTTTGTCCCGGCCCTGGCCGAGGCCATGCCGGAATGCCGCCATCTTTTCGTGGACATCTGCCTCTTGCGCCTGCCGGAGTGCCACGGCCACTGCAAGAACTACCGCCTGCACACCAAAGCTTGAACTGGAGACCGCCGCATGATCTTCCATTTTCCGCAGATGCACCCCGAACTTTTGCCCGCCGCCGCGCGCGCCGCGCTGCCAGCCGATGCGCGCTTTCTTGACCCCGGCGTGGGCAAGCCCGGCAGCCCGGACCATGTGCGGCCCGATCTCGCGCCCTTTGATGCGCGCACGGCCAAAGCCCTGCTGACCGACACGCTGCGTTTCGGCGAAACCGTGTCCAGCCCGCGCGACATTTTGGCCCAGGGCCTGGTGGAGCAGGCCAACGCCTTGAATCCCGAAAGCAGCCGGGCCGTGCAGGCCGAGGTGGAGCGCAGCATTCTCGGCGCCGTGACGCCGGAGCGCGCCGCGCCCGACGCCCTGGAAAACGCACGGCGTCAGGCGCAGATGGTCCTGCTGCTGGCCTGGAACCTGGAAGACCGCCTGCTGGATCTGCGCGGGGCCGAGGCCAAGATCCAGACCGCCTGGGAGCGGCTGGACAAGAGCGTTTCCGCTGGCGAGGGCGAGGCCGATGACGAGTCCGACCATGAATCCATGCATCTGGGCCGGGAGCTTTCCGGCCTGACCTTGCCCATGGGGGCGAGCACGGCTTTGCCGTGGCGCAAGCTTTTGGAGAGCTTTGCGGTGCTTGTTCCCGAGGCCGTTCTGGCCACCACGGACGGAGAGATAGGCGCCGCGCTGACTGATGCGGGCGTGCCGGAAGCGCCCCTGGCCGACATGCCCGGCGCTGCGTGCGTGTTCCGCGCCCAGGCCTGGAGGCTCATCGGGCTGGACCGCCTGCCCGAGGCCCGGCCCTGGCTCGACGCCATGATCACCCTGGGCGTTTACGCGCCCGTGGCCGGGAACGAGTAGGGCCGCACCATGCCAGTGCTCGACATGGACTTCGACGCCTCCGCGCTGCGCCGCTACCGCGGCTTCATCTTCGACTGCGACGGCGTGCTCATCGACTCCTTCGTGGCCAACACCGTGTACTACAACAAGTACCGCACGCATTTCGGCCTGCCGCCCATGAGCCCGGAGGACGAGGTCTACACGCACATCCAGAACGTGTACGACTCCTTGCGGCGCATTGTTCCGGCGGAGCGTTACGAAGAGGCCATGGCCTACCGCTCGCAGATCGACTACAAGGACATGCTGCCGTTTCTCAACCGCGAACCTGGCATCCGCAGGCTGCTTGGCTGGCTCAAGGCCAAGGAGTTTCTCCTCGGCGTGGACACCAACCGCATGGACACGGTGCATCTGGTGTTCAAGGCCGTGGACCTGGAGAACTACTTCAGCCCGGTGATGACCGTTGCCAACACGGCCGCGCCCAAGCCCAACCCCGACGGCGTGCGCCAGATTCTGGAAGCCTGGGGCGTCGGCAGGGAGGATGTGGTGTTCGTGGGCGACTCCAGCGTGGACATGGACACGGCGCGGAATGCTGGGGTGGACTTTTGGGCCTTCAAGAACCCGGACTTGGAAGCCGAGCTGCTGGTGCCCGATTTTGCCGCCTTGCTTGATGCGCTCAAGCGGGCCTGGCCGGAACTTGCGGGGCAGCCATAGGGGCTTGATTCTTCGCTTTTGGTGTGCCACAAGAGAGGCACATGCAGGGGTGCCTGATTTACCCGGCGGCCCCATGATGTGGAGGTTTGATGTCGTATCTTATGATTATCGTTACAACCCTTGTGTCGGTCATCGGCTGGATGCTGTCGGCGTACATGTGGGTTGTGATCATCTCCGCACTTATTACATGGGTTAATCCAGACCCTTACAATCCAATCGTCCGCTTCTTGCGCAACGCCACGGAGCCGGTTTTCTACCGCATCCGCCGGTGGCTGCCTTTTGTTGTGGTGGGAGGCTTCGACCTTTCGCCCATTCTGGTCATCGTGGCGATCCAGCTCATCACGCGCATTCTCAATCAGCTTGTTTGGGATCTCGCCTCGGCGCCTATGATGGGCGCCTTGTCCTCCATTGTGATGGGGTAGCAGCATGACCATCTCCAAGATCGACCTCCTGAACCGCAAGTTCACCAAGCGTGTTTGGGGCTACGCGCCCGAGGAAGTCGACCAGCTGATGGCCGAAGTGGCCGAGATGCTTGGCGTCGTGGCTGAGGAACGCAAGAACCTCATCAAGAAGGTCAAGCGCATGGAGTCCTCTGTCGAGGAGTTCCGCCAGCGCGACGAAACCCTGCGCGACACGCTCATGAGCACGCAGAAGATGGTCGACGACATCAAGGGCGGCGCCCAGCGCGAGGCCCAGCTGATTCTCGACGAGGCGCGCTCCAAGGCGGAGAACATGGTCCAGCAGGGGCACAACCGTCTGGCCCAGCTTTACGAAGACATCGAAAATCTGAAACGCCAGCGCAGCCAGTTTGAAATCCAGCTGCGCGGCCTTTTGGAAACGCATTTACGTGTTTTGGAGAGCGAGGACCCTTCCGCGTCGCGGTTGGAATCCTTGGAATCGAAGTTGAAGTATTTGCGGAAAGCGGAGTGAAATTGCGTGGGACAGGCGCCCCCTGTATTTGTCCGCCAAGCGGGCAGCGGGGAATGGCGGATTAAGGTGTGGGTGCAACCAGGAGCCAAGCGGGACGAGCTGGCCGGGCTGCATCAAGAATGCCTCAAAATCCGGCTCAGCGCCCCCGCCGTGGACAACAAGGCCAACCAGGCCCTTGTGCTGTATGTCGCCGGCTTGCTCGGCCTCAAGCGCAGCCAGGTCAGCCTCGCGGCCGGGCACACGTCCCGCAAGAAGACACTCCGAGTCCTGGCCGAGAAAGAGCCGATCTGGCCTCAGGTCCAAACGGACTAGGCTGGCGGGCAACCTCCAACTGAAGGAGCCACACATGGAAGCATTGGATCGCGCCCTCATCGAACAGTATGCAATTGAGGATTCTGAACTACGCTCTTTGTGGCAGCAGCACCAGGATTACGAAAAGATGATCGTCAAGCTAGAAGGCAAGCCTTTCCTAAGCCCCGCCGTCGAACAAGAGGTCAAGGAGCTGAAGAAGAAGAAGCTTGCCGGTAAGACGAAGCTGCAAGCCTTACTTGATAAGTATCGTC
>Ga0209373_10002876_pt1 | contig 16577 bp, 18 predicted proteins | sample Higcelweek5metaG_FD_187173 | JGI IMG/M metagenome (GOLD analysis project Ga0209373, IMG submission 187173) | Freshwater pond sediment microbial communities from the University of Edinburgh, under environmental carbon perturbations - High... | ecosystem: Environmental > Aquatic > Freshwater >... | reverse complement strand
TTGGTATGTTTTGATACCATGTTGACGCCTTCCACCAGGGCTTTGTTTTTATCCCTGTTAACCTCGAGGACACGGCCTTTCTGTCCTTTGGATTCACCGGCAATCACAGCCACTGTGTCTCCCTTTTTGATGTGTAATTTCTTCTGCATCGGGTGTCAGTTTAAAATATTATAACACTTCAGGTGCAAGTGAGACGATCTTCATGTACTTGTCACGCAGTTCCCTGGCGACGGGGCCGAAGATACGGGTGCCGCGCACCTCGTCTGTGTTTGTCAGCAATACCACGGCGTTGTCATCAAAGCGGATATAGGAACCGTCAGCGCGGCGTATCTCCTTCTTTGTTCTTACAACCACAGCCTTGCTTACTGAACCTTTCTTTGCTTCACCGGAGGGCAGAGCGCTTTTTACGGAGACAACTATCTTGTCACCAACGCTTGCATACCTCTTCTTGCTTCCGCCTAGAACCCTGATGCAAAGGACCTCCTTGGCACCGGTGTTATCGGCAACGGATAACCTGCTTTCCTGCTGTATCATAATTACTTAGCTCTTTCAATTATTTCAACCAATCTCCAGGCTTTGTTTTTGCTGAGAGGCCTGGTCTCCATTATGCGCACCGTATCACCAATGTTGCAGGCGTTCTCCTCATCGTGAGCCATGAGCTTTTTCGTCTTGTTGACGAATTTGCCATAAATGGGGTGCTTGACCTTCCTGTGAATGGCAACGACGATAGATTTGTCCATCTTGTTGCTGACGACAACTCCTGTCCGCTCTTTTCTAAGATTCCTTTCTTCCATGCTGATACCGGCTATTTTGTTTTCTCATTCATCTCTCTGCTGCGCTTCTCTGTCATGAGCCTGGCAATTGTCTTCCTGCTCTCCTTGATCTTCTGCGGATTTTCAAGAGGGGAAATTGCGTGGTTGAGTTTCATGCGCACGATTGCTGTCTTCTCGTTGTCAATACGCTCGAGAAGCTCCTGGTTGCTTAATTCTTTTATCTCTGAACTTTTCATAACTCTGATTTTTTATTCCGCTGCGTAATCACGGCGCACCACGAATTTTGTTGCCACGGGCAGTTTGCCTGCTGCGAGGCGGAGTGCTTCCTTGGCCACATCGAAGGGTACTCCTTCAGCCTCTATGAGGATGCGTCCCGGGGTGACTGGCACCACGAAACCTTCAGGTGCACCTTTACCTTTACCCATACGCACCTCGGCAGGTTTCTTGGTTATCGGTTTGTCAGGGAAGACGCGGATCCAAATCTGACCCTCACGTTTCATGTGACGGGTGACAGCCTGGCGTGCAGCCTCAATCTGACGGCCGGTGATCCATGCCTCCTCAAGGGTCTTGATGCCAAATGATCCGAATGCCAGCTGATTGCCTCTCTGGGCATTGCCTTTCATCTTGCCCTTCTGGCTCCTCCTGAACTTGGTCTTCTTCGGTTGTAACATCGCTATATTGTATTAAAAAGTTATATACTTATCTCGATTCCTTCTTGTTTCCGCGATCTCCGCCACGATCTCCGCCACGATCTCCGCGATCACCACGGTCACCACGGTCGCGGTCGCCACGGTCACGGTCGTTCTTCTTCCTGAAGCCGCCTGTGGGAGCCTTGCCGCCCTTCACGTTCTTGGCGCCTATGTTCGGGCTGAGATCGCGTTTGCCGTAAACTTCTCCGTTGCAGATCCACACCTTGATGCCGATGAGTCCCACCTTTGTAAGGGCTTCGCCAAGGGCATAGTCAATGTCAGCACGGAATGTATGGAGAGGAATTCTTCCATCCTTATAGGTCTCGTTACGGGCCATTTCTGCGCCTCCGAGCCTGCCTGATATGACAACCTTGATACCTTCCGCACCCATGCGCATCGTTGAAGCGATTGACATCTTGATGGCGCGGCGGTATGAGATCTTCCCTTCCACCTGGCGGGCTATGTTGCCGGCGACTATTGCCGCATCAAGCTCCGGGCGCTTAACCTCGAAGATGTTTATCTGGACCTCCTTCTTGGTGATCTTCTTGAGTTCCTCCTTGAGCTTGTCAACCTCCTGGCCACCTTTACCGATTATGATACCGGGGCGTGCAGTGTTAACTGTGACTGTTATGAGCTTGAGGGTACGTTCAATGACGATCTTTGAAAGACTTGCCTTGGCCAGCCTGGCATTCAGGTATTCCCTGATCCTGGTGTCCTCAACGAGCTTCCCTGAGAAGTCGTTGCCACCATACCAGTTCGAGTCCCATCCCTTGATGATACCTACTCTGTTGCCTATCGGATTAACTTTTTGTCCCATTGTTTACTCTGAAATATTTTCGACTTCCTGTTTCCTGCTACCCAGCACAAGGGTTACATGGTTTGATCTCTTGCGAATGCGGTAAGCCCTTCCCTGGGGGGCAGGCTGGATACGGCGCAGAATGCGGCCGCCATCCACTTTTACCTCTTTCACGTAGAGGTTACTATCCTCAAGGCGTGCACCCTCGTTTTTGGCCTGCCAGTTTGCAATTGCCGAAAGGAGGAGTTTTTCCAGCCTGCGTGATGATTCCTGCTTGCTGAACTTAAGGATATCAAGAGCCTTGTTAACTTCCTGGTTCCTGATAAGATCGGTCACCAGCCTCATCTTGCGCGGTGAGGTAGGGACGTTGTGGAGAATGGCCTGAGTCTTCCCTTTTGCGGCTTCCTTCCTGACGCCTGCGCTTATTCTTTTTCTTGCACCCATTTCTGATTCTTTTTCAGTTGTTATGCTTCATTACCCTATTTCTGTTTCCCGCCATGACCGCGGAAGGTGCGGGTAGGGGCAAACTCACCCAGCTTATGACCAACCATGTTCTCGGTAATGTAAACAGGTATGAATTTGTTTCCGTTATGTACTGCCAGTGTGTGTCCCACAAAGTCGGGGGAAATAACTGATCTTCTTGACCAGGTCTTGATCACAGTTTTCTTTCCGCTGTCATTCATTGTATCCACCTTTTTGCCCAGGTGGAGATCGATGAAGGGGCCTTTTTTAATGGATCTGCTCATCGTATCAATTATTTTTTCCTTCTTTCAATAATATGCTTGTTCGAATACTTGGTCTTGCTCCTGGTTTTGAAACCTTTGGCAGGCATACCGCTGCGTGAGCGCGGGTGTCCGCCTGAAGCTCTTCCTTCACCACCACCCATGGGATGGTCAACCGGGTTCATTGCAACGCCCCTGGTCCTGGGCCTGCGGCCAAGCCAGCGTTTGCGGCCTGCCTTACCGGATATCTCCTGGTTGTGGTCAGTGTTCGAAACGGTTCCGATTGTTGCGCGGCATGTTGTAAGCACCATCCTAGTCTCACCTGAAGGGAGCTTGATGATTGCATACTTGCCGTCACGGGCAGCCAGCTGTGCAAAGGTGCCGGCACTGCGTGCCATGGCTGCACCCCTTCCGGGCTTCAGCTCGATGTTGTGAACTATTGTACCGAGAGGAATGTCTTCAAGGAAGAGAGTGTTGCCAACCTCCGGCGCTGCAGTCTTTCCTGACATAAGCTCCTGGCCGACCTTCAGGCCGTTGGGTGCAATAATATACCTCTTCTCTCCGTCAGCATAGGTGAGAAGGGCAATGCGTGCCGAACGGTTCGGGTCATATTCGATTGAAGTGACCTTCGCGGCAACGCCGTCCTTGGTCCTCTGGAAATCGATCACCCGGTACATCTTCTTGTGGCCGCCGCCAATGTATCTCATTGTACGCCTGCCGTCAACGTTCCTTCCACCTGACTTCTTAATCGGCGCAAGCAGGGATTTCTCAGGCGTGTCACGGGTCACCTCCTCAAAGGTACTCGCGATCTTATGTCTCTGACCTGGTGTTACAGGCTTGATCTTTCTGACTGCCATATTATATTAGATGTTGCTGTAAAAATCAATTGTCTCTCCTTTTGCAAGAGTTACAACAGCCTTTTTCGTTGCTGATGCCCTGCCCTTCATCATACCTGACTTGGTATAGCGGGTCTTGGTCTTGCCACCGTAGTTGAGGGTGTTCACTGACTCAACGTTCACGCCGTAAAGCTCCTCCACTGCCTTCTTGATCTGCAGCTTGTTGGCCGTGCGTACCACCAGGAAACCATACCTGTTGAAGGCTTCGCCCTGACTGGTCATCTTTTCGGTCACTATGGGTTTAATCAATATTTCCATAACTCTGCTCCTGGTTTATATAGTTGACTGCAAAACATCAACTGCGCTCTCGGTCAGCACTAGAGTTGAAGCTTTCATAATATTGTAAGTATTTAAATCACTGATAGTTACAACTTCAACTCCCTGCAAATTTCGAGATGACAAATATATGTTTTTATTTTGTTCTGATAAAACAAAAAGTGAATTTTTCTTGGCAAGCTTGAGGTTTGCGCTCATCCCGGCCATTTTTGAAGTCTTCGGTGTCTCCAGTGAGAAGTCTTCAAGGATGACGATTTTATTCTCCCTGGCCTTGTATGAAAGGGCCGATTTTCTTGCAAGCTGTTTTACCTTTTTATTGAGCTTGAATCCGTAGAATCTTGGCCTGGGGCCGAAGATACGACCGCCACCGCGGAATTCCGGGTTCTTGATGCTGCCGAAACGTGCTGTTCCGGTGCCCTTCTGTCTCTTGAGCTTGCGTGTGCTGCCCGTGACCTCTGCGCGTTCCTTGGCTTTGTGAGTTCCCTGCCTCTGGCCTGCCAGATACTGTTTTGTATCAAGGTAAATAGCGTGGTCATTGGGTTCAATGCCGAAGATGGTCTCATCCAGAGTGACCTTTCTTCCGGTCTCTTTGCCTTCTATATTAAATACTGCTATTTCCATTACTTTGTTATTATTACGTAACCACCTTTGGGGCCGGGGACGGCGCCCTTGACAAGAAGCAGGTTTGATTCGGGCATGATCTTTACAACCTTGAGTTCCGTCTCCTGCTGTTTTCCGCCTGTCTGTCCTGCCATGCGCATGCCTGGCATAACCCTTGACGGCCATGATGAAGCACCTACTGAACCGGGGGCCCTGAGCCTGTTGTGCTGGCCGTGGGTGGTTCCGCCAACGCCGCCGAAGCCGTGACGCTTGATGACGCCCTGGAATCCCTTGCCTTTGGTCCAGCCTCTTACATCAAGAAATCTGTCATCATTGAAGAGATCGACCGTGATGACATCGCCTCTCTTGTATTTTCCATCTTCAAATCCTGAGAACTCGGCAATCTTCCTCTTGGGAACGCTGCCTGCCTGTTTGAAATGTCCTATCTCAGCCTTATTGCTTGCCTTTTCCTTCTTATCGTCGAAACTGAGCTGCAAAGCCGCATAACCGTCTGTCTCCACAGTCTTGACCTGTGATACAACACACGGGCCCACTTCCAGAACTGTGCATGGAATGCTCTTGCCGTCTTCGTCGAAGACAGATGTCATTCCAACTTTTTTTCCTATTAATCCCTGCATAATTCAGTATTTTACCGGTTTCACACTTTTATTTCCACTTCTACTCCGCTGGGCAGCTCAAGCTTCATCAGAGCATCGATGGTTTTTGGTGTTGAGCTGTATATGTCAAGCAGGCGCTTGTACGATGACAGTTCGAACTGCTCTCTTGATTTCTTGTTGACGAACGGCGAACGGAGCACCGTATAGATTTTCTTGTGGGTGGGCAACGGTATGGGACCGCTGACAACTGCACCCGTCGATTTGACTGTCTTGACAATCTTCTCAGCCGACTTGTCGACCAGGTTGTGATCGTAAGACTTCAGTTTGATGCGGATTTTCTGACTCATCTCTTTTAAAGAATTTTTCCTGTTGATACTTCAATAATTTTCTTCGCTAATTCTGCAGGCACCTCTTCAAAGTGCGAGAACTCCATCGTTGATGTAGCCCTGCCGGAGGTAAGGGTACGCAGTACTGTAACGTATCCGAAGTTTTCTGCCAGAGGTACTTTTGCTTTAATTACCCTTGCACCTGCTTTCGATTCCATACCTTCCACCTTGCCTCTGCGCTTGTTGAAGTCGCCTATCACGTCACCCACATATTCTTCAGGGGTTACGACTTCGGCGTTCATCACCGGTTCGAGAAGCACCGGGTGGCATTTCCCCGCCGCATGGCGGAAGGCCTGCCTGGCACAAATCTCGAACGCCAGCGCGTCTGAGTCAACGTTATGGTACGAACCGTCTTTGAGGATAACCTTTAGGCTGTCAAGCGGGAAGCCGGCCAGCGGGCCGTTCATCATTGCCTCACGGAATCCCTTTTCCACTGACGGGATGAATTCCTTGGGCACATGTCCTCCCCTGATCTCATTTACGAAGGTCAGTCCGGGAACGTTCTCGTCGGCAGGCATAACCTCCACGGTGATATCCGCGAATTTGCCCCTGCCGCCGGTCTGTTTCCTGAAGAGCTCCCTGTGAGTGTAGGACGCTGTGACAGCCTCCTTGTATGCCACCTGGGGTCTCCCCTGGTTGCATTCAACATTGAACTCTCTCTTTAGACGGTCAATAAGAATTTCAAGATGCAGCTCACCCATGCCGCTTATAACTGTCTGTCCGCTGTCAGGATCGGTCTTCACCCTGAAGGTGGGATCCTCCTCGGCCAGTTTGCCAAGTGCGTTGCCAAGACGGTCAATGTCAGCCTGTGTTTTCGGTTCAATGGCGATCCAGATAACCGGTTCCGGGAACTCCATTGATTCGAGTACGATAGGCTTGTTAATGGCACAGAGAGTGTCTCCTGTCTTAAGGTCCTTGAACCCGACACCTGCACAGATATCACCTGCATACACGGTCTCGATCGGGTTCTGCTTGTTTGCATGCATCTGGAAGAGGCGGTTGATCCTCTCCCGCTTGCCGGTCCTGACGTTCAGGACTGTGTCGCCTCCGTTGAGTGTCCCTGAATAGACTCTCATGAAGACCAGCCTTCCCATATACGGATCGGTAGCTATTTTAAAGGCGAGGGCAGCAAAAGGCTCATCGGCTTCGGGATTGCGCGTTATCTCCTTCTCGTCGCGGGGATCGTGGCCCTTAACGGCCCCGACATCCACCGGTGAGGGGAGGTAGGCAATCACTCCGTTTATGAGGCGCTGCACGCCCTTGTTCTTGAATGCGGCACCGCAGAAGACCGGGACTACAACTCCCTCGATAGTCTCCCTGCGGAGTACTGACATGAGTTCATCAGTGGTGATGCTCTCATGGTCATCAAGGTAACGCTCCAGGATGGAGTCATCCATCTCGGCGCATGCCTCAACGAGTTTCATTCTCCACTCTGCTGCTTCCTCCTGCATGAAATCAGGTATCGGCTGTATTGTGAAGTTCTGAAGCGGATCAGAGCCATCCTCAAAAATGACGGCTTTCATCTCCATAAGGTCAATCAGACCCGTGAAGTTATCCTCGGAGCCAATCGGTATCTGAACAGGTACCGGGTGAGCCCCGAGTTTGTCAATCATCTGCTGCACCACACCATGGAAGTCAGCACCGGCACGGTCCATTTTGTTGACGAACGCTATACGCGGCACATTGTATTTGCTGGCCTGTCTCCACACTGTCTCCGACTGCGGTTCAACACCACCGACGGCACAGAAGACGGCAACAGCTCCGTCGAGCACCCTGAGTGAACGCTCAACCTCCATTGTGAAGTCGACGTGTCCCGGGGTGTCAATGAGGTTGATCTTGAAAAGCTGATCCCTGTATTTCCAGAAGGTGGTTGTGGCTGCCGATGTGATTGTGATCCCCCTCTCCTGTTCCTGCACCATCCAGTCCATAGTGGCATTGCCCGAATCGACTTCGCCGATGCGGTGCACACGACCCGTATAATAGAGGATGCGCTCGGAAGTCGTAGTCTTCCCGGCATCAATGTGGGCCATAATGCCAATATTTCTGGTATATCTGAGATCGATGTTCATCTTGGGCTGTTGGTTAACCACGCGTCAGTCTGATCAGAACCTGAAATGAGCGAAGGCTTTGTTGGCCTCTGCCATACGGTGGGTATCTTCCTTTTTCTTATAGGCACCGCCTTCATTGTTGTAGGCTGCCATCACCTCGGCGGCAAGCTTGTCAGCCATGCTGCGGCCGGTGCGTTTGCGTGCGAAGAGAATAAGGTTCTTCATGCTTATGCTCACCTTGCGGTCAGGGCGTATCTCGAGGGGTACCTGGAATGTGGCACCACCGACCCTGCGGCTTTTCACCTCCACATGCGGGGTGATGTTGTCAAGAGCCTGTTTCCAGATCTCGAGCGGACTCTTCTCCGCATTCTTCATCTTGTCAGCCACTATGTCAAGTGAGTCGTAAAAAATCCTGAAGGCAACGGTCTTTTTACCATCGTACATCAGGTTATTGATGAAACGGGTAACGTACGGATCGTTGAATTTCGGGTCCGGTAAGAGGATCCTCTTCTTTGGTTTTGCCTTTCTCATATTGTGAATCCTTTAACTGTTACTTCTTTGGTCTTTTTGCTCCGTATTTTGACCTTCTCTGCTTGCGGCCATCAACACCGGATGTATCGAGTGCGCCACGGACAAGGTGATAACGGACGCCCGGAAGGTCTTTTACCCTGCCGCCCCTGATAAGCACAATAGAGTGCTCCTGAAGGTTGTGTCCTTCACCCGGGATATATGCGTTGACCTCCTTCTGGTTGGTCAGCCTTACCCTGGCAACTTTTCTCATGGCTGAGTTAGGTTTCTTGGGCGTGGTAGTATATACACGGACACATACTCCCCTGCGCTGCGGGCATGAGTCAAGAGCAGGTGCCTTGCTCTTGTCCACCAGCTTCTTGCGGCCTTTTCTAACTAACTGCTGAATTGTTGGCATAATTCTCTTTTAATTAATTTTCCTTTTTTATTCTCTTATGCAAAAAATCTGTTTCTCACTTTCCGACGCACACAAGATGCGAAGGGGTTCATATTATCCGTTGCACATTCCGGCCGTCATAACAGCGGCAGGCCGCCTCCGCGCCCCGGATCAAAGTCTTCTGAAGATGTAACTTATGGTTTGTAAGTTATTCCAGGATTTTCTTCCCGACCTCTCCTTCCGACAACTTTTGTATACTTACAGATTGACGAAGAAACCGGTACTCCTGTTTTCAAAAAACCGCCGCAAAGAAAGTAATTATTTTTCAAACAGCCATCACTTTATATGCAATCTTTTGAAAATTTGTTATTTTTGCGCTCCCATACTGACGAATTACACCATATTATATATTAACAACATCCGAAGATGAAGACATACTCAACAGACCACCTAAGGAACATTGCTCTGCTGGGAAACTCGGGCTCAGGAAAGACGACTCTCGCGGAAGCAATGCTTTTCAACGGCGGGGTCATTGAGAGACGGGGTACAGTAGAAGCAAAGAACACCGTCTCAGACTACAAACCGATTGAGCAGGAGAACCGCAACTCTATCTATTCAACAGTACTTTATGCTGAGTTCAGGGACAAGAAGATAAACATTCTTGACACCCCGGGCCTTGACGATTTCTCCGGCGGGGTGATCTCTTCAATGTATGCTGCTGACACCGCCATGCTGTTGATCAACGTGCAGAACGGCGTTGAGGTGGGTACCGAGATTCACTTCAGGCATGCCGAAAGGTTCCACAAGCCTCTTATTATCGCCGTTAACGGTCTGGACCATGAGAAGGCCAACTTCGAAAAGACTGTTGAGATGCTCCATGAGCGTCTCGGCACCAACGTTACAATCGCACAGTTCCCGGTGAACGAAGGACTTGGCTTCAACACAATCATTGACGTCATCAGCATGAAAATGCTTCGTTACGCCAAGGAGGGTGGCAAAGCCGAAGTGCTTGACATTCCTGCCGAACATAAGGAGAGGGCCGAAGAACTGCATGCAGCCCTCACTGAAAAGGTTGCCGAGAGCGACGAGGCTCTGATGGAGCTCTTCTTTGCGAATGACAAACTCACCGAGGAAGAGATTGGTCGCGGACTGCGCCAGGGACTGCTGAAGAGAGGCATCTTCCCGGTATTCTGCATCTCCGCCAAGGGAAACATTGGCATTGACAGGCTTCTCGATTTTATTTCAGTATCCGCTCCTTCACCCGCCGATATGCCGGCAGTGAAGAATTCAAAAGGCACCGAGGTGAAATGCAATGATGCCGGTACTCCGTCTGTTTTCATCTTCAAGACAACCCTTGAGGAGCACATCGGCGAGATCAACTATTTCAGGGTGATGTCAGGCAAGATCAACGAGAACTTTGATGTTGTCAACACAAGCAACGGTACCAAGGAGAGGCTGTCACAGATCTTCGCATGCGCCGGCAAGAACCGGACCCGCATCCCTGAGATTCATGCAGGCGACATCGGCGGTTTCGTGAAACTGAAGAACACCAAGACAAATCATACACTGAATGCACCGGGTAACGACTGGACCTACCAGGAAATGTCTTTCCCCGCTCCCAAATACCGTGCAGCAATCAAGCCCCTCAGCGAGAGCGATGAGGAGAAGATGGGTGAGTCACTCAACCGAATGCACCAGGAGGATCCCACGATCATTGTAGAGTACTCCAAGGAACTCAAGCAGATTATAATCCACGGTCAGGGCGAGTACCATCTCAATATCCTGAAGTGGCACCTTGACAACATCTATAAGATCGAAACACAGTTCCTTGCGCCAAAAATTCCCTATCGTGAGACAATCACGAAGACAGCGCAGGCCGATTACCGTCACAAGAAGCAGTCGGGCGGCGCCGGTCAGTTCGGCGAAGTCCATATGATAATTGAGCCTTACGAGGAAGGATCGGAGGCCAAGTCAATGATGAAGGTCGCCGGCAAGGAGATAAAGCTGGCCAACCGCGACAAGGAGGAGATTGAACTCCCGTGGGGTGGAAAGCTCATTTACATGAACTGTATTGTTGGCGGCTCAATTGACGCACGATTCATGCCGGCCATTCTCAAGGGTATAATGGAGAAGATGGAGGTTGGTCCTCTAACCGGATCCTATGCCCGTGACATCAGGGTTTATGTTTACGACGGCAAGATGCACCCGGTTGACTCAAACGAAATTTCATTCCGTCTGGCAGGCCGTAATGCCTTCAGCACCGCATTCAAGAATGCCGGTCCCAAGATTCTCGAGCCTGTATACGATGTGGAGATTTGGGTTCCGTCAGACCGTATGGGTGATGTGATCAGTGACCTGCAGGGTCGTCGCGGTATGGTTCTCGGTATGTCGAGCGAGAAGGGATTTGAGGTCATCAAGGCAAGGGTTCCCCTGGCTGAGATGAACAAGTACTCTACCGCTTTGAGTTCACTCACCGGCGGCCGTGCCATGTACACAATGAAATTCTCCGAGTATGCCCAGGTTCCCGGCGAGGTACAGGATGCCGTTATCAAGGCATACGAATCAGAGGAGGAAGAAGAATAAACTCCACAGATCCGGTAATCTGCATAACATGCACGCAGCGGCAGGCCTGAGACCTGCCGCTGCCTGTATATAACGAGTTCTGAATCATACCTCGTAACGACATCTCAGACCCGCCGCAACCTGCATGAAAACCGGATATACCCATCAATGAGTAATTGTGTCGGCCGGTGCGAACCGGAACGGGTTGACAAGTGTACCCGTAGTGCCGTCGGCATAATGCAGCAACAGGCTGTCGGCATTGATGGAGCCGAAGATCCGATCAGGGGCGGTGAGGGTATCAACATACCATAATGTCAGTATCTCATCACCCGCCTCATCCAGCGATGTCTCAAACCCGACAATACCACCGTCATTCGAGAGGTGACTTATCAGGAAGTTGTACCTCTGCTTCAGCTGCGCATTGTCGCCCAGCCTGACCGCAAAACCTTTAATCACATCGGGCGAGTATTTTTCATTTTCATTGAAGAATGACTTCACTGGCATGAACATATCCCTTACGAACTCCCCGCGCGACAGGCTGCCGGCACCCTCCTCAAAAGTGATTACCTTATACGGGAGCTTCACGTTGAACTCATTCTCGTTGACAGTGAACCGCAGGTTCTTCGATTCAATGGCCTTCACCAGCTCCTCCCTGCCGGGCTCCTTCCCTTCCGGGAAATAAATGCGCACGATGACTGGACATGCAAAATCGCTTTGGTAACCAACTGCTTCCGTCTTCTGGTCAAGCAGGTGCTGAAGGTAGGTTGCATCGAGCGGATCAAAAAACTTGTCGATTGTCATGGTGTAGTAAACCACCTTTTCAACCTCCGCAGGCAGATCTTTAATTACCCGCTTCACCGGCACAAACAGCAGCTGCTGAAGCTTCTCATCGTTATACATTGCCGTATCATACAGTATATGAACTGAATGTGTGGCAACGTAGGTCGAAACGCCATAGATCCCCTCCACCCTTCTCATCTGGTTGGCAAAGGCTGTGGAACTGCCGAAACACTTTATATTCTTCAGTCCAGACATCTCAAACAATCCTGCACTCTTCAGCTGTTCTTCCGTACCCCATTTCTGGCTGATAGTAGGAAGCTCAAACAGGGATCCGGCTGTTATACCCAGTATTATAAGTGCGCCCAGCACAACTGCCGGCAGCCACTTCATATTTCGCTTGTTGATCTGCAGCGTATCCTTTTCGGGACATGCATGGAGACAGTCGCCGCACAGGGTGCAGTCGGCATGGGTAACCTTCTCCATTGAAGCGACATCAATTGCCTGGGGGCATGATATTGTGCATAGCCCGCATGATGTGCAGGTATCAGTGTTTCTTGTGATATGTACCGGGTCAGGACGAACCCTGTCCATACGTGCAATCTCGAGGATATAGCCTCCGGCAGTGATTATCAGCAGGGGCCAGACATAAGATATTTCCAGGCCGAGGAGCAACAGCACAACGTATACCGCCATCGCACCCAGGAACCACCATGAATACTTGAATATTGCCGACAGTGCCCCCAGCGGACAGAGGTAACGGCACCAGAATAGCCTGAAGAAAAGCGATCCGATAAGCAGTGCACCGATGGCAATCAGTGCCCACCACAGTACTACGTCCGAATTAAACCCGGATACTGCAGCATAGTAGGGATCGAACTTCTTGCAGAAGAGTTCGCTGGATTTTAGGGTGAAATAAAAGGTTGCAAAAAGAAGTGCGTACTTGAGAAGCCTCAGGGCCTTGTCGGCAACACCGTGGAGGGTGATCCTGACCTTCATCCGGTCTCCCAGCTTCCCGATCCACTCCCCTATCGTCCCCAGCGGGCAGATGTATCCGCAGAAGAGCCGTGAGAAGAGCACGATGCCGATGAACAGAACTACTCCCATCATTATCTGTGTGCTTGTCATGGAGCACGAGAGGGAGTCCATCGTCAGGTAGCTCCCCAGAGCCTGGAGGCCGCCAAACGGGCAGTAGGCTTCGAAATCGGGTGCGTATGCCTTGTCAATCAGGAGGCGGAATACCATGAAGACAAGTATTCCGATGATTGCAAACTGATAGATCAGCTTGTACCAGTTTTGTTTCTTCATTTCGCAAGGTTTAGGGTCAAAGCCAAATATATCATTTCCTGCGAAAAAGGCAAATGATAAAACGCAGTAACGACGCCCCCTCATGGGAGCGTCGTTACATTTGCATTTTGCCGGGGAATCAGACTGCCTGCTCTATCGCCCAGACGAAGGCCCTGATGCCCACCTCTTTATTGATGCCATCGATCCGTTTCACTGCCTCAAGCAGCGGGGGAACCTTATCCTCCTCCACGAAGGTGAGGGTCACACCGTTGATCTCCGGCCATGTGTGGGTGCCCAGGTGAGGCACACCTGTGAACGAGCCCACACCTTCCACATTGTCCCATTGTGTGTAACCCCTGATGCCGAAATGTTCAAGCGTATACTCCACCTTCTCGGTAAGGGCGAGGTTGTAAATTATCATTACTGCTTTCATGATTTTCCGTTTTCATGGTTTTCCTTAATCTCATCCAGGAACTTCATGTCCCTGAATGCAACCTTATGTTTCTTGTCCCTCTCACCGTGGCGCGCTATCAGCACATAGCCTACCGGTACCAGCACCATTGTAACTACGGTTGAGAACACAAGTCCTCCGATGACTGCTATACCCATCGGCTGCCACATCTCGGAGCCTTCGCCCGGGTTGATGGCCAGCGGAAGCATCGCCAGAATTGTGGTCAATGATGTCATAAGCACCGGTCTTAGCCTGGAGCGGCCTGAAACAAGAACTGCCTGGTAAAGTTCCACTCCCCTGTCACGGGTAAGGTTAATAAAGTCAACCAGCACAATTGCGTTCTTGACCACTATACCGATCAGCATTATGGCGCCAATGGCGGCGATGAGGCTGAGGTTGGTACCGGTCAGGAAGAGTGCTATCGCGACTCCCGAGAAGGCGAAGGGTATTGAGAGCATGATGATTACAGGCATCTTCAGCGACTCAAACTGCGATGCCATTACAAGGTATACGAGCAGCAGCGAGATGACCATCAGCAACCCTATGTCCATGAATGATTCAGACATGTCTTCAAATGCTCCCGAAATCTCGACCATCACCCCCTGGGGGATAGTCAGGCTGTCAAGCTCCTTCTGGATATCGGCAACGATCAGGTTCAGAGCCCTTTTGTAGGGGGTAACGGAGACGGTGATGATGCGTTCCTTCCGTTTTCTCTCGATGTTTGGCGGCGACCAGTATTCCCTGATCTCAGCAATCTCGCTGAGCCTTATCACCTGGCCGGTTGGAGTTGTTACGCCAATATTCTGCATTTCAGTTATGGAGTTCCGTGCCGACTCCTTATACCTGACAATGACGTCATATTCATCGCCAAACTGGCGGAGGCGTGTGGCGGTCAGGCCATCAACGCGGCTTCTGATCATAGTAGAGACCTGTGCCGTCGTCAGGCCATACCTCAGGAGCTTGTTCTGATCAAGGATGATCTGAAGCTCGGGCTTCGACTTGTCGCGACTGACATCCACGTTGGCAGCACCCTGAATCTTCTTAACCCTCTCGGCAAGCTGTTCTGCCAGCAGGTTTGTCTGGGTGATATCGAAGCCGTAGATCTCTATGTCGACTGTGTTGCCTCCGCCCATAGCGCCCATTCCTCCGCTTGCAGCAAGCACAGAGAAGTTGATAACCTCAGGCATCGGGGCAATTATTCCACGAATCACCTCAGCTACCTCCTCAGATGATCTTTTTCGGTCTTCCACGTCAACGAGGGCGAAAGTGAATGTCACTACGTGCGTTCCACTCTCTCCGAAGAGCGATGTGAATCCGCCGCTGTCGTCCGTCCCTGCAGACATTGAAATCAGTTTTATCTCCGGGACCTGTTCCCTCACGGCAGCATCTATCCTGTCAGCAACCTTTTCCGTCTCGGTAACCCTTGTACCTGTCTGAAGCTCGACTGTTGCCGTTACCTGTGATTCATCAGCTGACGGCATGAATTCCGTGCCGATGAATTTGAACAGGAACATTGACCCGGCGAAAACAATTATGGCGGCAGCAATCACGAATTTCTTGTGATGTAGTACCCATGCAAGAGTCTTGACATAAAATCCGTCAAGCCCTTCAAGGAATTTGTGAACAGAGCCGTCCCATGTCCACCACGGCGCGTTCTCCTTTACAGGCCTTAACCTGAGCAGCATTGCGCTAAGTGTCGGGGTGAGGGTGATAGCGGCAATGGTTGACATCACAATCGTAATCGACACGATCCAACCAAGCTGTGCGAAGAGCACGCCGGTCAGTCCCTGGACAAAAGTCAGGGGAAGGAAAACTGCCACAACCGTCAGCGTAGTAACGATGACTGCCAGCCACACTTCGTTTGTGGCGTAGATGGCTGCTTCGCGCGGACGGCTTCCCCGCTCGATGTGCTTGGTAATGTTCTCAAGCACCACGATGGCGTCGTCCACCACCATCCCGATTGCAATTGACAGTGACGAGAGCGATATAATGTTGATTGAGCTTCCCGTCAAAAAGATATAGACAAAAGCTACCAGCAGTGATATCGGTATCGTGAGGATGATGATGAGTGTTGCGCGCCATCTGCCAAGGAAGAAGAGCACTACCAGGACAACGAACAGCGCCGCGTACATCAGCGTTTCAGTAAGGTTGTTGATTGAGCCCTGGATGAACTCGGAGGTATCCATGATCTTTTCAATCTGGATATCAGGGGGAAGTTCCTTCTGAAGCTTCCGGATCTCCTTGTCCACCTCGCGGCAGATCTCGACGCTGTTGGCGCCTGACATCTTCTGAACGAACAGGGTCATCCCCTGGCTGCCGTCAATCTTTGAAACCAGCTTGGTCTCCCTGATTGTGTCATTGACTACGGCAATGTCTCTCAGGTATATGTTGTTGCCGTTGAAGTTACCGACAATCAGGTCTGCTATCAGGTCACTTTCGGCGAACTCTCCCTGTATTCTGATCGGGTAATCCATCTTCCCCATCTCAAGGTAGCCTGCCGGCATGTTCATGTTTTCGGCCCTGAGTACATTGCCCACCTGTTCTATTGTAAGGTTGTAAGCTTCCATGCGTCTCGGGTCAACCTCGACATATATCTCTCTTCCCGGTACACCGGAGAGACCCACGTTACCTACACCGTCGATACGGTTCAGCGGGTTCACAAGCTTTTCATCGAGGATCTTCTCAAGTCCCTTGTAGCTCTCCTCTGCAGTGATGGCGTAGAAGATGACGGGCATCATGCTGGAGTTGAACTTGAAGATTGTGGGATCCTCCGCATCTTCGGGAAGGAAACTC
>Ga0209373_10002875_pt1 | contig 16589 bp, 17 predicted proteins | sample Higcelweek5metaG_FD_187173 | JGI IMG/M metagenome (GOLD analysis project Ga0209373, IMG submission 187173) | Freshwater pond sediment microbial communities from the University of Edinburgh, under environmental carbon perturbations - High... | ecosystem: Environmental > Aquatic > Freshwater >... | reverse complement strand
AAAATTGACTAATCGCGAAGTGATTCACAAGGGGGGTAAAATGATGAAAATGGGGTTAATAATTGCATTAACAGGATTAATAAATGTTGGAACTGCGTACCTTTTAAGATTATATATAGGGAATAAAGGAGGCGTTGCTGACGTTGGATTATACACGGCAGGATTTGCTATTGTAAATTCGTATGTTGGTTTAATTTTTTCTGCAATGGCTACCGATTATACTCCTCGATTATCTGCAATAGCACATAACAACAGGAAACTATTAAAGACAATTAATCAACAAATCATAATGATGTTATTACTACTTTCCCCATGCATAATATTATTCATTCTTTTTAATAAATTTCTAATTGTACTATTATACTCTAGTGCATTTTCCAAAATTGATGTTATGATACAATGGGCAATGTTAGGCATTTTTTTCCGAGCAATAAGCTGGGCTCTCTCATTTTCTTTTCTCGCTCGTGGTGATAGCAAGGTTTTCTTTTGGAATGAATTAATTGCGAACTTGTATTTTTTGTCTCTTTACATAGTTGGATACTATTTGGGGGGACATAAGGGCATAGGAATAGCATACCTTATTGGATACTTAATTTACTGCATTCAAATGTTTGCTCTTGCAAAAAGAAGATTTACCTTTAGATTTAAATATAACTGCAAAAAAACAATTATTATACACTTAGTATTATGTGCGTTGGGTATGGGACTTACTATATTTCCTGACAACAACCCCTATTATTCCATTCTAGGTGTTTTATTGTTTGCCATTGCAACAATCATCTCGATTAGAAGCTTAAACAAACTCATTGATCTTCGGTCTATCTTTGCAAGACTTGGAAAATAAACCAGTTAATATTAACAAATGAATCGAAAACCTAAATTCTCTGTCATAGTTATTACATATAACCAAGAAAATGTAATAGAACGCGCATTAAATTCCCTGTTGATTCAAAAAGAATGGCTTCATGAGATAATTATTTGTGATGACTGTTCAACAGATAACAACTGGAACATAATTTTGGAATACGCTAATAAATATGAAATTATTAAGCCTTTCCGTAATGAGAAAAACTTAGGTATTTTTGGGAATATAGAGAGCACTTGGTCTAAACCTTCGGGTGATGTCATTTTTTACTTATCGGGTGATGACGCTTATTGTAACGGAATATTTGCTGAAGCTGACAAACTGATAAAAAAAAACAATATCGATATTGATAATGGCTTTTTCACTCTTTATTTCGATTACATAACGATTAGAGAAAGCGATGGGAAGACGAAAATACATTCGAACAAGTATATCCAAAATTTCCCTGATGCCGTAAATCTGAAATTAAGAGGATTAATATGTAACCGGACTACTGGTATTAGTGGAAATGTGTTAAAATCACATAAAAAAGTTAAGAGGAATATAGGAATCTATGCTGATAGCTTGATAGATATACAAACACAACTATATTCAAAACAGAATTATTATAGCCCATTTGTTGGCTCAATATATTATACTGGTATTGGAATTGCAGCAAGAACAAAGGTTACAGATCACTTGCAGTCTTATGCTCTCTGTAAAGAAGAGGCATTAAAAAGCATACAAAATTTATCAATAAATAATTTCAATATTATATCGTATCAATATTATTCAGCAAAATTTCAGATCAATCCATCTCTATTGAATTTTATTAAAATGATAACGTACTTTACAAAACAAATAGATGTGAAGTATGGACTTGTCATAATGCTTAACGATTTTAAGAAGTTGTTACTGAAAATAATATGTGGGATAAATAGAAATAGAATTGTAATCTAACCTTATGTATTATCATTCAGAACCATTTTATTGCGAATAAATAAATAGATTATCTCTAGTCAAATCTACAATATGTTTAAAAACGATATTTTGATAAAAAATTTAATTTGATAAAATATGCATAAAATAATAACGATACTCGATCCTGCTTTGTACGATAACGTTGGTAATAATTCGCCTAATTTAGGAGATCTAATTATTTCAGAATCAGTAAATAATGAAATCAGGAAGATATTCCCTGAATATGAAATTCATCGTATCTCATCTCATATTCCACTGAATCGAGCAAGTCTATCGATAATAAAAGAATCAGAATTCACATTTTTCGGTGGCACTAATATGTTATGCTCAGCTATACATAGGTATAATCAATGGAAATATTCTAGTTTATTTTACGATTATTATTTCCCGAAAATAAAAAATATTATTTTGTTAGGTGTTGGATGGTGGCAATATCAAAATGCCCCCTCATTTTTTTCGAGGCATTTTTATAATAGCGTTTTAGCAAAATCATTCAAGCTATCCGTGCGAGATGGATATACAAAAAAAATGTTAGGAGATTGTGGAATATACAATACTATCAATACGTCCTGCCCTACTGTATGGAATCTTGCATATTCAGAACTTAAAATTGATTTTACATACCATTCCGATTGTTTGTTTATGCTTACTGATTACAACCGGGATATAAAAAATGACTCTGCCCTTATCGAACTAATTATACAAAACACAAGAGGTATGATTTATTTCTTCCCACAAGGGATAAGAGATATTCAGTATTTGAATTCACTAGATATATTTAAAAAGAATAAAAATAAAATTACCGTCTTAGGTTATGATTTACGAAATTTATACGATCTAATATCAAACAATACATCTATTATATATATAGGAACTCGGTTGCACGGAGGTATAAAATGTATTCAGCAAAATATTCCCTCTTTGATTATTACTATTGATAATAGAGCAAAAGAAATCGGTAATGAAATTAATATTCCCATTTGCGACAGAAGCAATCTTAACTTGGTGAATAAATGGATGCAGGGAAATCATAGTTTTGGGGAACTTAAAATACCCGTCAATGCAATAACTGAATGGAAAAACCAATTTACAAGAGTTTAGAGAGAGAAATATCCCATAAATCCCTAAAAGGAAAACCATTAAATGACGTTTGTTCAATGGATTTGCTTAGTCAAATAACTTATTGATAACCCACCTCACTCTTGATAATGTCATTTGGTAACGATTTTTGATCTATAACTATCTGTTTTTTGCTAATTATCTTTTCAAAAACAAATGGGATAAATTTGGGAGGGGGTATGGGAGCGGTTATGCAATTTTTTTTATTACATTATAAAACAATATCTTGTCAAACTGCTGTTAAATAAACGATGTGATAAAATATTTAAGACACTATGATTAAGGACAAGAAGGAGTTGAGTTATTATTTGAAATGTGATTCAATAGCTATGCATAGAGAATATAAGAGACCACGTTTTATTCATGATAACATATGGAAATATCAAATATTGCTTAGGAAATGTGAGTACTACAACAATATCAGACGTAATTTGATAGATGATATGGTCTTTAGATACTTAAAATTAAAATTTACAGTTCTTGGTCAACATTTAGGATTCTCAATCCCCTTAAATGTATTTGGTCCGGGTTTATGTATTGAGCATTATGGTTCAATTGTTGTGAATATAAATGCGAGAATTGGTGCAAATTGCAGAATTCATGAAGGAACGACAATTGGCGCAAATGGCCTTTTTTCTGACAAAGCACCAGTTATTGGAGATAATGTATATAATTACGGTGCTTCATTGCAAGCCTATGCGTTGATGAAGTATTTACAGGACAAGGGGAATGATGTAGAGATAATTGATTATAAGCCCACTCATTTAAGTGGTAGATATAGTTTTTGGTTTGTACCCGACGACACTCCTTTTAAAAGAATATGTGATAAGAGCAGGTTTGCACATTTAGCATATGCTGTTGCCAAGTTTCATGGACGTTTTCAAACAATAAAAAGGAAGAAAAAATTTAATCAGTTTAAGACGAAATTACTATCAATTACATCGATATCATATTCATCGAATGCATCTTTAAAAGAGAATGTTCCACAAGCCGATCTGTACATAACTGGCAGTGATCAAGTATGGAATAGCGTGATGCAAAATGGGAAAGATCCCGCATTCTATCTTGATTTTGTTCCAGGGGATAAACGCAAGATATCATACGCTGCCAGTTTTGGGACTGATTATATTCAAAAAGGATACGAATCATTAACAAAAAATATGCTAAGTCGGTTTCAGAATATTTCCGTAAGGGAAGATTCCGGTCTTAGAATTTTAGATTCTTTGGGAATTACAGGAACAAGAGTATTAGATCCCGTTTTTTTGTTGTCGAAAGATGAATGGAAAAATTTGATAAAGAAAACGTATTCCGAAAAGTATATATTAGTATATGACTTCATTTATGACTCGGAAATTAGAGCTACTGTGAAAATGATAGCTAAATTAAATGGCTGGAAAATATATTCAATAAATGATTATAAAAACATTAAATATGCAGATAAAAACATTTCGAATGCTGGCCCAATTGAATTTCTTGAATGGATAAATTCATCTCAAATGGTTATCTCTAACTCATTTCACGCCACTGCATTTTCAATAATACTACAAAAAGAATTTTTCGTCTTTAACATTAAAACATTAAATAATAATTCAAGGATGTCCGATTTATTGGCTTCATTGAATTTATCAAAAAGACATATTTTTTCAATGAATGATGTATTATTGGAAGAAAAAATCGATTACTCCAAAGTAAAAGAATTCTTAAATCCATTTATTGATTATAGTAGATGTTTTCTTAATCAAATATGCAATTAATCGATTAGTGTATTCTCAAATTATTATGACATTAATGAACCCCAAAATATCAATTATAACTATTTCATATAATAGTGAAAGGACAATTGAAGATGCATTAAAAAGTTTTTTTGCTCAGTCATACGAAAACAAAGAATATGTCGTCATTGATGGCGGCTCAAAAGATTCAACTACAACGATAATAGACAAGTATAAAGATCATATCGGTTTTTTTGTTTCGGAGAAAGATAATGGTATCAGTGATGCGTTTAACAAGGGTATTCAACATTGTACGGGAGATATTATCGGGATATTAAATTCTGACGATATGCTTATAGAAGGGGCGTTGGGTGCTATCGCAAACAATTATGATCCTACTGTCGATGTATATAGGGGGAATTTATTGTATTGGGATGAAAAAACGGGAACTAAATTCATTATGCGTCCCAATATGAATTTCAAGTTAATACCCTTCAATCCGCATATTTGCCACGGGGCTTCTTTTATCACGAAAAAGGCTTATGACAAATATGGTGTTTATAAAGATTATAAATATCTAATGGATTTAGATTTATTCATTCGCCTGTATTATGGCGGTGCAAAATTTAAATTCATAAACAAAGCGATTGTGATATTCCGTTTAGGAGGTGTATCTTCTGATTCGGAAAGTTTAAAAAAAGAAGAGCGTCGAAGGGTAATTATTGAAAATGGGGGGTCAAAGTTACAAGCAAACATATATGTGTTGTTTCATAAGGTAAAAAAGGTGATGAAAAAGGTGATGAATATTTTCCTTGGGAGGAATTCGTGGTTTGCACTAAGGTATAAAAAAATATAAAGATGAGAGTCTTACAAATAAATACAACATATAAAACAGGAGGTAGTACAGGTCGTATTGTTTTTGACTTGCATCAAACAATGCAAAAACGTCAAATAGAATCTTTTGTTACCTATGGATATACATATAAGAAAGAAGAAGAAGATAACAAGATATACCAGATAGAGAGTATTTTCGACCTAAAGGTTAATATTTTAAAAACAAGAATCTTCGGGAAACATGGGTTTTATAATTATTTTGTGACAAAGAAATTACTCGAAAAGATTTCTGAGATTAAACCTGACGTTATTCACTTACATAACATACATAATCATTATATAAATGCTTCTTTGCTTTTCTCGTATATTAAAAAAAACAATATACCCGTAGTGTGGACGTTGCATGATTGTTGGGCATTTACAGGATGGTGTGCTTACTTTGACTATTCTGGATGTTCAAAATGGGAAACAGGTTGTCATACATGTTCCTCATTACATGATTATCCTTTCACATGGTTTTTCGATAGAAGCAGAGAGCTATATAACGAGAAAAAACAGTTGTTTTGCGGGGTGAAGAATCTCACCATCGTCTCGCCATCTGAATGGTTAGCCAGGTTAGTTAGTAATTCATTCTTAAAAGAATATCCCCTTAAAGTCATAAATAATGGGATTGATTTATCAAAGTTTACATACAGAGAAAGTGAATTTCATAAAAAATATAATCTGACTGGCAAAAAAATTGTATTGGCAGTTGCGAACAATTTCAGTAAACGGAAAGGTGTTGATTTTTTATTAAGACTTCCTTGGTTGCTACCTACTGATTATAAATTGGTGTTATTGGGCATAAATAAAGAAAATCTAAATAACTTACCAAATAATTGCATCGGAATATTAAAAACGACCAATATAGATGATTTAGTTGCGACGTATTCGGCGGCTGATGTATTTATCAACCCGACTTTAGAGGATAATTTTCCAACAACAAATATCGAAGCTCTAGCATGCGGTACCCCTTGCGTAACCTACATTACAGGAGGAAGTCATGAGATAATTGACGAAAAGGTAGGATTAGCGGTTATCAAAAATGATGAAAAAGAATTTGTTGATGCAATAAAAACCATTGTAAATAAAGGGAAGCAAATGTATTTTAACGCCTGCATATCTAAAGCACAGGATTTATACAACAAAGAGTTGAAATACGGAGAGTACATAGAATTGTATAAGAAAATATTTGGGACATAATGATCAAGGATAAGAATGAGTTGAAATATTATTTGGAATGTGATACTATTGCTCTGCATAGAGGATATCGAAAACCAAGATTCATACACGATAATATTTGGAAATACCAAATATTACTCCGGAAATGTGCATATTACAGTTGTATCAAACGTAATATCATTGATGAGCTTGTATTTAGATATTACAAGTTTAAGTTCACTTTACTAGGTCAATTTTTAGGATTTTCTATACCGTTTAATGCATTTGGCCCCGGGTTATGTATTGAGCATTATGGTTCTATTGTAGTTAATGGGAATGCAAAAATTGGGAAAAACTGTAGAATACATGAAGGTACTACTATTGGGGCAAATGGTCTTTTTTCAAATAAAGCACCACAAATAGGAGATAATGTTTATATTGCAACAGGTGTGAAAATTATTGGAAATATAACTATTGCTGATGGTATAGTGATCGGAGCTAATGCTGTTGTGACAAAAAGTTTTTTAGAACCAAACATTACAATTGCAGGAATTCCTGCAAAGAAGATAAGTAGCAAAAACTCTGATGCGCATCTAGTAAAAGCAACAGACCTTTTCGTTAAAAAATGATTTATTTTGCAATAATCCTTTTGTCTATCGCATTTTCCCCCCTATGCAAGAAGAAAATATTATTTTATGGCGAGGGAGGAATTGAAGGCAAACTCGTGTATTGTTTTCTTTTTGCAACGATATTGACTCTTGTCTGTGGTCTTCGTGACGAAACAATTGGACGTGACACTGTAATGTACAATGCCCTTTTTGACGAGATAGTACATTGGAATCATAATTTATCATACATAATTAGGCATTCAGAAACAGAACTTGGATATACGATAACAGAATGGTTATTCTCTTTTGTAGGCGAATATCATCCTTTTCTGATCTTAGTGGCTTTTTTTTCTGTTTTTCCAGTACTTTGGGTTATATATAAATACTCGAACATCCCGTGGCTAAGTATTTTATTGTTTATTAGTTTCGGGTATTTTACTTTTTTTCTTTCGGGCATTAGGCAAAGTATCGCATTAGGGTTATGTATGATTGCGTTCCATTTTTCAAACGAAAATAAATTAAAACACTATTTATTTTTTATTTTTTTAGCGTTATCCTTTCACTCTTCAGCAATATTGTTCCTCCCTGTTTATTGGATAAAGAAGATTAATCTTAAGTTCAAACAATTAATCAGTTATTCAATTTTTGGTTTAATTATCGTGTTGATTTTTCGCACGAGCATCTATCTTTTTTTGAATAAATATAGCAGGCAAGATTATGGCATTAGCAAAAGTGCTGGGGGCGAATTGTTTTTTGCGTTAATGATTATATCATCGACAATTGGCATATTGAATTACAAAAAAATGGACGGTTTCAGTCGGGTATTGCTGTATATGATGATAATTTCTGCATTAACGTATCCAGTTTTATCTGTTGGTTCTGCTGCTATGCATCGTATGAGATTCTATTATCACATTTTTGTAATCTTATATGTGCCTGCTGTGACTCAGACAATAAAGACAAAAACGATTAGAATAGCTGTAATCGTTTTTTTTATCGCCTCTTCCCTCTTGTTTTTTGTCAAAATACAACTTAGTAAAGAAATTCTAGTATATCCGTATAGTTTCTTCTGGGAAAAATGAATATCATAAATGCTTTGTTTAATGTTTTACTGTAAAATATGACTAAAAAAATAGCAATAGTATCGTGTTACTTCCAACCCAATTATGGTAGTCAATTACAAGCGTATGCGACACAGCTAATCCTGGACAAATTATCCGTTGGGAATGAAACAATTAAGATTACTGGACTGGTAGGGGAAATAAAAAAAGCTAAGTACAAATATTTCTTAAAGCATGTATGTGATGCGGATGTTTTTGTAGAAAAAATAGGCTTTTTAAGCCAGAAGATGGCGAAATATGTCAAGGGTAGTGCATATAAGAACAACTTGCAGGAACGCAATAAGATGTTTAGTGAATTTGCCAGCACTCATTTCCATTTGTCTCAAACATATAATTCGAAGGATGAATTACGAGAACAAGCCGCGAAATATGCTGCATTTCTTGTTGGTAGCGACCAATTATGGTTGCCCTCGAACATCGAGGCAGATTATTACACGTTAAATTTTGTTCCTGATGACTTGCCCAAAATATCGTACGCTACGAGTTTTGGTTTTTCAAAGATTGAAACAGCCCAAAAAGGGGCAGTGAAAAAATTTATTCCCCGGATACAATACCTCTCGGTAAGAGAACAACGAGGGGTAGAAATAATAAAAGAGGAAACAGGATGTGAAGCAGCGTTAGTGTGCGACCCTACCCTGTTGTTTGATGCAAAGGAATGGAATGCTTTAGCCATGCAGGGCAGGATGTACGAGGCGAAATACATCCTCGCGTATTTCTTGGGTGCCGATAAAAGACATCGTGACTTCGTATCGGATCTTGCGAAAATCACGGGACACAAAGTCGTGGTCTTGCAACATATCGACAAGTATGTGAAAAGTGACGAGGTTATTGCTGATTATGCCCCATATTCTGTTGGTCCCCGGGAATTTATCCAATTGATACGCGATGCGGAGTGTGTTGTAACCGACTCGTTTCATGCAACCGTTTTTTCCGTTCTATTCGAGAAGAAGTTTTTCACTGCACGTCGTTTTGCAAAACAGACAAGCGTGTCAACCAATAGCCGGATAGAATCGTTATTGTCGCTTCTTTGTCTCGAAGATAGATTGATACATCCCAATACCTCAGCGTACGAAGTTTTAAAAAATGAGATTAATTATCACGAGGTTCAGTCAAGAGTATCGGAATTCAGGAATACGTCCCTCTCATTTTTAAAAACTTCGTTGAAAGGGGTAGGTGCATTATGATTCAGATAGGCGATAAAAAAGACTGTTGTGGTTGCACGGCTTGCTTCAATGCGTGTCCTCAAGGCTGTATAACGATGAGGGGAGATGAAGAGGGTTTTCTTTATCCACACGTTGATAAAACTAGTTGTAATAATTGTGGTATGTGCGAGAATGTTTGTCCCGAGCTCAAGCAGAACAGCGAAATAGTTGTTAGTCAGCGAGCATATCTAGTACAGCATAAAGACGAGCAGGTACGTAAAGAAAGCACATCAGGTGGGGCATTTACTGCCATTGCTGAATATGTTATCAATCTTGGTGGCGTAGTGTTCGGTGCCGCCTATAATTCCGATTTTGAAGTTGTTCACCGGTTTGTTGAGAGTATCGAAGACTTGAAGGTATTCAGAAATAGCAAATACGTTCAAAGTAATCTGGGTGACGCATTTAAACAGGCTAAAGGGCTATTGCTACAAGATCGTTGGGTTTGCTTTAGTGGAACGCCATGCCAGGTGGAAGGCTTGAAATGCTTTTTGAGGAGAGATTATGAAAAATTAATTACCGTTGACGTTGTGTGTAGGGCAGTTCCTTCACCAAAAATCTTTAATAAATATATAGAGTTTCAATCCAAACAATTAAAAACTCCATTTTCGAATATATTTTTTAGAGATAAATTGTATGGATACAAATACTCAAACTTCTCCATATACTCAGAAAGACTACGCTTAGTGTATAATAATGGCGTAGATTCTGATGTGTATCTACGAAGTTTTTTCTCGAATATCAACGTAAGACCTTCTTGTTATAACTGTTCATTTAAAAAAAGATATCGTATTTGCGATTTTACGCTGTGGGATTGTTTTACCGTAGATACGTTTGACAGGAAAATGGATGACGACAAGGGTACAACACGCGTATTAACCCATACAGCAAAAGCTAATCAAATACTCGAACAAATTTCGAACAAGATTAACATTAAAGAAATAGATGTAGAACTGGCAATAGCTGGAGTTAAAGAAATGGTGGAATCAGTTCCATATAACCCCCGAAGGGATGAATTCTTCTCAGACCTGTCAAAGCTAACCCCACAACAAGTCTTCCAAAAGTATTTCCCTAACAACTTGCGGGCTCGATTAGAGAAATTAGCTAGATTTATAAGTTATAAGTTGGGTATATACCAACAGATGAAAAAAGCAATGAAGCTCATTTATAAGAACAAGGCAAATCAGAAAAGATAGCAACCTGCCATTAATTTATGAACATCATTAAAACAATCATCAATGATCTGCTTGTAATTGAGCCTAGTGTTTTAGGTGACAACCGGGGCTTCTTTTATGAATCATACAACACAAGAATGATGTATGATGCCGGTTTGAATATGAACTTTGTTCAAGATAACCATTCAATGTCAACAAAGGGGGTGTTACGAGGAGTACATTTTCAAAAGCACTATCCACAAGGGAAGCTCGTGAGGTGTGTAAAGGGGACGATTTGGGATGTAGTTGTTGATTTAAGAAAAGATTCTGGAACATTTCGGAAATGGTTTGGCATAGAACTATCGGCAGAGAACAAGAAACAACTGTACATACCCGAACATTTCGCACACGGGTTTCTTGTGCTATCGGACGAGGCGGAAGTTTGCTTCAAGGTTACTGATTATTACCATCCTGGTGACGAGATCGGGTTCATGTGGGACGACCCTGAGGTTGGCATCGAATGGCCTGTTAGCCAGGATCTGAATATAGTATTGGCAGAGAAAGACAAGTCGTGGAAATCGTTGAGTGACGCCTTGTCTATGATAGATTTAAGTAAAAAGCGTTTATGAATATCTTTTACACGTGTGATGATAATTTTTCGTGGCTGGTGGGCATATCAATGATCTCGGTTTTCGAGAATAACAAGGATTCCAGGGAAATAAACGTCTATTTGCTGGGAGATAAAATTTCGGACGTTAATGAACGTATATTGAGCGATATCGCGAGGAAATACGGAAGAACTTTCGAGTTGATTGCAGTACCGGATTTGAAAATCCCCGATGAACTTTGCCGTGGGCGTTGGCCTAAAAGTGCATTTACCCGTATGTTTGCCGGCGAATTGTTGCCATCATCAATAAACAAAGCATTATACCTCGATGCTGATACAATAATTCGTGGTAGCATAAAAGAAGTCTTCGATTTTAACAACCAACAATACGCCGTAAGTGGAGTAAAGGACTGTGTCTCGACGTTGTATAAACGTAAAATTGGAATCAAGACAGAAGACTCGTATATAAATGCAGGAGTCTTGCTTTTAAACCTCGAATTATTACGTGCGATAAATGTTCGTGAAAAAATGAATAACTTTTACAGAGCATACCAAACATCCATTAGTTATGCCGATCAAGATATCCTGAATGGCATTTTCAAGGGTACGTTTGGCATTCTGCCTCCTCAATATGACGTGATGACGTTAACTTGCGTGTATAGTTATCGCCAGATATTACAAATACGGAGGCCTAGTTATTATTATACACGAGCAGAAATAGAATTCTGTCAAGCACATCCGGTGATCATTCATTACACCACATGTATGTTGAATATACGACCATGGTGTGAGGGTTCTCAACATCCATTCCGGGAACAGTTTGAGCAATATAAAGCCATAAGTCCCTGGGCAGATAGACTAAACAGTAATACAAACTTTGATACTTCGGAGTATAGAGTCATTAAAAAACTTGAAAGAATACCGGAAGTATTACGTTTCCCGTTACTCGGGTTCTTACATTCAATAGTAAAACCACTCATTATTATTCTCAAATCGAAATTGAAAAAAGGATGAATATACTAATCACCGGAGGAACAGGTTATGTTGGTGTTAATTTTGTACCAGCACTTTTAGAAAGAGGACATCGAGTTAGAATATTGTGCCGGGACCAGGAAAAGGCAAAACGATTGTTTGGGGCTACTTGCGAGATAGTTGTAGGTGATGTAACGGATAAAGCATCATTGAAGGGTTGCTGTGAGAATATTGATGTTGTCTTCCATATGGTTGCCAAGGTTGGCAATGAATTGCCAAGTGACAAAAACTTTGCGGAATTTAGAAAAGTAAATGTCGAAGGGGTAAAGAATATTGTGGCGGAAGCCAAATGTTCTGGTGTCAAACGGTTTATTCATATCAGTTCGATTGCCGCAATGGGTATCGTCTATGATGAATTTATCTCTGAGAAAAGCAACTGTGATCCATATTTGCCATACCAAGTAACAAAATACGAGGGAGAGCAAGTTGTGCTTGATGAATTTAAAAAGAATAGATTCCCCGTAGTTGTAATACGTCCGACAAAAGTTTATGGAGTTGGCGAACGTGAATACTCATATCTAACACTAGCCCGGATGTGTAAAAAACGAGTATTTCCCAAAGTAGGGAAAGGGCAAAATTTCACCTCCAATTTATATATATCGGATTTTATCCAGGGATTAGTTCAATTGTTAGATCATGGTAACATTGGAGAGACATATATTTTAACGTCAAAAGATTCTATTGGATTTTGTGAATCAGCAAGAATATTAGCATCCGAGCTTAACAAGAAGGTGCTTTTCGTACATATCCCAGCCTGGGCAATGATATTTATGGCACGAACAATAGAACGATTGTTTGTTATGTTAAGGAAGAAACCTCCTGTAACAGAAAGGAATGTGAAGGCCACGGTTACAGATAGAATATACGATATCTCGAAGGCAATCAACGAAGTGAAATTTAATCCTGTTGTTTCAATGCAAGACGGTATCAGGCGTGTTGTTCGGTACTACAAAGAAAAAGGACTGGTATAACTCATTGAATTTCTAGTCCAGTATATTCCACGAGAATACCGATTTCTGGCTTTTGGATCTTTGGACGTTTCAACGTTGTAACCATTTGTTGATTCCCAACTTTCCGACATTTCCCCTACCTTAGCACCAAACAACAGCAAGATGAGTATATTGACGGAGGAATACATCAACCCGTTCACCAATTTCGGAATCAAGCGGTTGTTCGGCGAGGAGATGAACAAGGATCTGCTGCTCGACTTCCTCAACGAGTTACAATGGGCTAATGCGCTAATGCGTTAATGTGCTAATGTGAGGATTTGAAAATGTGGTAATGGGATAATAAATATTGTATCTTTGACCTGTAAAAAGCAAGAACATGGCAGATTTTGCAGACAAATACATCAACCCCTTCACCGATTACGGTTTCAAGAAGCTGTTTGGCGAGGAGATAAACAAGGACTTGCTGCTTGATTTCCTCAACGAGCTGCTGAGTGCCGAGCAGGGAAATATCACCGACCTCACGTACCTCAAGACCGAGCACGTTGGCTATACCCTGAGCGACCGCAAGGCTGTGTTCGACCTCTATTGCGAGAACGAGCGGGGGGAGAAGTTCATCGTCGAACTGCAAAAGACCAAACAGAAGTTCTTCAAGGAGCGCACGCTTTACTATTCAACGTTACCAATCCGCGAGCAGGCGGTGAGGAACGACTGGGACTTCTCGCTGAAGGCCGTGTACGTCATCGCCATCCTCGATTTCGTGTTCGACGAGGACAAGGCAGAGGCCGGCAAGTTTCGCTACGACGTTAAGCTTACCGACATCGACACGCGCAAGGTGTTTTACGACAAGCTAACGTTCATCTACCTGGAGATGCCCAAGTTCAACAAGACGATAGACGAGATTGAAACAGGTTTCGAGAAATGGTTGTACGTGTTGCGCAACATGCCGAAGCTAGATCGTGTGCCCGATAAATTGCGAGAGCGGGTATTCGAACGCGTGTTCGAGACAGCCGAGATCGCGCGCTTCACCCCCGACCAGGTTCGCACCTACGAGGATAGTCTGAACACCTTCCGCGACATCAAGAATTCAATAGATACGGCAATAGAAGAGGGTGTGATAAGGGGAAAGATAGAAATAGCAAGAAAACTTTTAAGTAGTGGCTTTAGCTTGCTTCAGGTAGCAGAGTTAACGGGGATGACGGATGATGAAATTCGGAATTTGGAAATGTATTAATTTGCTAATGTGCTGATGGGAAAATTTGATGATTTGAAAATGGAAAACATTTGAAAAAACTCAATGAAAACTCAGTGCATCCCTGAGTTAAGAATGATTTGAAAATAAAAAGTTTCGTAATTGATTATTATACCATATAAATATACCTGCCTTTTACGAAATTTACGTAACATTCCGAAATGTTACATTGTGTCACAACAGGTAAGACAATAGCATGAAAATAGAAACGGACTATTACGATCGTTGTATTAGCACACTTGAAAAGGCATACGGTTTGCTTCTGAATGCCACTACCGATGAAATTGATAACGATATGTATCGCTCGGCTTGTGTTAAAGAATTCGAGATCATACTCGAGCAGAGTGGAAAGCTACTACGGAAAGTTTTGAAGCCGTATTTTCAATCGTCGAAAGCCGTAGATCAACTTGTTTTCAAGGATGTTTTCAGGCACGCGGCTCTCAGAAGTATTATCGATACCGGGTTGTGCGAGCGTTTCTTGGAATATCGCGATAACCGGAACAATACTGCTCACGATTATGGGGTGAATTTCGCGGAAGAAACACTTGTTTTATTACCTGCTTTCATTGCCGATGCTAAACAGTTGTCTGAAGCGATAAAAATGCAAAACAATGTTGCTGAGGGATAAGGATAAAGAAACTTTAACGAGGATTTTCTCTCAAGTAGATCTTGAAATCGAGGTTTGGGCGTATGGTAGCCGTGTTAATGGCGATGCTCACGAAGGCAGCGATCTCGACTTGGTTATTAGAGGGCAAAACCTGCAGAAAATACATTTAAAGGTGTTCCTTGAGTTGAAAGACAAGATTCAACTAGAGAACCTCGTGCATCGTCTCGATTTGTTCGACTGGGCGCGGCTGCCCGAAACGTTCCACGAAAACATAGAGACGATGCACGAGGTTCTCTATCGATCGAAATAGAATTTGCTGATTTGAAAAAGGAAACACTGTGCTAATGTGCTAATGTGCTAATGGGCTAATGTGCTAATGTGCTAATGGGCTAATGGGCTAATGGGCTAATGGGCTAATGGGCTAATGGGCTAATGTGCTAATGTGCTAATGGGCTAATGGGCTAATGGGCTAATGGGTTAATGTGCTAATGTGCGGATTTGAAAATGTGGTAATTGATATTATGCTCGAACCAAAAAATTTCAACGCACAGGACTGGTATAGCCAGAAAATCAATTACCTGGTGAAGTTGAAAAAACAACTGGGAGACCAGAAAATAGATGTTATCGTGAAACTGCCAGGAGATACACGTGGGATAGTTGCAACTGCTGAGAAGGAGGGAATTGTATTGTGATGGAAAAGGAAGAAGAACAGCTGGAAAAGATCGTGGGGGTGTGTAGAACACATGCGTTGCGGTTGAACGAGGCTCACGAGAGCTTGCTGCCAATATTGCCGTTGACAGAACAATCGTACGTGGCACTCACCAGGGAACAGAGGGCATTCCTGGATCAGTATATCTTCCGCTTCGTCAAATTGCAAGATGCGATGGGCGACAAGCTGTTCAAGAGCATCTTACTCCGCGTGGGAGATATACTACTGCCGGTTTTTTTCAACCCATTATTGTCCGAAACCCAAATTACGTCGATGAATGTAGTGCTGTAGGCACGTTCTGGTGTTGTAGCGGCGGGTTTCAACCCGCCGTGAACGAATCACGAGACAAGTAGAGAACCGTAGGTTCGACCCATCTATGTCCCATCCCCACGGGATTCGTTGACGGTAGCGCTCGTTCTACCACGGGTTAAAACCCGTGGCTACCAGATAATTCGTCCCCCTGGGACTTGAAAACCCCGCCGGTGACTTAACCCATTATTGTCCGAAACCAAAATTACATCGAAGAATGTAGTGCCGTAGGCACGTTCTGGTGTTGTAGCGGCGGGTTTCAACCCGCCGTGAACGAATCACGAGACAAGTAGAGAACCGTAGGTTCGACCCATCTATGTCCCATCCCCACGGGATTCGTTGACGGTAGCGCTC
>Ga0209373_10002874_pt1 | contig 16591 bp, 24 predicted proteins | sample Higcelweek5metaG_FD_187173 | JGI IMG/M metagenome (GOLD analysis project Ga0209373, IMG submission 187173) | Freshwater pond sediment microbial communities from the University of Edinburgh, under environmental carbon perturbations - High... | ecosystem: Environmental > Aquatic > Freshwater >... | reverse complement strand
TCGCCTTGCATCGGTAATCAGTATATAAGGCAAAGTATGTCACAGAAGCTATATGTTGGCGGATTGCCATACAAAACCACCCAGCAGGAGCTTGAGAGCCATTTCTCTCAGGCTGGAACCGTTACATCTGCCGTGATCATCATGGACAAGATGAGCGGAAGATCCAAGGGGTTCGGTTTTGTTGAAATGTCTTCCGAGGACGAAGCCCAAAAGGCTATCGATATGTTCCACGGCAAGGATTTCGACGGCAGGACGCTCACAGTGAGCGAAGCTCGCCCTCTTGAGGAGCGCCCAAGAAGACCTCGTTTCGACGAGGGACAAGGCGGATCCTACTAAAGGAAAAAACAATAAACAAGCCCCGGAAGTGGGGCTTGTTTATTTGTTGGGAAAATTACGGTATAATTATCCTGTTACTCTTAAGATAATTTTATTTATGAAGAAAGTAATCATATATACGCTATATGCGCTTATCGCGCTGGTCGCTATTTCCGGCGCTGTCATGGCATGGAATCACTATAATCTGGAGAAAGCGCAAAAAGCATCTCCTTCCGTCGACAATGCGGATATTGTCCTGTTCTATGGGAGCACTTGCCCGCATTGCAAAGTCGTGGAGGACTATCTGGCAACGAACGACGTGAAAAGCAAGGTCCCGTTTTCCGAGAAGGAGGTTTATGGAAACAAGTCCGACGCTAAGCTCATGATGGACAGGCAAACCGCTTGCGGGATCAGCAAGGATAATATAGGAGCGGTGCCGTTCCTTTGGACCAAAAACGGATGCTATCTCGGGCAGGAGGAAATAATCAAGTTTTTCAGCGACAAGTTGCAGCAAGGCAGCCAGGGCGCTTCGAATAATCAATAATCTGTTTCAAAATGAGAATGAATGACGTCAGGCTTTTGAAATATTTTATCGTTCTGGTTTTGGCTGCCGGATTGTTTTCGGCGTCTTCGGCTTCGGCGATCTGTCCGGTCTGCACGGTGGCAGTCGGAGCGGGGATCGGCCTTTCGAGATATTTCGGCATCGATGACAGTGTCACCGGTCTTTGGATTGGAGGGCTGACCGTTTCGATGATCCTTTGGACCATCGAATGGATGAAAAAGAAGAAATATTCTTTCCGGGGAGATATGGCTGTCATCGTTTTGGGGTATTATGCTCTCATAGTCGCTCCGCTTTTCACTAAGGGTATTTTCGGGCATCCGCTCAACAAGCTGTGGGGGGTCGACAAGCTGATGCTTGGGATAGTGATCGGAAGCATCGCTTTTTTCGCTGGCGGCATGACGCATTTCCATCACAAAAGGAAGAATGACGACAAGGTATATTTCCCTTTTCAGAAAGTGGTTTTTTCCATAACCCCGCTGATCATCCTGAGCATTATTTTTTATCTGATAACAAAATAACAACATGAGCCAAGAGAATATCATCAACAATGTCAACGAGCTTATCGAGAAAGTCGATTCGATGAAGAAGCAGGACAAGCTCGATCTTTCGTCTGACCAGGATCTTTCAATCGCTATCATGAATCTGGTCAGCATCGAAGAACATTTCTTCTTCACCGGAGCGAAACTTCAGAAACCGGAATATTTCGATCTGCTTCAGGAAGTGAGGAAAATGCGAGGGGATCTTCTCAGGAAGATCGTGAAGGATCCGGAAGGGGAAGTGTGGTGCATCTCGAAGCATCTCTTGGCTGCCTCGATGCGCCTGATGGAAGTCGGAACCAAGCAACAGGGGATGGGGAAAAAAGAAGAAGCGAAAGGCTTGTTTCAGAAGGCCTATGACCTCTATTCCTTGTTCTGGGCACTCAACATGAAGATCATCAAAACCGACGACGTGAAAAAGATCGACGAGGATGCTATCAACAAGAATGATCAGGAGAAGCGCGGCTTCATGGGAAAGATGGGGGAGCTGGTGAGGAAAGCGATCGATTGCTGCATCGAATAGCTATTTGAAGACTAATGCATCGGTTCATCTGAAGGAGCAGGGGTCGAGCTTCTGGAGCGGTGAACATTTTTAATCCATAATACAAAACAAACAACATGGACAAGAAAACAAGAATGTCGCTGCCGTTCGCGGTGCTCGTTCTGACGGTTTTCGTGGTTGGCTGCTCTTTCGGCAAGCCTGACGCGAGCAAGCAGAAAAACGGCTCCGAAAACAGCCAGAAAACAGAACAAGGCAATATGATCATCCCGGAAAACGCGAGCCTTCCGAAGCCGACCGGAAAAATCGATGACGTCGCCGGAGCGATCCTGGATGACGCCAGCAAGGAGGAGTCTTTCGACTCATCCGAAGCGGACAGCGCCAAAAGCGCAGCTGCCGCGAGTGAGGACATAAATGACATAAGCAATTCCTATGATCAAAATGCACTATAGAAAAACGGCCTTGGTGTCGATCGCGATCATCCTGTCAGCTTCGCTTTCTGGAATCGCTTCGGCAGCCCAAGTGGGGAACCGGGTCAATAACCTGACCAAAGAAAAAAACGACGGAGCATCCAGCCAGATCAAGAATCAGGTTTCGGAAAAATTCTGCGAGAAGATCGGAGACATTGACGGGAACGTTCTTGGAAAGATAAAAGGCAAGGCTTCCGAGGTGAGGGAGAGGAAAACCAACCGCGAGCAGAAATGGGAAGACACGACAAACCAGTTCGATTCGAAAGTGGATCAATTCAGGTCTGAGCGCGACTCGAACATCGAATCGCATTTATCCGCGCTTGAATCAAAAGCGACGACCGATGATCAGAAAAAAGCCGTTTCGACTTTTGAGAACGCTGTGAGGAAAGCGATCGAAAAAAGGAGAAGCGCGGTCGATAGCGCTAGGGAAACTTTCAGGTCCGGAGTGAAAAGCGCCGTAGAAACCAGGAACGGCGCGATGGATACGGCTCTTGCGACTTTCGAAGATGCGGTCAGCGCGGCTGTTTCGAAAGCCAAATCTGATTGCTCTTCCGGAAAGACCCCGGCTGAGATAAGGACAGCACTCAAGGCTTCCATTCAGGCGGCTCGCGACAAGTTCGCATCCGACAGGAAACTCCAGTCGGTCGGCACCCAAGTGGAAGCGCTGACTAAGACCAGGAACGCCGCCATCCAGAAAGCGGAGACTGATTTCAAAGCGGCTCTCGCTTCAGCGACCGCTGAGCTCAAGAAAGCGTTTCCGACCGAATAGCGATATCTGATTTTCCAAAAGGAAAGTCCATCCCTTGAAGGGGTGGACTTTTTCGTTTTTTTCGTCTAAAATATATGGCGCTTGATATATGATGTATAATATCTAATATAATGCTTCATGAAACAAGAAATTATGGGAAAAATCAAAAACAGGATAAGAACGGAAATAACGGGAGTGAAAGAAGAGATGAGGGAGCGAACGCTCGGATATATCCTCACCGCGTTCGGGCTAGTCGCCGGTCTTGCTTGGAACGATGCGGTGAAGAGCTTCATTGAACATGTTTTTCCGGCCGACCAAACTGGCAACACGCTCAAAGCAAAATTCATCTATGCCGTCATCATAACGACGGTCGTCGTTCTGGTGAGCGCCTATCTCTCCAGGCTTTCTAGGAAGAACAAGGATGGTAAAGATGAAAAAAAGGCGAAGGGGAGCGAAGAAAAAAAGAAAAAATAATCCATGTCCGGCATCTTCGAATCCTACCAACACATCCCATACCTGATCGACCCGACCATCTTCAAATTCGGCATCTTTTCGTTGGGGTGGTATTCGCTCATGTATATCGTGGCATTCCTGGTCGTCTATGCGCTTCTCATGTATCGCCTCAAAAGAGGGGAATGGGACAGGCGCGAGAAATATGACGGCGAGATGATTTCCGATTTCCTGCTGGCCGTGTTCATCGGGCTTCTCATTGGCGGGCGGATCGGCTATGTTCTGTTCTATAATTTCCAATACTACGCAGCGAATCCTATGGCGATAATCTCGCCGTTCGATTCGGTGACAGGGGAGTTGGTCGGGATATATGGCATGAGTTTCCATGGAGGACTCTTGGGCGGACTTCTGGCAGCCTTCATTTTTATCCGGAAAAAGAAGCTTGATTTCTGGAAGTTCTCCGATTTCATCATTCCGGCTGTTCCGCTCGGATATTTTTTCGGCCGGATCGGCAATTTCCTGAACGGCGAGCTGTGGGGAAGGGCGACGACGAAAGCGTGGGGGATGTATTTCCCAGGCGACACTGAGGGTCTTCTCCGCCATCCGTCCCAGATATATGAAGCGCTGAGCGAGGGATTGATTCTTTTCCTGGTTCTTTGGCTTCTGAGGAATAATGAAAAGGCGAAGGGGAAACTTTTCGGGATATATCTTGCGGGATATGGAATCATGAGGATTGTTTCCGAATTCTTCCGCGATCCTGATCCGCAGATCGGATATGTCTTCGGATATTTCACGCTCGGACAGCTTCTCAGTGTGCCGATGATCGTGCTGGGGATAATTATGGTTTTCAAAAAAAAGAAAAGCGTGGTATAATTTCGATATTGTTGAAGGAGAATAAAAACGAACTTTCATAATGCAAAATACACAAAAAGAAAAAACGATACCTCTGGACAGTGTCAGCAGTCTTGAAAGCAAAAAAGAACAAATAGATCTTCCTTTGTCGCAGATTGTGAAAAAAAGGAAGTCTTCTTCGGCTCTGTTTTCCAAACACGGGATAGTTTCCGAGTTCACCACGAAAGACTCGAAACTCTATTTCGTCCAATCCGAGCTTGAAAAAATCAGGAGCGGACAGAAGATATATCGCGCCGGAGGAAAGATTGACAGCGCGGTTTTCGGTTATGATAGGAAATCGTCCAAGGTCAAAGCGGCGTATCAGCTCGACCTCTATCAGGAAATCAAGGATCGCTATTCTAACCTCGAATACTATCTCAAAGATCTCTTCGCCGGATCGGTGCGCGGAGTGGGCGTCATGCGCATGTGGAACATATCGCTTGTCGCTTCGATCATTTTCGGAATGTTCCTGATGACGATGATATATCGCTATCTGGGGCTCGGAGCCTCTGCTGGCATGATGGATACGCGGCAGCCCGTCGCAGTCGAGCAGGTTCTCGGAGCTGAGACTTCCAAAGAAGATGCCAGAAGCGAAGCGGCGCTTGCTGCCAAACGGCTGGTGGAATATGAGAACTCGGAGCAGGGGAAGATGGAAGCGCAGATGAGGCAGATGGTAAAAGGATATCCGATCGAGAAGATGGTTCCGTATATCGCCAAGAAAGACAAGACAGTGGCTGCTTTTATAATAGCGATCGCGAGGCAGGAGAGCAGTTGGGGGACGCGCGTTCCGGTGTTGAACGGAGACGATTGCTATAACTATTGGGGATATCGGGGAAAGCGTGCGCGTATGGGAACCGGAGGACACACCTGTTTCGACAATCCCGAGGATGCGGTCAACACTGTTGCCAAAAGGATCGAATTCCTGGTTTCCAATGAGAAGATCACCACGCCGGCTCAAATGGTCACTGTCTGGAAATGCGGATATGACTGTTCATGGGACAGCAAGGTCGCAGTCCAGAACTGGATCGATCATGTCGACACCTATTTCAGGAAACTCAACCAAAGCTAGGGAATCATTTCTTTCAATAGTCGAAAAATCCCGTCAACGCGGGATTTTTTGCTTGTGGATAACTCCTGTTGACACTCGCCTTGGCTTTGCATAAACTGGGAAAGTTACTTTTCGGGCAGTTTTCCGGTCGGGGGTTTAACATCTTATGATTCAAAAACAGTCGAGCTTCGATGCGGGGGTCTGGAGTTTGAGGGGGAACAGTGTTTGTGAAAAATGAATATGAAGAAAACGATTATTCTTGTACTTGGTATGGGGGTATTTTTTTCTGTCCCGTTTTCGGGCCGTGCCGAGGATTTGAAGAGTTATGATTCAATAAGCAGCGATGTTGAAAACGCGGACGCCGGAATAGCTCCGGAAGTCCTGGATCCCTTGGCAAGGATCGGGAGCATCGCCAAAGACGGCTTTGTGGTATCGATGAGAGAAAAAGAGGAGGGCGTTTCAAGAAATATCCAGCCGGAAACCGATCCTCTTTCGATGGCGGAATCAGAATATGCGGAATTCCTTGAAGGATATCCCATGGCAGCCATGGCGGAACCGCTCAGTGAAGAGGAAAACGAAACCGCGTCGTTCCTCATCGCGATCGCGAAGAAGGAATCCGACTGGGGGAATCACGCTCCCAGGAAGGACGGGCGCGACTGCTTCAACTATTGGGGATATCGCGGAACATATAACGAGACGGATTCGGGATACAGCTGTTTTGATTCGCCGGAGCAGGCCGTTTCGGTGGTCGGCGGAAGGATTTCGGAACTTATTGAAAAGGATATCGATACGCCATCCAAGATGGTCATTTGGAAATGCGGATCGAATTGCAAAGCGGATGATCCCAGAAGCGTCGCCAAATGGATAAGCGACGTCGATGCCTATTACAGGCGGATTGATTCATAAGAAGAAGAGTTATCCACAGCCCAGTTTCCTTGATATTCGTATTTGTTGTATAATTACGGCAAGTACGTTTTCTTATATATTATTTTCTAAGATCAAAATAAAAAACAAAACAATGAAGAAAAAGATATTGGTCTCGATCGCGGTGTTCGTTCTCTTCTTCGTGGCAGGAACGATATTGAAAGCCAAGGCGGAAACACAGAGGACGAGCGGCTGGCTTTGGGGTGGAAGCGAGGATGCAAGTATCGGCGGGACTATGGGGGTTGTCGATGGGAATGAGACGGGAGTCTATGACATAAGCATGGCTCATACATCAAAAGATGCAAACAATATAGACTATGGAGTTTCTATGGATGATGAGGGAAATATGAGCGGCCATGCTTGGAGTGATAGCATTGGATGGATAAGCTTCAACTCCGGGGATGTTGAAGGTGCTTGCCAGGATAGTAGCAATCCCTCGGTGGCTCCGAAAAAATCAGGCAATTCGCTTGTCGGATTCGCTAGGGTGGTAGGCATCATGAATGAGAAGACTCATGGCAATTCCGGGGGATGGGATGGCTGCATAAGTTTGCATGGAGGCGATTATGGAGTTTCGGTTGCCGGTGATGGCAAGCTTAGCGGATATGGTTGGAACGGAGAAACTGCTCCGTCATCTCCTAGCAACAAAGCGGATGGTTTGGGATGGATAGATTTTTCCAAGGCCAAGATTCCATGCATGCTTACATATAAATGCCAGAATATCGGTGATTGTGCTGGTTCTGATTGCGGATCAAAAGAAATTCCTGGAACATGCGTAGAAACGAATACTTGTGGAGGAACCGCTACGGCAGATCCTGAAAAATGCGGTGGAAGCTGTGAATCCGTGAAGCTGAATTGCGGAACATGCGACACTAGCGGCAAGTGGCAGGAGACCAAGCCGCAGCAATAGGAATCATAAAGCGGCTTCTGTTTGTTTTTATTAACAACCCTCATTTCTTATGAATATTCGAATAATGTCAGAGGAAAAAACGGCCTGGTGGGGAGGAGTGTTTGTTATCGGATTCTTCCTTAGTTTAGGACTTGAATTTGTCGGAGCATCATGGGCTGGACCAGTATCTTCTCCGTCTGGTGACAATATCGGAGCGCCTGTCACGACAGGCACGGCAAGCCAGGTCAAAAACCCCACTAATATTATTGGGGGAGGAGGGCTTACCGTTGGCGGAACGACCATTGTTACAGGATGGAGCACTGTCAGCGGTTTTAAAATGAATTCAGGGGCTGGAGATGGTAAAGTGATGACATATAATGCCGCTCTAGGCATGGGTGTTTGGAGATAAAATGAATATCTAAAATAGGAACAAGGAAATGATTTATAAGAGAAGCGCAAAGAGTCTAATCTTAAGAACTCTGATTGTCTGCATAGCGATCATTTCGCTTCTGTTTATCTCATGGGAGATAGGAAGAAGATTTTTTAATATCGATGATGTGTCGGACAGTCAGTCTAAAGACAGTGTATCTGTCGGAAAATCTAACCAGGCTGATATGCAGGAATCATTAAAGGAGATGGAATCGATTCAGGCTGCCGCCAATGGTGGAAAATCTCCCGATCCTCTTTCTGAGGAGGAGGTCAGAAAAACTTTCGAGAATATGGATAAATAGGATAGCTATCATATTCTTCCATGAGTGAATGATGCTGATAATATGAAAAGGAGGCATGAATTTCTCAATTTGGGATAACTCTCATAACATAAGTATAGTATGAAAATAAAAAAAGAAAGCCTATCAAAATTCGCTTGGTGGTCAGGGATGATTGTCACTGGAATAGTTCTCGGATTCAGTCTCCAGTTGGTGAAGGCCTGGGTTTCTGCCCCAGGAGATCCTTCAACTAATAATGTCGGCGCTCCGATAAACACAGGACCCCAAAACCAGACGAAACTGGGAGGTCTTACTGTAACCGCCCTTGCGACTGGAGGGTTCAGGATGACAAACGGAGCTTGTGATAAGTGTGTTCTCACTTCGGACTCGGAAGGCAATGCTGTATGGAGGCCATCTCAGAACAGGATCATTCCCCCAGGATCAAATTGCATCAAGCCGGATGGAAGCTATGGCAAGATAGCTGTGCAGTCAAGAACTTCAGATAATGGAAATATCATGAATTCTGGTGATTACGGAGCTGTCGGATTGGTTACTCATGTAGTCAATATGAACGTGGATGATTTATTATGGATCAGGACTCTTGACGGATATAATAGGCCAAACCAATGCGGAGTTTATAGTGGTTTGAAATGGACTTGCAATGGAAATATTGCTAACCCATCTGGGAGAACTCTTTGTATGAATGCTGACGGTGCTAGTTATGGCATCCCATCCTTTGCAATGCAATGGGGATCGACTGGATGCATGGACATGGCCCCTGCTAGTGCAAATATTTCCGGATCCAATCTGAATCCAGGAACGTGGTCGCAGTGGAGTTGGTATTACGCAGGTGCTGGCAGCATGAATTGGAATTGTGAATAGGGTCAGGAATATGAATTCGAATCATTTTCCAGTTGTAGGATAAAGGATTTCAATACCCGTAAGTCCGGCAGAAAAGCGACCGTCAGCATCCCGTAAGTATGTGCTTGTTAATAAACAAACAAAAAAAATGTATTACGTAAAACCCAGTCCTGAAGGAATGATCCTGAGAACTGTCATCGTGTGCGTGGCGGTTCTCGCTTTGCTTTTCATCATATTCGAAATTATGAAGGTCTGGAGGATGTCCTCCAAGGAAAGCGGAACCGAACAGGCCGAAAGCAGTCAATCTTCTTCGCTTGATCCAGAGGAGGCGTTTAGAAGACTAGATGAGATTAGGGCGGCTCAAAACGGAGGAAAACTTCCTGATCCGCCGACCGATGAGAATGTGAAAAAAATGATTGATGATGCCAATAAAGAGTTTCAAACTGCAGGCATGAGGCCTCTTAGTGATGAAGAAGTACAAGCTAATTTAAAAGAATTAGATTCCTTGGAAGGAAAATAATCGTTTAACACTCCATTTATGAGTATTCGAATAATGTCAGAGGAAAAATTTTCTTGGTGGATGGGCGTTGCTGTTATTGGAATTTCATTAAGTTTCGGCTTGCGATTCGTCGGGGCATGGAGCGGTCCGACTGCGGGTCCATCAACGGATAATATCGGTGCGCCGATAGTTATAAATTCTATTACTTCGGTTCAGAATAAGTCAGGTCAGCTTAATGTTCAGATGATAAGGACTAAATATTTCAAGTTGCCAACCGTCAATGGAAAAAATAAGATTATGAAATCAGATTCCAACGGTCGTGGTACGTGGCAGTAATATTTATATAAGAGTAATCAATAACATTTAATTTCAAATCTGTGAAAATTTTCAAAAAGAACTATGAAAAGCTGGTTTGGTGGTCTGGCATGGTTGTGACTGGGATAGTCCTCGGGTTCAGTCTCCAATTGGTCGGTGCCTGGGTGAGCGCTCCAGGAAGTCCTCAAGCTAACAATATTGGAGCACCGATAAATACCGGGGGCCAAACACAGACCAAACCTGGAACTCTCGGAGTAGGAGCGCTTAATGCAGGAACTTTTGTTCTGCAGAACGGGACACAGGGCGCTGGAAAGGTCCTTGTTTCCGATGCTAATGGTGTTGCAAGTTGGCAATCTTTAGACTGCAAGAAAGCTCCGATATGCCAGGGCGCGAACAACTGCATAAAGACAGACGGGTCTTGCGGAAAACTGCAGATAGAAGTTTCTGGCGGCAGCAACTTGGGAGTTTCATGTAACAATCAACGGGATTTCGTATATCCGGATGGAGAGAACCCCGCATATTTTGATAGGAGCTGCAGTTTTGATTCTGGTCGCCTTACTATTGATGTTCATGCCAGGGTCTATTGCAGGGGAAAGTGGAAATCTATTCCTCCGAACCAAGGCGGGGCTGCTTGCGTGAACAGTGATGGGACATATGGATGGGTTCAGGCATACGTTCAGTCAGGTCTTACCAATGGAGAATGCGGAATTGATTGGAGCTGGACTCCCTATGATCTGAAACCTGATTTTTTGTATCATCTGCATGCAGAATGCGGCGATGGCGGCGGAGCTGGAAGAAGAGATTACAATATGGACACTATCTGGCGTTGCATATAGTAGGAATGCATTTCCTGAAAGAATGAAATCAGAACCGGCTCGCATGACGCGAACCGGTTTTTTCGGGACTTTTCGCTTCTTTTGGTGTAGAATGGATATATTATCGGTCTATTACGCTATATCCTTATGACATGGCTTGCAATCACAATATCGGCATATTTCCTGGTCGCGCTTGAGATGGTCCTGGACAAATTCCTCATAACCTCCAAGCGCGTATCCCACCCCGCGGTCTATGCTTTCTATTCCGGAATGCTCAGCAGTTTCGCTTTCCTTTTGTTCCCGTTCGGATTCCACTTCGTGGCTATGCCCAAGATAATCCTGAGCGTTCTGGCCGGGATGGTTTTCCTCTATGGGATATTGGCGCTCTTTTTCGCGTTCGACAAAAGCGAAGCCAGCCAAGTCGCTCCGGTGGCCGGAGCATTCACGACCATCGCGACATATTTCATCTCGTTCTTTTTTCTGAAAGAACATCTGGATCCAAGGCATATCATCGGGGTGGTTCTTTTGGTGATAGGCAGCCTCTTCATTTCTCTCAATATGTTCGACAAGAAGGAGAAGATGTTCTTCCGCGGATTCAAGAGGTCTATTTTGGCCGGAATCCTCCTGGCTGTTGCCTATACCTCATTCAAAGGATTCTATGCTCATGACAAGTTCATAAACATATTCATCTGGACGCGTCTGGGGCTCTTTCTGGGAGCAGCCAGTCTGCTGCTTTTTTCCGGATGGCGGAAACCCATTTTGAAATCCCTCATGCATTTCAAGTCTCCCCAGAAAGAGCACTATAGTTCCGGGACTCTCTTCGTCTCGAACAAAGCGCTCGGCGGCATCGGATCGATCCTTCTCAATTATGCCATATCGCTCGGGAGCGTAACGCTGGTGAATGCTTTGGTGGCTCTCCAATATTCATTCATTTTCATCATGGGAATAATCCTGGCGCGCTGGTTCCCAAGGACTTTCAAAGAAAAAGGCGACAGGCGGGTCGTTTTCCAGAAGTTCGCCGCCATAGTGCTCATCACGCTCGGAGTCGTTCTGGTATCGCTAAGAAAACCCATATAGAAAGATGATTTTTTTCAAAAAAATCCTGAAGTTTCTTGCTCAAGTCCTGGTGGTCGTTTTCGCATCGGTGACTGTCATGCTGATATATTTCAATATTCCCGTCACGAAAAAGAACGATGCTGCTAAACTGGGAGTCACTTTTTCGGTCAGATATTCGCGGGAAATCGGGCTTGATCCCAAAATCGTTCTTGATGCGGCGCTTGGAGAACTCGGCATCAAGAAAATCAGGATTCCGGTCTATTGGGATTCGGTGGAGCCGGAACTCGGGAAATTCGATTATTCCGATCTCGATTGGCAGCTTCAATCTGCCAGGGATCATGGAGCGGAAGTCATCCTGGCAATCGGCCAGAAGACTCCTCGCTGGCCGGAATGTTTCATCCCGGAATATCTCAAGAATGACGACGAAAAGAGAAGATCAGAACTGTTGGTCTTTATCCAGAAAACGATTGAGAGATACAAGGACGAGCCGGAAATACACTATTGGCAGATCGAGAACGAGCCGTTCTTGAATTTCGGAGTCTGTCCGTCTCCGGATGCCAATCTTCTGGACAGGGAAATCGCCGTCGCGCGCGCGACCGATCCGACAAGAAAGATAATCGTCACCGATTCAGGGGAACTCAGCTTGTGGATCAATGCCGCAAAGCGCGCCGATATTTTCGGAACGACCATGTATCGCAATATCTATAGCGAAAAGTTCGGATACTATACCTATCCCATCGGTCCGAGGTTTTTCATCGCGAAATATTGGCTGTCGAGGATCCTCACCGGGCAGAAGAACGCCATCGTGGCGGAGCTCCAGGCGGAGCCATGGATAAAAGGATATACGACCAATGCGCCGTTATCGGAACAGTTCAAATCGATGAATCCGGGGCAGCTTGAGAAGAATGTCGAATATGCCAAGGAAGTCGGATTTCCGGAAATATATCTTTGGGGCGTGGAGTGGTGGTATTGGCTGAAAGACAAACAAGGAGATCCTGCGATGTGGGATACCGCCAAGAAACTGTTCGCTATGCATGAATAACTATGAAAATATCAAAAAAACATGACATCCAGGATATCCTCGAGCTATGCCGCAAAGCGGTTTTCGCTTTGGGTCTGATTGCTTTTTTCGCAGGGAGCGCCGTCTATGGCGCTCATTTCTATTTGAGCGAATATGGGGAAAAGATATCCGCCAAGAAAACAAGCGACATCGGCCTCAAAGATGATGTTGCGGTCAATTTTTCCGTTCCAGTGATGGGAAAAGAATATCTGAAGGACGTGAAGGTTTTTCCTGAGGAAAAGATTAGCGTAAATTTCGACAGATCGAACAGGAACGTCGTCATCACCCCGATCGGATTCTGGAAGCCGGAAAGCGAATACATGGTCATGCTGCCGGCAGGGAAAACCACGATGCTCACCAATTTTCCAAGCCAGAAAATTTCTTTCAAGACCCAGGGATATCCCAGGATTTCGAAGATATCTCCATCTAACAGCTCCAAGGATGTCATAATCGATACCGAGGAACCGATAACGGTCGATTTCGACAAATCGACGAAAGGATTTTTTGTTAAGTTCGATCTTTCTCCTCAAAGCGAGTTGGCTTATGAAAACAACGCGGCCAAGACCCAATTCCGGCTTCTTCCGAAGGGCGCTGTCTTGGACGGAACGCACTATGAGCTCAAGATCAGCATAAAGCCGGATTCGTCAGGAGATGAGAACTATCGACAGATATATACCGGATATTTCGACACCCTCCCGGCTGCTCCTGTCGCCTGGGAAAAGGATTTCACGCTTCGTCTTGAGCAAGCCAAGCGTTTCACGAAACCCAAAATATCCCAAGGGAAATATATCGATGTCAATCTCGCCGAACAGATCATGACCCTTTTCGAGGACGGGAAAATCCTGGACGCCTATATGGTTTCTTCCGGGAAAAGAGGCATGGAAACGCCCAAAGGGGAACATCAGATATATAACAAGGCTCCGCGGGCCTATTCGAGGGAATATGGCCTATATATGCCCAATTGGATGGCGATAACCGCAAGCGGGGCGGTCGGGATCCACGAACTTCCGGAATGGCCCAATGGATACAAAGAAGGGGCGGCGCATCTGGGGATTCCGGTTTCCCATGGCTGCATTCGTCTCGGGGTCGGACCCGCCAAGCGTGCCTTCGATTGGGCGGATATCGGGACGAAAGTGATCGTATACTGATCGGAGAGAACGGTTTTGCTGGTCCGTTTTTTATGCTAGGATGAAAGGGAAATGGGGAAGGGTAACAAATTTAAGAATCAGATTTAAATGTCTAAAATAATCGTTGACATCGAAACGTCTGGATTCGATTTCGAATCGTTCGATGAGAAGAGCCAAGAATACCTTTTGAAATATGCCGATTCCGATACGGAACGCGAAGACATCAAGAGCAAGCTGGCGCTCTTTCCGCTCACCGGAGAAATCGTCACCATTGGGATGCTTAATCCGGAAACGATGAAAGGAGCTTCTTTTTTCCAAGACAACAGATCAAAAACCGCATCTTTCGAGGAAAACGGGATATTGTTCGAATCCGGAACGGAAAAAGAGATCCTTGAAAAATTCTGGGACATGGTCAAGAACTATAACCAGGTGATAACATTCAACGGCAGAGGATTCGACGCCCCGTTCCTCATCATGAGGAGCGCAGTCCACAAGATCCATCCCACGAAAAATCTCATGGGATACCGCTATGACGCGCGCGAGCACTGCGATCTGCTCGACCAGATGACTTTCTATGGAGCGACAAGGCGGTTCAGCTTGGATTTCTATGCCAAATCTTTCGGCATCAAAAGCTCCAAGGAGGAAGGCGTGGACGGATCCATGGTGGGCGAGATGTATCGCGCGGGAAAATATACTGACATCGCGCGGTATTGCGTGAGGGATCTCGTGACCACCAAAGAGCTGTATGACCGTTGGAACGGATACATAAGATTCTGAATATTTTTATGCAGAAAAAGAAACTGGCCATATTCGACATAGACGGAACCATCTTCAGGAAGAATCTTGCTTTCGAGCTTCTCAATGAGCTTGTCTGGATGAAGATTTTCGACAAGTCCGTTCGTGATGAACTCGTCGGGCTGTATGGCAGCTGGCTGGATAACGAAGGGACATATGAAGCGTATAGGGACAAGCTGGTGGCGCTCTATGAGAAGAATATCAAAGGGCACAATCAGGAAGAGATCATCGAGGCCTCGAGGCAGGTGGCTGTTTTCAATGCCAAGAGGACATATATTTTCGCTAAAGATATAATCGAGAAATTCAAGGACGACCATATCATGCTTGCCATCTCAGGCTCTCCCATCGAGATCGTGAAGGAATATGCCAAGATGTTCCCGTTCGATGCCTATTTCGGAAGCGTCTATGAAATAGACAAACACAAAGTATATACGGGACGGACGATCTTCGAACCGACCAAGGACAAGGGTGCGGTCGTCAAGCAATTCGTTGCTGAGAATGACATTTCGCTTGTGGATTCTTTCGGAATGGGGGACACCGAATCGGATGTGAAATTCCTGGAACTCGTCGACAATCCGGTGGCTTTCAATCCGAACACCAATCTGCGCATGATTGCGGAAAAGAACAAATGGAATATCGTGGTTGAAAAGAAGGATGTCATCTATGAGATGAACGCCAACATAATCAATAAGAAAAAATAGGATGAATGTAGTCGATTACTATGCCCTGATAATAGTTCCCATCGCCCTTTTCATTTTCGCGATCTATCTTGCCTATTATTTCCTATCGACCAACCAGAACAAGTTCTGGGACGACTGGGTGGCGAAAGCGCTCTGGATGTGGCTGCCTTTCTATGCCCTGCAACGGCTTATCAAGGAAGTGATACTGAAGAAGAAATAAAAAAAATATCCCCGCCTAAGCGGGGATATTTTTAAAGCGTGGAATAGTCTATTTGACTTCCTCGACGAACTTCTTGAAGATGTTCGGATTTTCAACGGCCATCTCCGAGAGCACTTTCCTGTCGACTTCGATCTTTTTATCCACAAGCGATTTGATGAAGATGCTGTATTTGGTGCCTAGCTCGCGAAGAGCGATATTGAGGCGCGTTATCCAGAGCCTTCTCATGGTTCTTTTCTTTGTCCTTCTGTCGCGAAGAGCGTATGCTCCCGCTTTCAGGACGGCTTGCTTGGCGGAGCGGAAATGCGATTTCCTTTTCCATCGGTATCCTTTCGCGTCCTCAAGAAGATTCTTCCTTCTTTTCGAAGCGGATACGCCGCGTTTTACTCTTGTCATGGTATTTCATGGAACATGGAACATGGGACACGTAACATGTTTTCTCTGAATTATTGATTTATTGGGCGTAGGGGATGGCTTTCAGCACGTTCTTTTCGTCGGCCTTGAAAAGCCTCTGGTCTTTCTTTTTCTTGCGTCCTTGTTCTCCGGTGTCTTTGGAATTGTAGTGGTTCTGTCCGGTTGCGCGCTTAGTGACTTTCTTTTTTCCGGAAATCTTCACTTTTTTCACCAATGCTTTGAAAGTTTTTAATTTTGGCATATTTTACTGCTTAGCAATTATTTCAGGGGTTATTATGACATTGAATCCTCCCGGGAATCTTTTGATCTCCTGTTCTATCTTGTATGGCGCGGTTATGTTCTTGATGAAATTCTGGAGATTCTGCCTGGCAAGATCCTGATAGGCTTTCTCGCGTCCGCGAAGGATTATTTCGACTTTCACCTTGTTTCCTTTGGTCAGGAATTTTTCGGCCTGATCTTTTTTGAAATTGAGATCGTGCTCATCAGTCCTGGCGCCTATCCTTATTCCTTTTATTTCCGATTTCTTCTGTTTGACCTTATGGATCCGCTCCTGTTTCGATTGCTGGTATTGGAATTTTCCATAGTCCATGATCCGGCATACCGGAGGAACGGATTTCGGAGACACTTCGACCAGGTCAAGCGATTGCTCCTGAGCCATTGCCAATGCTTCCTGCGTCGGTATCACTCCGAACTGCTCGCCGGCTTCGCCGATGAGC
>Ga0209373_10002873_pt1 | contig 16591 bp, 11 predicted proteins | sample Higcelweek5metaG_FD_187173 | JGI IMG/M metagenome (GOLD analysis project Ga0209373, IMG submission 187173) | Freshwater pond sediment microbial communities from the University of Edinburgh, under environmental carbon perturbations - High... | ecosystem: Environmental > Aquatic > Freshwater >... | reverse complement strand
AAAGGGGCACTTGCAACCATTTATGCTACTCGGGCTTTTATCTGCACTTTTCTGTTGCTGATGCTGATGGTTTGGGTCGAAGTTTATAACCGTAGGCAGGGTGAAGCTAAACAAGCAAAAGAATTGAACGAATAAGAAACAGTCAACTAACCTGCAGCCATTTCTGCTTAGTTGTTTCTTGTTTAAATGAAAATTTCAACTACTGAAATTATCTCGTACCACTCCAATTTAATCTTCGCAACTGCCTGATATTTTTCTATTTATTTTTTGCATTTAACAGAATTTCGCTCCCCCTCGTTTGAGTGCAGCGGAAACGAGGGGTTCATCGAAAGTCGTACGCGATGCAATCGGTAGTGACAACACCTAATCAAGAAGAGCTTGAACAGAAAAGAATAAAAATCTGATAAGGCGCATTTGTAATCGGCTGTTCTGCCTTTAACGCCGTCAGGTCGGGCCACGCTGATAGGTTTTTGGCTACTTCCGTACTGTGGGCAACCTGTCAACGTCCAGAGGTCTTGACAGCGTTGGCGTTTGGGAAATCCGGTAAGGGCAATAATTGTAGAAAAAGCCGAAGATTACCTTTTCAGTTCAGCAAAAAACTATGCATCTTTGGGAGGCATTATTGAGGTGGAAGTAATTCAGTCAACAGCGATCCGTTTAGCTTGATCTTCGTTTCCCGCTTCGCGTGATTAGGGTGTCGTCGCAGACGACTGATGGTAAACCCCTCGTTGCGCTAAAGCTAAACGAGGGGGAGTTGGGGATAAAACAAAAATTTGGACAGCAACTGAAGCAGAGCGCGATAATCTGTTTAATTTTATCACAGGAATTGAAACAAATATTTATGGATCATCAAAAACTGAAATCGTGCTAAATGGAAAGACAATAGACTTGAACTACATAACTCAAAAAGTGGAAGAGCGTTATGTGTTATTGCTCAATGCTGATAAATTTTATGGTTTGACGAAGGAAGAGAAAAAAGTTCTGGACATTCCAATTATCCAATGGAGGAATAATACACCCTACGGTGCAGCATTTATGAACCATTGGTTTGAGGGGAGTGGAGATAGTATTGCATTAACAGATCAGAATAAAGTCGAGTTATTAGAGACATCATCTGTTTTCAACAACCATTATAACATGTTTTCTAATGAAATAGGTAAAGACCAAACATTGACATTATTAAAAACTCAATCAGAATTTGATAACCTCTGTAACGAAATTAAGAACTCAAATAAAACCAATATACTTATTACACGTCCAGTTGAATATGAGAGGAAAAGTGAAGATGATATTCCTCTAAATTTTTTGGCATATCATAACATAACTGAATTAGATAATATAGGTCACTTAGACCAAGATTTTGTAAATGCCTTAGGTAGCGTTAGTATCCGTTTATATTATGAAGGTGATATGCAGATATATGCAGATAGAGGTGAGGCTGTTGTTTATAATGCTAATTACTATTGGAGGATCATTGATTTTTTTAATTTTACGGGTAATCAACCTTTGGGTACATGGAATGGTACAGTATTCTCACCCAAGGTGCCAGTTGCCGGAATAGAAATACGAAATACACATTTCGTTTCACTTTATCAAAAACTCAATAATGCAATTCCATCAAGCAAAGCAGATGAGAAACCTAATTTTCAAATATTCTCAAAGCTTCAACCCATATTTAACTATCCATATAAATTAACAATCAATACCAATGATAAAACTTTCAAAATCAACAAATAGAAAGATTTTTCTTTCTATGGTTGTTATTGGCGTATTCATTTTTTCAATGTTCTTCTTTCGTTATAAGGAAGTAGTTTCTTATGAATATAGAGGTAATCATGTGAAAATAGCCTTGGACAGGGTCAGGATGAGATCAATCTTTTGTAAAACTTGTGATGCAACATGGGGTATTACCGAGAATGAATTGTATTATGTTGTATTTCTTATGGATAACATTATTTTACGGATAAAAGGAGCTGGTTCAAGTGAGGGATGTTCTGTAATTTCTGAAAATTGCAGTTATATTGATAATGACACGTTAAATATTCTGTATTATAGACCGGGTGCTGCATTAAAATTGAAACTGCCCTTAGATGGGAAGAAGTATTCAATAAGAGATATTAAAATTTTAGGTTACGAACATCAGGGTAGCCTAAGTTGTGAAGACTTAAAGAATGGTTACGGGCATAGCCTAAAAGGAATTATTAGTCAAGGACAAATAGATAAATTTTTAGAGTGGGGTCTAGTTGATTATTAGAAAGGTTCCCCCCGTCCTCCCCCTCGCTTGAGCGCAGCGGAAACGAGGGGTTTGTCTAAAGTCGTCTGTGACGACACCTAATCACGCGGAGCGTGAGCTGATGAACAACTAAAGACTTTAAAATGTATTGCTGATATTTATTGTATTGCACACCGCTTCACACGGTGGGCATGCATAGCTTCATACAACCCGCAGCCGTGCGTTGTGCTATGAGAAAAGAGCACACTTTTCGTAACTGCTAATAAGATGGTGGAACCGCCCCCCAGGCTGATCGATATATGCTATAAAGATCGCGGCCGCTAATGCGCATTTGCAATGCGCGTTTTCAGGTTCGGGATATGTTACCCCAAATCTCCCACTCCACTTCGTTTGAGCACAGCGGAAACCCCAGCTCCCTTGTGATTTCGGGTTAATACAGATAGTGTATTGAAATTTAAATAATTATAAAAGTAAATTTCTCGATTCTCTATGGTTAAGATCCAAGGGTATTATTGAATGGTTATTTTCCCTGATTTTACAATCCGATTTAGGGCTGAAATACGGTAAACGTAATTATCCTTTTTAAACTCCGACAAGTTGATTGTTTGGCTTTCTGAGTTTAGGAATTGTTGAAGCAATGTTTTTCCTTCAACAGAGATCAGTTCAAAAAGCAATGGGACTTTCATATCCTTCATCTCAATACAAACTTGATCTTTTGCAGGGTTGGGAAACAATTGAATATTATCATTGTTTGAAAATGATTCAACACCTGTAAAATCAATTGGGGTACCCCAACTTGTTGAACCTTTTTTATAATAGACCAATTCCCCGCTGTAATCGGGACAAGATTCGTAATAATAATATGGGCCACCTAACCCTTTGTAATAATACAAATTTGTTTCATCCACAAAGGGAATTAAGTATTCATTAACAGATGGGTAATTATAAGTTGGTGCTGATCGATATTTTACAATAAGATCCTCAAATAACATCTGGTTTGTATATACCCCACTAGAAATAGAATCATAAACAACTTCATTTGGACGTTTGTCAAAACTGAAATTGGGTTTTATCACCTGACGCAGGGTGTCAATTTTGGTTTTAACCAGACTACTATCGGCATATATGCGATCAATTTGCTGATCTTGTAATAAAACATAAACAAGTGAGTCTTTATAGTTGGCGCGTTCCAAATAGCGACGGCTGGTTTTAGTAATTTCAGTACGAGGAGGTTGTGAGCACCAATACTTTTCGGTTACCTTCGTTTGGATGACATCGCCTGGTTGAAAATCAAAAACATCGAACCATGTAAGGTTTTGAATACCCAGATCGGGATTCGTAATTCCAATTAATTTGTATTTTGTAAGGGAGGTATTACCCCATTCGAAAGGGAACAGTTTAAAATTAATGGTTTCAATCCATCCATAGTTTTTACTGATCGACACGGTTTGGTTATCAATGTCAAAGGTCTCATTATATGGATTCATTAAAACCCGAAAAAGAATGGTCTTTACTGAGTCGGGTTGCCCCAAAGTAGTTGTTGCTTCAATTTTAATTACTTCGGCTTCAATTTTGGTGTCATATGACGGAAAGACTATCCATTTTTCATTCAGCTTGGCCTGAGTCCTGATCACAATTGAATCGGAATAATTGTTAAAATAAATATTGGTACCGTCACTTTTGATTATAACCTTTTTCCCGACCCAACAAGATGCGGTGTCGGTCTTATTATGCTTTGAATCAACACAGTCAACATCAAGACAGTCAATAGTTCTGTAAGGGTAGAAAACCTTATCGGATTCCAATTTTACTGAATCGACGTAAAGAGAAGTGATTCTTTTATCAGACCAAGAATAGTGATCCTCATAAACAAACAATGCGGTTCTATTGGGGTCGATCGTTTGATAGTTTTGAGCAAAGGTTGATATAAACCCCAGACTAATAAACGATAAAAAGAAAGCTATTTTTTTCATATTCTAAGGTGTTTGGTTCTTTTTAACCAAATGTAGTAATAATAATCTGCCAACAAATAGGGTTATCATAAAAAATACAAATAAAATAAAAATAAAACTGGTCATAATAAGCCCGTTACATCCCTTATTGAACCCATAAATATAGACAACAACCAAAACATTGAATATCCCGCTCATCCTAAAATCAAGAGCATCCTGATTCTGACAATTTTATTGTTTTGTTTGGGTTTCGTTAAGCCACTTCTCCACTGTGTGGTTTTCTAATGCTGACGATTTTGCGCCTTTTGAATAAAGGAATGATGCAATTTCTTTATTCTCATATTGCATTGCAACATCTAGCGGAGTATCACCATAAGCTGTTGCAATATTGAGTTTAGCTTTCAACTTAACTAGTAATTTTACGGTTTCCAAATGACCATTTTGTGCGGCAAAATGAAGTGCCGTTTTATCGCCATCGTTATCCGACAGTGCATTTATTTTTGCCTTGCGCTTTATTAAATAAATAATAATATCATCATTGCCATTAAAAGCAGCCCAATGAAGAGCTGTCCAACCATCTTCATCATTGCCAGAACCAAGTTCCCGGTCATCTACCGGAATCTTAAGTTCTTCTATCAAGTATTTTATAATTTCAAGTTTATTCTGCCCTGCCGCTACAGCCATACAACCACCATATATTGCGCCCGATTCAGGCAAATAAATGCGTCCTTTCAAATAAGGGTCGGCACCTTTCGAAAGAAGCAGCTTAACCATGTCAATATCTGAATAATAAATAGCCCACATCAGGGCTGTAGCCCCATTTTTGTCAACAACATTAACATCACCGGTATAGTTTTTTATTGCTTCCTTGTTTTCAATTTTAGTTAAATCGATAACAAACTGGCTTTTGGCCTGAGCGCTCAATAACAATACCAGTAAAACAAATAAACACTTCTTCATATTTAATTTCACAATTAATATTTTATTTTTACAATGAAAGTAACGAATTAATTACAAACTACAAGCAAATGAAAAAAATACAACTATCAATTTTACTTCTTTTTTCTATTGGAATCATAAACACAAGCATTGCCCAAGGAATAATCGATCAAGCAAAACCAACAAAAGAATACGACAAAGCAATACTGTCGAAATATGAATCGTATAAGCGGCTAACCAATGTTAATTCCGACAAGCGTTACGACATGTCGACATCGATTAACGACAACTACAGTTGGTACTTCGACCGCCTTGATGACAATCAGGGCCGAAAGTATGGCGTTGCTCGTAAAGATGGAGAAGTAATACTGCCAGCCTTGTTTGAAAGAAATTACGGTTCAGGAAATAAGATCGTCATGTTCATGAGTGGTAATTATGGCATGTTCAATTTGAATACCCTCCAATGGGACATTCCAATTATCTATTCGTCGTTAAGTGAATCGAATGGGCTGTACATTGCAAAGAGAATGAATAGCTATGGCGTGATAGACAGTGACAATCAAATCATACTTGATTTCAACTGGAGCTCGATAAACCCGATTTCAGGCATCGAAAACTATGTGATTATTGGGAATAATTCATCGCCTGCACTTTATGGCATCTACAGCTTAGTTGAAAGGAACTTTATTGTCCCTTGCAAATATCAGAGTATCCAAACCGAATATGGACAAATCGCATTCAGGGTAAAATACAACGACCAATACAACATTATTGATCTGTCGGATTCAATCCGATTTAAAACTTGGTACGACGAAATTGTCAACATTTCGAGCAGCAACAATTACGTGGTCAAGAAAGATAATTTGTATGGTATTATCAATGGTTATGAGGAGGTATTGGTCCCGATAGAGTACCTTGAAATATCAAGCTCTCCATACTCCGATGGATCTTTTCTGGCTAAAAACAAAAACTCAAAATATGGGTTCATGACTGTAAAAGGAGAAGTTACCATGCCTTTTGAATACGATAAGCTAACGAATCGGTACAACGATAATTTCACTTCGCTAAAAAATGGAAAATGTGGCCTTGTACGTGTTAACTCAGGCGTTCCGCAAGAAATCCAGACATGTGACTTCGACGAAATCAACAACAAACGAAATATCATTATCACAAAAAAAGGTGACAAATATGGAATTCTCGATAAATATGGAAAAGAAGTGATTGCCCCTAAATATGAAAATATTGATCTTTTAAATGCCGACAGCTACCAAAACAATCAGTTAATCATTGCAAAAGAAAATGGTCGTTATTTGGTAATAAACGAAATGGGCAAGATTACCGATGAAACACCTTATGTTGATATTGCAAAAATTCCGAACCGCAAGAACAGTTATTCCTCATCGTTCAACTACATAAAAGTGAAGGAAGAAAGAGGGAAGTATAAGATTATGGATAAAACCGGAAGATCGCTCACAAAAAGCAGATTTGATGAAATCTTAAATGAAGATGAAAATATGTTTTTGGTGATGGAAAACAGTAAGATGGGAATTTATTATCTGATGAACAACAAACTTATTGTCGATTGTAAATACGACCAAATCATCTATAACGGAAGCGTATACATCGGCATAAATGGGAACAAATTTGATTTCTTTGAAGTTAATGGTGGCAAGGTTGAAGTTTTATAAGATCAACTAAACACATCAGGCATAAAACGAAAAAAGCAGCACCGGTATTCGATGCTGCTTTTTATTGAACTATAGAAATTTAAAGAATCAACCGCATTTTGAGTGACCGCAATCTTTGCAGGTCAAACAACCTTCCTGATAGATTAGATTTTCAGATCCGCAATTGCCGCATGTTGAACCTTCGGCTTTTGTTCCATCTGGAATGTATTTCTTAAGTGCCCTGGCAACCCCCGCTTTCCAGGTATTGATAGATTCATCGTTCAACATCAGGCTCGAAACTAATTCTACCACTTTTTGGATAGGCATGCCGTGGCGCAATGTTCCCGAAATAAGTTTTGCATAGTTCCACATTTCAGGATTGAACTTGTACGACAATCCCTCCATAGTGGTTTTATAACCACGCTTGTTGGTGTATTGGAAATCGTAACGCGACTCATCTCCTTCTTTGTGCTTAATAATTTTACCTGCTGTTACCGAGCGGGGAATCAATAATCCTTCATCGTCATCGGCCAAACCGGTAAAAATTTCGTAGGGCTCACCATTAATTAATCCGATAAAGGCAATCCATTTTTCACGGTTGTTTTGGAAACGAATGATATCGGCATCAAGTTCCTCGGGACGCCGGGTTGGAAACTTCGTTACGGGTATTTCTGCTACCTTTTCTTTTTTCTTTTTATCAGCAAGAAGTACACCTGAACGAGAACCATCGCGATAAACAGTTACACCTTTGCAACCCGAGCGCCATGCTTCCATGTACACATTGCCAACCAACTCTTCGGTTGCATCTTCGGGCATGTTGATGGTTACGCTGATTGAGTGATCGACCCATTTTTGAATACGTCCCTGCATTTTTATTTTATTCAGCCAATCGACATCGGTAGAAGTTGCACCATAATAAGGAGATTTTTTCACAATTTCTTCGATCTCTTCCTGCGAATAACGCTTGTTCGATTCGTAACCATTGATATCCATCCATGTTTTGAATTTGTGGTGAAAAACAATGTACTCTTCCCAACTGTCGCCCAAATCATCAATAAAATCAACATGAACATCCTGATCATTTGGATTTACCTTGCGACGGCGTTTGTAAACGGGCATAAAAACAGGTTCGATACCCGATGTGGTTTGTGTCATCAAACTGGTGGTTCCGGTTGGCGCAATGGTCAACAATGCAATGTTACGCCGTCCGTGTTGTTCCATTTCGGCATACAATTCAGGATCGGCTTTTTTGATTCGTTTGATGAACGGGTTATTTTTTTCGCGGTTGGCATCGTAAATTTTGAAAGCTCCGCGCTCTTTGGCCATTTGAACCGACGAACGGTAGGCTTCGATGGTTATTGTTTTGTGAATTTCTTCAGAAAAGTCGGTTGCGATTTCACTACCATATTGCAAGCCTAAAGCAGCAAGCATATCACCTTCGGCAGTAATACCAACACCCGTACGACGACCTTCTTTTGCTTTTGTGCGAATGTTTTTCCACAAATTCAGTTCGGTGCTTTTGATCTCTTCTGTTTCAGGATCTTTCTTGATTTTTTCGATTATTCCATCAATTTTCTCAAGCTCAAGGTCGATAATGTCGTCCATAATCCGCTGTCCCATAACGACATGTTTTTTGAACAAGTCGAAATTAAAATGTGCTTCTTTGGTAAATGGGTGATCGACATATGAATAGAGGTTGATGGCCAGCAAACGGCAACTATCGTATGGGCATAAAGGAATTTCGCCACATGGATTGGTTGACACAGTGCGGTAACCAAGGTCGGCATAAGAATCAGGGACTGATTCACGAATGATGGTATCCCAGAATAAAATACCCGGTTCGGCCGATTTCCATGCATTGTAAACAATTTTATTCCAAAGTTTTGAAGCCTCAACTTCTCGTACAAACACCGGATCTTTTGAATATACCGGATAATTCTGAACATAGGTTTCATTGTTTTCTACAGCACGCATAAATTCGTCGTCGATTTTAACCGAGACGTTTGCACCTGTAACCTTACCTTGTTCAAGTTTTGCATCGATGAACTGCTCTGAATCGGGATGTTTAATCAGCACTGAAAGCATTAAAGCACCACGGCGTCCGTCTTGTGCAACTTCGCGTGTTGAGTTTGAAAAGCGTTCCATAAAAGGCACCAACCCGGTTGAAGTGAGTGCTGAATTTTTCACAGGCGATCCTTTGGGGCGAATGTGTGACAAATCGTGACCAACGCCACCGCGGCGTTTCATCAGCTGCACCTGTTCCTGATCAATTTTCATGATTCCACCGTAAGAATCGGAGTTTCCATCGTTTCCAATTACAAAACAGTTAGAAAGTGAAGCCACTTGGTAATTATTGCCAATACCGGTCATAGGGCCTCCTTGTGGTACAATGTATTTGAAATCCTTCAACACATTGTAAAGTTCTTCCTCGTCGAGAGGATTATTGTATGCCTTTTCGACCCTGGCAATCTCTTTTGCCAAACGGCGGTGCATATCATCGGGCGTTAATTCGAAGATATTTCCGTGCGAATCTTTCAACGCATACTTGTTCACCCAAACACGAGCGGCCAAATCATCTCCATTAAAATACTTCAGAGATGCCTGATATGCTTCGTCGGATGAATAAATTTTCTTCTTGGTAGTTACCAATTCAACATCTTTTAGCTCCATAGTTCAATAAAAAAAAGGGGTTATTCACTTATAATGCGGTCCTTGTGAACCATCGGTGTATTCAAAATTCTGTTTCCGAAATTAACAACATGAAGCAAAAAAAATAAACATTGCAGCGAGAAGTTATTAATAAGTTTTCAACTTTTACCCCTCAACAAACTGGATTTCAATTTTTTGATTTTTTCAAAAATCCCAAAAGTTTCCCAAAAAAAATCACTTGTTTTAAAAAAACAAAGTTCTCTTACTCTTTTAAAAACAAAAGTCAATACTTAGTGAAAGAATTTTCAGAATAGAAATGAACAACCAGTTGTTTAAAACGTAGCCTCAATAATTTTTGCGGTAGCACCCACATTGTGCTTCACATAAGCAGCGGCTTGTTGCGAAATTACGTCAACAGTTTTTGTATCGTAAGTTAACCGATTTATAATGATATTGAATTCTTCGATGTTATTTACCGGAAACGCGCAACTCTGTTCAACCAACTCAACAGCTTCTTTGAACCGCTCGTAGTTGGGACCAAAAATTACAGGCATTCCAAAACATGCAGGTTCAAGCACGTTGTGAATGCCTACCCCAAAACCACCCCCAACAATGGCAACAGTTCCATATTGGTAAAGCGACGTTAGCATCCCATAATTGTCGATTACCAACACTTGTTTATCAGCAAAATTGTTCTCTTTCAATTCGCTATACAATATTGCATTATCGCCAAATAAATTCTTAATTCGTTCAATATTCACGGGGGTTACTTCGTGAGGAGCCAATATCACCCTGATATTTGGGTTAATCCTAAGATATTGCATAATCAATGCATCTTCAGCTTTCCATGAGCTACCGGCAACAATAGAGAACCGGCCACGCACAAATCGTTCAACCAGAGGAAGTGGTTTCACATTTTCACTGATATGGGCAACCCTGTCGAAACGGGTATCGCCACACACCGAAACATTTTCGATTCCAATATTTTTAAGCAATCGTTCCGACTGTGGGTTCTGAACAAAAAAATGGGTCGCTTTTTTCAACATTTTACGATACCAACGGCCTCTTCGTTTAAAGAAAAGCTGTTCTTTCCTGAAAATAGCAGAGACGAAATAAACAGGGATCTTTTTCTTTTTCAGAATTGAAAGGTAGTTGAACCAAAATTCGTATTTGATAAAATATACCTTTTCGGGGTTCACATATTTAATAAACCGACGGGCATTACGACGTTTATCGAGGGGCAAATAACAAATATAGTCGGCACTTTTATACTCTTTTTGTACTTCGTAACCCGACGGAGAATAAAACGTGAGCAGAATTTTCTTTTCGGGAAACCTCCGTTTGATCTCTTCAATAAGCGGACGGCCCTGCTCAAATTCGCCAAGCGAAGCGCAGTGCACCCAAATGTATGGACCTTTACCCGCAACATCTTTTTTCAATTGCTTGAGCAGTTTTTTTCTTCCGCGCAACCACGCTTTAGCCTTGGGATTACGAATTGCTGCAAACTTGAGCAGTATAAAATAAACGGATAAACCGAAGTTATAAAGTAAACGCATAGTATTGTTAATTATCGGCTTCGTAGCCTTCATCGATTAATAGTTGCGACTTTCGCGAAGCCTCAACAGCCAACTGATCGCATCGTTCGTTTTCAGGAATACTTGCATGGCCCTTGACCCACACAAACGTAACCTTATGTTTTTTATAAATGGCAAGAAACCGAATCCACAAATCAGGATTTTTCTTGTCTTTGAACCGCTTCTTCACCCAATCGAACACCCAACCTTTGGTAACAGCATCGGCCACATATTTCGAATCGGTATAAACGGTAACATCGCAATTGTCGTACTTTAACGTTTCCAACGCAACAATTACGCCCAGTAACTCCATTCGGTTGTTGGTGGTTAAACGATAACCTTCAGATAATTCTTTTCGATGACCACCTGACATCATTACAACTCCATAGCCTCCTGGACCTGGATTTCCTGACGAAGCGCCATCGGTATAAATAGTTATTTTGTACGACATAAAATGAATAGGTGATCAAAAGCAAATTTGCCCACCAAATATTGGCAGGCAAATTTATTAAAAAAGATTTCGTGTCAATTATTTTCTTTGCACTTCGTGCTAAGTTTTTGCATCATGTTGAAATATTGAATCTTTAATTCGCTGAATTATTTAATCAATGTCATTTCATCAATCAGGTTTGTAGCTCCGGCAAATTTATCAATTACCCAAAGTACAAATCTGATATCTACGTTAATGCACTTCTGCAATTCAGGTTCAAAAGCGATGTCGCCACTCATGGCTTCCCAGTTTCCATCGAAGGCAATACCTATCAATTCGCCATTCCCATTTATGACCGGACTGCCCGAATTTCCACCGGTAATGTCGTTGTTCGACGTGAAACAGGTATGCAAAGTACCATCGGCATCGGCATATTGTCCATAGTCGTTGGCATAATACAACTCTTTAAGACGTGGCCACACATTAAATTCCCTATCACCTGGAATCTCCTTTTCAATGTAACCGTTGAGAGTAGTAAAGTAATTATAATGAACGGCATCGCGCGGGCTGTAATCGCCAACAGAACCATAAGTTAAGCGCATTGTGGAATTTGCGTTTGGATAGAACCCTTTTTCGGGGTTCATTTCAAGCAAACCAGCTGTGTATAAGCGATATCCTCTCCCAAGCTTTTCGTTATCGGCAGAATTAGCAGACTGCAAGATTGAACGCATTTCAAATGCTTGTATCGAAAGCTGATAAACCGGATCTTTTTCCAAAACGCTCAATGTGGGATTAGCCAAAAATGCTTCTACCTTTTTTTCTTCATCGAAGATCGATTTAGCAAAGAGTTTTTTAGCCCAGGCTGTATAGTCTCCTTTATATTTGGTTTGGATTTCAGCAATGAATGCCGGATAGTACATCGGATCAACATTATCGGCATAAATTTTTGTTAGTGCTGCTACTTGTTTACAATCGGTTTCAGCATCATAGTCTTTGAAAAACGGCTGAATACGATCATATAAACTTAACACATTGGTCGAAATCTGTACTTTGTTATTGCCTGACTGTAAATTGCGGTACAACGCATCGAACGTGTGCGCATAGTTGAATATGTCGGGACCTCTTAAAATAGCTTCATCAATATATTTGATGGCAACATCGTCAGTAACATTGGCATATGCTTCGTTAAGCATCGGAAGTGCCTGTCCGTATTTTGCCTTGCGTTCTTCGTTCTGGTTCAACCAATTGCTAAACTCCTGTTCAATAGCTCTTTTTTTATCAACTACTTTCAAATTTGTCAATCCTCGGTTTTGACCAATGCTGTATTTGTAATAATTCGAACTGCGGGCATATTTGGTTGCATATTGAATCGTTGCTTTTTCGCCTGTAGCCATGTAATCTGAAATGATATCGAGCTTTGGGCCGCGTACTTTTATCCGGGTGTTGTTCACCAGTTTCATTGTATATTCAACACCTTCAGCTGTAAGATAACGATCGGTTGAACCGGGATACCCCATTACCATGGCAAAGTCACCTTTTTTATACCCTTTTAACGAAATGGGCAAAAAATGGCGCGGTTTCAACGGAACATTATCGGGAGAATATTCAGCAGGCTTACCGTCGGGTGCTGTGTATATGCGGAAAATAGAGAAATCGCCGGTATGGCGTGGCCACATCCAATTGTCGGTATCGCCACCAAATTTTCCTATTGAATGCGGAGGAGCTGCTACCAACCTGACATCCTTAAACGTTTCTGTTACAAACAAATAAAACCGATTCGAATTAAAAAAACTACGAACTGCGGCATCGAAATGCGTGTCGCCTTTTGCCTCTTTTTCAATTTTTGCCGATACTGATTTAATGCTGTCCTGTCGGGTATCTTCGCTCATTTCGTTGGTTAAAATAGCCGTAACCCGTTCTGTTACATCTTCAACCCGAACAAGAAAAGTTACCTTCTTACCAGGATTTGAAAGTTCATCTTCTTTCGACTTAGCCCAAAAACCGTCACGCAGAATGTTATTTCCTTCGGAAGAATGCTTTTGAATTTCGCCATAACCACAGTGATGGTTGGTAAGAAAAAGACCTTCGGCAGAAACCAGCTCGCCCGTGCATGAACCGAAATCGAGAGCTACAACTGCATCTTTCAAACTTGAGTGGTTGATACTGTAAATATCTTCGGCAGATAAAGTTGCACCCATCTGATGCATTTCATTCAAGTTCACTTTATTTAGTAACGACGGTAACCACATGCCCTCATCGGCAACAGCAAAATTGCTTAGCGAAAGCATTATTGTGAAGGCAATAATTTTTGAAATTTTCATGTATTTATATTTTGTTTCTAAATAGCAAGTTCAAAACCACATATGGCAAAAATAAAAATATTTAAACTGCCCAACCATCGGTTTTATCATTGAAAAACAATTGAAACAAAAAATGATTGCTTTTGAGGGCTAAGGCCAATTGGTTTCTTCTTATTTTGGGTTGTCCGAACATTAAGACCCAAATTCAAGAGTCAACTGATCGGGCAATAATCTGAAGGTTTTACGGTGATAGGGCGTGATTCCATATTTCCGAATCGCATTTCGATGGACTTCGGTAGGATAACCCTTATTTTGTTCCCACTGATAATGTGGAAATTCATTGGCCAGTTGGTTCATATAATCGTCGCGATAAGTTTTGGCCAATACCGAAGCTGCAGCAATGGAGAAATATTTTCCGTCACCTTTCACAATACATTCATGCGGAATAGTTGGATATGCTTTGAATCGGTTTCCATCGATAATCAGAAATTCGGGCTTTATTTTTAATTGTTCAATTGCGCGGTGCATGGCCAAATATGATGAATTCAGCACATTGATTTTGTCCACTTCTTCATTGGTAACCACTCCAACAGCCCAGGCCAACGCTTGTTCTTCAATTACAGGACGAAGCTGATACCGCTGTTTCTCGGTTAATTGTTTAGAGTCGTTCAACAACGAATTATTAAAATCGGGAGGAAGAATTACTGCTGCGGCATAAACCGGCCCTGCAAGGCATCCCCGGCCAGCTTCGTCGCAACCAGCCTCAACAACCATTTCTTTAAAATAAGATTTAAGCCCTGAACTCATACTTTAATTACTTTTTCGAAACTGGACCAAACGGCTTCGGCTGTTTTATCCCAGTTGTACTTTTCTCGCTGTACCCTTCCTTTTATAATTAAGCTTTTCCGCAAGTCGGTGTGAAGCGATAGTTGTTTCATAGCCGAAGCGATTTCGTCGACAGACAATGGATCAACAAAAAATGCGGCATCACCGGCAACTTCGGGTAACGAAGCCGTGTTGGAACAGATAACAGGCACGTCGCAATACATGGCCTCAACCACAGGAATACCAAACCCTTCGGAAAATGAAACTAAGATAAGGGCATCGGCACTTCCCAATACCAACTGCAACACCTCGGTAGACAACCTGCCTGTAAACACCACATCGTCTTTGAATTTCATGCTTTCGAGCTGCCCTCTCAGGTAAGTCGATCCCCACATTGATTTTCCTACAAAAAGCAATTTATAGCCATGTTTGTCGGTCAATTTAAACTTCTCAAAAGCATAGAGCAATCCACCGATATTTTTCCTCGGATTTCGGGAGCCAACATAAATAAAATAGGGAGAGCCATTTGTAAATTTCTTCCTGATCTCTTCTTTTACTTCAATTTCAACTTTGCAATAATTCGGGTTACAGCCATTGTGAGCTACATCAATTTTGTTGTTATCGAGGTGATACGAATTGGCAATATCTGATTTACTATATTCCGAAACAGTAACAATCCGCCTCGCTTTTCGGGCAAAACGAGGGAAAAAGAAGTTATCGTATTTACGCACCAAAAAAGGAAAATCGCCCGGCCGATGGTAAAAATTGATGTCGTGTATTGTAGTAATTGTAGGCACATTGGTTCGAAGCGACATCCAACCATCGGGTGAAAAAAAGAGATCGGGTTTGTATTTTTTAAGAATACGGGGAATGTCAATTTCGTAATGCCAAAACCACAGAAAAGGGTGCCTCGATGGTACAACCGTTTTAACAGGGGTAACATTGGGGCCGTAGATGAACGATTGGTCCCACGGCCGGTCGAAAATAAAAATAAACTCATGCTCAGGATGGTTCTTTACAATTCGACTTAATGTTTCGTGTGCAAACCAGCCGATTCCTTCGAGCTTGTTCTTTAATAAATGTTGTGTATTTACTGCAATCTTCACAAATATCTTTTTTAGTTACCGTATCGGTTGGGCTCTACTATTCACTCAAAACATTGTGACACCCAGCTTAGGAGCAAGACTCCTTCTTTTTTCGCAAGTCATTAATGCGCCTGTTTCACTACCAAACAATTGGTTTTACACTGATTTTAAATCAAAATAAAGAAAATAAAACGACATAACGGAGAAGGTGAAAATTTAATTCGAAACACATCTGAAAATGAGATTTTCCACAGCCCATTATTAGATAAAGATTACTACTTTTACGCCCCACATCTAAACAGAGAGCAGGTCTTGAAGCGAAAGTTTTTTACAAATCTCATACTTCTTCTAACTATAAATGTGCTGGTAAAGCCTTTTTGGTTATTTGGCATCGACAGAACAGTACAAATTGTAACCGGTGATGCTTGGGGATTATATTATTCGCTGTTTGCTCTCTCGCTCACTTTTAATGTGTTGCTCGACTTAGGGATCACCAACTACAACAACCGGAACATTGCCCGTTACAATCATCTTTTACCTAAACATTTGGGTAACATTTTAGGCTTAAAATTAGCTCTATCCATCTTATATACAGGAATTGTACTGGGCTGGGCTGCTATTTTCGGGTACGACAAATTGCAGTTTCACTTGCTTTTCTTTCTCATTTTCAATCAATTCCTACTCCAATTGATCTTATATCTCCGTTCGAATTTAACGGCTTTGCACCTGTTTACCACCGACAGTTTGGTTTCGGTGCTCGACCGGGTTTTTATGATCGTTATATGTGGAGCCCTTCTTTTCACAAACATCACCAACGGGGTTTTTAAAATCGAATGGTATGTTTATACCCAAACCATATCGTACCTGCTTGCCGCCATTGTTATTTTCCTGATTGTATTGAAAAAAGCAGGTACCATCAAAATTGCGTTCAAACTCA
>Ga0209373_10002871_pt1 | contig 16594 bp, 12 predicted proteins | sample Higcelweek5metaG_FD_187173 | JGI IMG/M metagenome (GOLD analysis project Ga0209373, IMG submission 187173) | Freshwater pond sediment microbial communities from the University of Edinburgh, under environmental carbon perturbations - High... | ecosystem: Environmental > Aquatic > Freshwater >... | reverse complement strand
GACCAGAACTCGGCCATGGCCGACTTCTTTCCCACCGCCACCCTGAACTATGGTGTGCTGAGCTACGACAGGCAGCCCAAAAGCTCTGGCGTGTCCACCAGCGACCAGACCATGTGGACCGGATCGATGAATCTGCACCAGCCAGTGTTCACGGGCTTCAAGCTCTTGTCCACCTACCAGAAGGCCAAGCTCACCAAAGAGCAGAACGAGGGCAAGCTGACCCAGACCGAGCTGTCCCTCATCAGCGCCGTCCAGACCTATTATCTCTCGCACCTCAAGGCCAAGATGGACGTGAAGAGCGCCAACGACTCCGTGGAGCGCCTGAAGTCGCAGCTCAAGGTGACCGAGGCGTTTTATGAGGTCGGCCTGAAGCCCAAGCTCGACGTGCTCCAGGCGCAGGTCGACTTGGCCACGGCGGAGCAGACGCAGCTGACCTCCAAGAACTCCCTGGACACCACGCGCGCCAAGCTCAACTCCCTGCTCAACCTGCCTCTTGAGGCTCCTGTGGAGTACGTGGGCGAGCTGACCTATGCGCCCTTCAACATGCAGCTTGCCGACTGCCTGACCCGTGCCTATAAGAACCGGCCCGACATTCTGGTTGGCATCAAGAGCGTGGCCATGGCCGAGAAGGACCAGACCATAGCCGGAAGCGCCTTCTACCCGGAGGTGGGCGCCGACTACAACTATTATAAGAAGGGCGACAGCCCCTCCATCAACGACAGCAAGTATCTTTCCAATCAGAACAAGGAATATTGGACCGTGGGCGCAACCGCCTCGTGGACCGTTTTCCAGTGGGGCAGCACCTACAACAAGTACAAGAGCGGCGGCGAGAGCGTGAACAAGATGCGCGCCGACCTGGAGAACACCAAGCTTGGCGCAGGGTTCGAGGTCAAACAGTACCTCCTGAGCCAGCGCGAGGCGGCCGACCGCATCGGCGTGGCGCGCAAGTCTGTGGAGACCGCGCGCGAGAGCTACCGCATGGCCCTTGCCCGCTACCAGGCCCAGGTCGGCACCAATACCGACCTCTTGACCGCGCAGGCTTCAGTCAGCAGCAGCGAGGCCTCTTTGTCGCAGGCCCTGGCCGACTACCAGACCGCGCTCTCCAATCTCTACGTGGCCATGGGCGAGAAGAATCCGCCCCTGGAGATTCGTTAGGCCGCGCAGTGGGATTATTGACGTCATATTGCCGGCGGCCCGAGGTGCGGACGCTGCCGGGGCTCAAGTGCCCCAAGTGCGGCGGGGCCATCGCCCTGAACCGGGCCTGAAGCGAAGTGAGTCTGCGCTGCACGGGTTGCGGCGCGAAACACCGCTTGCAGGATTTCGCCGATCAGATGGATGAGGATTTTGAGGAGGAGGTGGGCTTTGTGCCCCTGGACCGCCTGTGAACGCGCCCTTTCCCGCTTGCCTGCCCGCTTTCTGCTGACATCGCGTGCGGTGCATATTCTGGCGCGGCCCTTCGGGGTCGCGCTTTTGCTTGCGCTGATTCTGGTGCCCGCGCCCGCGCCCGCGCAGTTTCAGGCGCCGACCCAGGGCGTGTGGTCTCCGCTCACCCGCCGCCTCGCCGAGGACGGTTTCGACCCCGTGGCCCTTTCCGCTTTGTTCTCCCGCGCAGAGGTGCGCTTCGACCCGCTCATCATGGCCCGCAAGATGAACGCCCTGCTGGAGGTGAAGCTTTCCGTCGGCAAGCCCAAGCCCGAAGCGCCGGAACTCTACCTCAGCTATCTGAATCCCTTTTTGTTGATGCAGGCGCGAGGCTTTCTGGACACGCAGCGCACTGCCCTGCGCGAGGCCAGAACGCGCTTCGGCGTGCCGGAAGAGATCGTGACGGCGCTGCTGTTGGTGGAGACCAAGCTGGGCCGCAACGTGGGCAACAAGAGCGCCCTTTCCACCCTGGCCAGCATGGCGCTGGCCGGAGATTTCTCCCTCGTGGCCCCGCACATCGAATACCGCGACCTGCCGCCGAACCTGGCCCTGTGGCTGCGCTGGCGCACGGCCCAGAAGGCCGCCTGGGCCTATAAGGAGCTCAAGGCCCTGCTGGTGTACGCCAAGAGCGCCGGCTTCGATCCCGCCAGCATCCCCGGCTCAGTGTATGGGGCCATCGGCATCTGCCAGTTTATGCCTACCAACGCCGTGCGCTACGGCATGGATCTGGACGGCGACGGCCGTGTGGATCTCTTCAACCCCACGGACGCTGTTTTGAGCACGGCGCGTTTTTTGGCCGCCAACGGCTGGCGCGCCAACATGACGCGCGAGGCGCAAATGACCGTGCTCTATCGCTACAACCATTCCCATCCCTATACGCGCACCATCATGGCCGTTGCCGACCGCCTGCGCGACGACGAGACCCCGGCCGAGAGCGGCTGGTAGCGCCTTTGCCCGCGCCGCGCCTTCTTGCGGGCTTCGCCCCGGAGGCTGTGCGGCGCTCAGGTTTGCGCGCTGTTCCGCCAAAGGCGGATCCATTCGAGGCGTTTCTTGAGCTGTCCAGCCGTTCGCTGTGAAAAGAATCTGCCGCGTGATCTCGCGGCTTGCGGCGCAGCATGCAATCCCGTTTCTGGTAGGCAGCTCGCGCAGGAGGGGCGGTGCCGCGCACCTGCGGCCATCTGACGGATTGACGTCACCCCGCAAGAGCCCCTGTCCTTTTCGTCTCCCTCACAGCGGCCGTTGTCGCCCCTTCTACGGCCAATACGTTGCAACGTAGTCTGAGAGGACAAAGCGGCTGTATGTCCAGGTGCCATATGGGTTGTAGTTGGCGTTCGTATAAAACGCGCCAATGTACGAGCCGCCACCGCCCGGATAAATGTTGCCCGCGGTGAACACAGTGCCGACCCAGTTGCTGCCGCCATTGAAGGTCACGGTGCCGCCGATGTCCGCATAAACGCGGCTTGCAGCGGCATAGTTGGCGAAGTTGATGTCGGAGACCCTGTTCACCGAGTCGAAGCATGAGGTTGCCGTGGAGGTGCGCACGTACACGTCGCCGTTGATGGTCATGGGGCCGCTGTCGAAGATGTTGATGTAGGTGTTCGGCGTCGAAAGATCGAAACAGATCTTTGAACCGCCGTTTGAGGTGATGGAGGTGAACGCATTGGACTTGTCGGCCATGTTCGTGGAGCCGAAGAACGTATACTTCCCCGTGATGTTCAAAGCCTGCGACGAGGCGATGGTTTCGTGCGCGGGCAGGGTGTAGGAGGGGCACAGCGCCGGGGCGGCGTAGCCCGTGGTGACCGTGCCGGTATAGGCCGTGTAGTAGGCGGGCTTGTACACTTGGCCGTGCACGTAGATGTTGCCGGAAACGCTTGCGCCCCAGTTCAGGTACACATCGCCGCCGGAATAGATGTCGCCGTTGACCGTGCTTGAGACTGTGACGTTGCCCTGCGCGTACACGTTGCCGTTGACGATGGCGCCGCCCTCGATGACGACGCAGGTATCGGAGCAGACGTAGTCGCCGTTGCCCTGGGTGCCGACGATGACGCCCCCCGTGATGTCCAGGCAGGTGGCGCCCGTGCCGAGGTAGGAATAAGATCCGCCGATGACCGACCCGCCCGCGACGTGGGACGAGGTCGTGGTGACGTTGCCGGTAGTCGATCCCGCCGTCCATGTGGACGACGAGCCGCTGTAGGTTCCATGCAGGGCGGGCGTTGTTGACGCTGTGCTGGCGGTGCTGATCGCCGGGAGGTTGACGGCCCGGCTGATGGACGAGGCGGATGCGCCCAAGGCGCTGGGGCAGCCTGTGCCTGCGGCGGTGATGGCGGCCGCTCCGGAGTTGTACGCCGCCGTGATGGTGAAGGAGAGGCCCTTGGCTGCGTCCACCGTGTATGCGCCGTGATTGTTCATTTCATCAACGACGGCGTTGGCCGCTGTGGCTGTGGTGCAGGCGCGCAGGCGCGATGTGGCGTAGCGGATGCCCGCCTCGCTCATGTACCTGGCCTGTGTGGCGCAGTTCGGCGTCATGGTGCTGACGGCGCTGGAGCTGAAAATCGTCGCGCCTACAAGGGCGAGCATGCCGAAGGCCACCAAGGCGATGACCAGGTAGAGCACGATGCTGCCGTGCTGACGGGTGGTGATGGCGGCGTCGCCCTGGGGGGGCGTGGGACGCGGCATTGTTTTCTCCTGGCCGGGGCTCGGCATGTGCGAGGCGTTTATGAAAATCGTGGCGCTCCGGATGCTTTGCAATTATCGGGCACAGTGAGCGGCGCGCCAAACGCGGCGGCGGGCTAGTCGAAGAATCCCTCGTACAGCGTCAAGGTGCGCTGCAGAAAGTCGCGCCCGGAAAGCTGCGACAGGGTCAGGTCTCCCGCCCGCACAAGCTCCTTGCGGTATTCGGCGTCGTCTATGGCGCGGGCGAGCATCCTGGTCATGGCGTCCACATCGCCGGGGGCGAAAAGCGCCTCCGGCGGCAGCAGGTCCGGCATGACGCCCACGTTCGACGAGAGCAGCGGGCGCCCGGCGGCGAGAATCTCCAGGGCCGCGCGGGCGATGGTTTCCGACCAGAGCGAGGCGACGATGCCCACGTCGGCCGCGGAGATGCACGCGCCCACGTCCTCGCGCCGGCCGGTAATGGCCACGAAGCGCTCCAGCTTGAGCTCCTTTATCCAGGCGCGCACTTCCCCCTCGCCCGTGGCGCTGCCGAAGCCGAGCAGCATGAGCCGCGCGTGGCGGTAGCCCTGCTTGTGTATCAGCCTGGCCAGGGCTTGCAGGGTTTCGCGCTGGCCCTTGACCAGGTCGAAGCGGCCCAAAAGGGCGATGACCGTCTCGCGCGGGCCGTAGCTGAACTCCGCGCGCACGCGTTCGCGCCCGGCGGGATCGAAGCGGAAGCGTTCCTTGTCCACGCCGCCGTGGATCAGCCAGACCTTGTCCTCGGGCGTGCGCATGGTGGAGAGAAAGTGCCTGGCCATGCGCGAGTTGGTCACCACCACGGCGTCGGCCACATGGGTGTGCAGAAAGCGGTTCACCGCATCCGCGCGGGGCGGGCGCTGGTCGCCGCGCGTGCGCACCAGCCGGAACCCGAAGCCCAGGGCCTTCAGAACGCCCCAGAGGAAGAAGCCCTCGCCCCGGTGGCAGTTGACGATTTGCGGTTTGAGGGTGCGCAAGAGCCCCATGAGCTTGACCATGGTGACGGCCAGCCGCAGGGGATTGGACGTGTTGAGATCGGCCGGGCGGGCGTCGAGGCCCCATTCCAGGGCCTTCTTGTGGCTTTCCGTTCCGGCCAGGGTGAGCACGACGACCGTGTGCCCGGCCTCTTGCAGCAACCGGGAGAGATAGAGCGCATACCACGCGGTGGCGTTGAACCAGCGGACGTTGACGACTTGCAGGATGACCATGCCGGACCTTATGCGATGCGCTCGCGCTGCCGATGAGAGAAAAGGGGAGAGCGCGGGCTATGCAAAGACTTCCCGCTTGGTCATGGCTTCGCTCTTGATGCGGTCGAGCAGATCGGACAGGACGGCCTTGACGTTCTCGCGGATGTCGCCCGCAACGACGATGAACAGCGCGTCGTCGCCCGGCTTGAGCAGTCCGCCCTTGGCCTCGGCAAAGGCGCGGAAGATGCCCGGGCGCTTTTGGTGCTCTTCGCAAAGGGACTTGATCTTGGCGTGGTCCGGGGTGATTTCGACAGCGATGACGTTCGAGTGGTCTTTTCGCGACCAGCCGCGCACCACGCCGTTGTGCACCAGGATCATGCCGACATGGTCGGCGAAGCCCGGCTCCTTCTTGAGTTCTGCGATTGCCTGGCTTATGTCCATACGAGACCTCCGGTAGGGGTTGACCTGGAGAGAAAATGTACACGCTTTCGACCCTGTTGGAAAGACTTCCAAGCGTCTCTCAGGCGCGGCTCATCAGCTCCGGCTACGGTTTGTGGCTGGTGTGGTCCGGCTCGTTCAACAACGCCGTTGGGCACACCCTGCGCGACCATGGCCTGGTCCAGCTGGTGGACGATCCCTGCCAGAGCTTCTGGGTGTCCTTCAACCCGGAGGTTTTCCGGGCGCTGGCCAAGCTGCAGATCTGGTCCAAGCTGGACCCGCTGCCGCTGTTTTGCCAAGTGTTCCCGCTCACCGCCCTGGTTGGCTACGACATGAGCCTTTCGGTCTCCGTCCCGCGCGAGTTTTTGCGCCAGCAGGCGGGCGTGGCCGAGGATCTTGAGGTCCTGGTGCACCCCAAGCTGCAGGAGGCGGTCAAGGGCATACACGGCCTGAGCTTGGGCCAGCCCGTCTCCATGCAGGGCTTGGCCAACGCGAACTGGATGACTCTCGTCTCGGACCAGGGCATCGACTACACCTCGCCCGCCAACTGGTACGGGGTCATTCGGCCCCTGGGGCGTCTGGGCGAGCGCGAGGCCATCGCCGGTTGGCGCGCGTGCTTCTCTGAGATCCAAGGCGTGTTCCAGCGCCTGGGCATCAAATATCTTTCCGACGACGCCGAGGGCTTCGTCATTTTTCCGCTGGAGAACTACCGCCAGATGCGGCTCTACTGCACGGAGCTGTCCATGCTCCTGGCCGAGCTCAAGAGCACCCAGCGCGCCTACTGGCCGTGCGTCTTCGCCATGTCCGAGCAGCGGGGCATGTCCTTCTCCATGGATCTGCCGCACCGCTTCGGCCTGGACTGGAACAGGCTGACGCCCGACTTTCTGCACATGCGCTACCGCGACGGCTATGCCTTGTACGACACCTTCAAGGTCAACGAGCTGAGCTACGGCGGCGATCAGGAATCCCTCGACTCCTGGTGCAACATCAACATCCGCCAGGGCGAGGGGCAGACCGGCCAGGGCACCATTGAAATGCCCTTGCCCAGGCGCTGGCTTACCGGCAGTGGCAAGCCCTGCTTCTATTGCGGGCTGGTGAACCATGCCGCGATTAACTGCCCAAGCAAGGTGTTGCCGCCGTTCCGCTCCGAAATTTGGACGGAGCTGGGGCGCAAGAACCTCTCGGACATGGCCCAGAGCTTCCACAGCATGGACGAGTCCGCCGAGCCCGCGAAGTTTTTGCCTCAGGCGGCCGCGCTGCTCAAGAACGGCGAGGGCATGGACGCGACCCTTGTGCGGGCCATGTTCGCCATCGGCGCGCCCTACCAACTGGGCATTCTGCCTGTGCTGCCGCGCATCAAGAACCGCGAGTGGCCGGTGGAGGCGGAGCAGCTGAATCCGGAGGAGCCTTGGCCTCTGTTGGAGGCGTTCGGCCTTTTGCTCAACGGCGACCTGGAAAAGGCCAAGGAGGCTCTGCGCAACGTCAGCGCCAAGAGCGGGCGCACCTTTGAGGGCGCCTGCATGGAGGGCTTCGTCTCCTTGGAGGGAGAGGACCACCACATGGCCCAGTTCTACTGGCAGGAGGCCGGGCGCCTGGGGCAGACCAACGTGCAGCAGTGCTACGTGCAGTTTCTGCAGGCGCGCCTGCGCGAGATAGCCGGAGACTACCGGGAGGCCTTGAATCTGTACCGCCAAGTGCTCATGGGCTCGTCCAAGTGGCTGGAGCCCACCTACCGCGAGGGCGTGTGCATGGTCAAAATGGGCTTCACCGGGCAGTCGCTCGATATCTTTGCCGACCTTGTGAACCGCGAGCCCTCGCTCTTCAACCGCATTCTCGTGGATTCGGAGATCGACCGCGGCCGGGTGCATGTGCTTTCCGGCCTGTGGAACTCCTGGGTGGAGTCGCAGGCCCGGGCCAAGGCCGTGGGCCTCAAGGTGACGGAGCAGCTCAAGGAGCTGCCGCAGTGGTTCGAGGAGGACCACGCCTTCCGCAAGCCCGCCCAGGCGCATCTGGAGCGCATGGACGCCCTGGCCAACACGGACAACTACGTGGCCTTCCGCGAAGTGGGCAAGGGCATGGACGGCTTCACCGTGGAGATGCAGAAGCAGATCGAGCAGGAGATCAAGCGTATAAAGGACCGGGCCACGACCTACGCCCAGCGCTTGCGCGACGTGCAGTACGAGGCCGGGTGGTTTCCCTTTCCGAAGCTCCTGCACGATTTCAACAACGACTTCAACATTTGCGTCAAGCGCATCAACTGGGTCATGTCGCAGCCGTTGCGCAAGGCGGACAACTTCCGCACCGCGCGCCGCTATGTGCCGGAGGTAGAAGAGCACCTCAAGGCCCTGACCAAGCGGCTCGTCTCTTTGCGCATCGTGCGCGACAGCACCCTCTTCGCCATGATACTCGGCAAGAACTTCATCTGGATCGAGGTGGTGGGACTGGCGCTGGCGCTTTTGACCATTCCCGTGCTGCTGTTTTATTCCAGCAAGTTCGCCAGCAACTGGGTCGTGGACGGCATCTTGGCCCAGAAGTGGGCCTTCCAGAAGGGGCTGCTTTTCCTTGTGACGATCTTCGCCCTGGGCTTTTCCTCGCTTTTGAGCGTAACAACCTTTGAGAAGAAAAAGCGCAAGCTTTTCGAGGCCGACGCCGACCGCCGGGCCGAGAACAAGAAGGCCGAGCGGCAAAAGGCGGAGCAGAAGAAGGCGCAGCAGAAGAAGGGCGCCGCCAGCACGGGTGCAAAACCGGCCGAGACCAAGGCCACGGCAAAGCCACCGGGCAAGCCCGGCGCGAAGCCTGCCGCGAAGCCCGCCGCGAAGCTGGCCGAGAAGGGCAAGAAGTAGCCGCGCACATCAACCCCGCCAGGAATTCCGCGGCGGCAGGAGGTCTAGTGATGCATACCCTGGTGCTCATCCGCCACGGCCAGAGCGTGTGGAACCTGGAGAACCGCTTCACCGGCTGGACCGACGTGGACCTCTCGGACCAGGGCATAGCCGAGGCCGAGAACGGCGCGCGGCTGCTCAAGGCGGAAGGCTTCACCTTCGACCGCTGCCACACCTCCTATCTGCGCCGGGCCATCCGCACCCTGTGGACCGTGCTGGAGCGCATGGACCTCATGTGGCTGCCGGTGGAGACGACCTGGCGGCTCAACGAGCGCCACTACGGCGCGCTGCAGGGGCTGAACAAGGCTGAAACCGCCCGCCAGTACAGCGAGGAGCAGGTGTTCCAGTGGCGCCGCAGCTTCGATGTGCCGCCGCCGTCCCTTGAGCTTTCCGACCCGCGCTACCCCGGACGCGACCCGCGCTACGCCGGGCTCGACCCGGCCGACCTGCCGCGCGCGGAAAGCCTCAAAATCACCATCGACCGCGTGATGCCCTACTGGCACCAGGTCCTTGCGCCGCAGATCAAAAGCGGGCAGCGGCTCATCGTGGCCGCCCATGGCAATTCTTTGCGCGGGCTGGTGAAATACCTCGACGGCATGAGCGACGATGACGTGGCCGGGCTGAACATCCCCACCGGCGTGCCCCTGGTGTACACGTTGGACGAGAATCTCAAGTCCCTTGGCCGCCGTTACCTCGGCGACCCGGAAGCCGTGGCCGCCGCCGCCCGCGCCGTGGCCAACCAGGCCAAAGGCTAGCGTGCCGCGCCGTTTCCCCCGGCTTTCGCAGGCCGCCGCCGCAGTTTCCGCTTCGCCCGCTTCTTCAGTGACCGCAGCGACCGCCGCATTGTCTTCCTGCGGCATCGCCGCTGCGGAGCATCTCGACATCCTGGCCTTCCGGCAGGAGCTGCTGGACTGGTTTGCGCGCAGCGCGCGCGACCTGCCCTGGCGGCGCACCCTCGACCCCTACCATGTTTGGCTCTCGGAGATCATGCTCCAGCAAACGCAGATGGAGCGGGGCGTGGCCTACTTCGAGCGTTTCATTGCGCGCTTTCCGGATGTGGCGGCCCTGGACGCGGCCAGCGAGGACGAGGTGCTCAAGCTCTGGGAGGGCCTGGGCTACTATTCCCGCGCCCGCAACCTGCGCCGCGCCGCGCGCAGGATCATGGAGGTTCATGGCGGGGCGTTCCCAAACGACCCCGAGGCCATCCGCGCTTTGCCTGGCGTGGGGCCGTACACTGCCGGAGCCATCGCCAGCGTGGCCTTCAACGCGGCCTTGCCCGCCGTGGACGCCAACGTGCTGCGCGTGTTCGCCCGCGTGCTGGACATTGGCGAGCCCGTGAGCGTTCCGGCGGTGAAGCGGCGTATCGAGGCCGTGGCCGCGCAATTGCTCGACCCGCTGCGCGCCCGCGAGTTCAACCAGGCGCTGATGGAGCTTGGCGCGCTGGTGTGCAAGCCGCGCAAGCCGGATTGTTCGTCGTGCCCTGTGGCGGCGCAATGCCAAGCCCTGGCCTGCGGCACGGCGGAAGCCCGCCCGGTGCTGAAGCCGGGACCGGAGATCATCCGCGTGGACATGGCCTGCGGCGTGCTGGCCAGCCGTGGCCGCATCTTCATCCAAAAACGCAGGCAGGGCGACGTGTGGCCCGGCTTGTGGGAGTTCCCCGGCGGAGTGATGGAGGAGGGCGAGACTCCGGAGCAGACCCTGGTGCGCGAGTACCAGGAGGAGACGGAGCTGGGCGTTCTGGCCGGCGGCAAGATCGGCGTGCTGCGCACCAGCTACACGCGCTATCGCATCACCCTGCACGGATTTTTCTGCCAGGCCGCGCCCGGCGTGGACCCGGAGACGCGCTTTTGCCTGAACGAGGCCGATGAGGCGCGCTTTGTCGCACCGGGCGAACTCAAGGAATATGCTTTTCCCTCGGGCCACTCGCGCTTGGTGGCCAAACTTCTGACAGATCTGCGCCTGAACGCCTTTCTCGCCGCTTCCTGATCGTTCTAACCAATCAATATTGCATCATGATTTCTGGTAGGCACGGTCCATGCTTACCCGCTTCCGTGAACGTGTCGCGACCAATCTCCTGACAGGGCCTTTGCCCCACAGGAACCGGCACCGGAGGGAAGCAGATGTCCGGCAACAATAATATTTCCGATACGATCCGCATCCTGCAGGAAGCGGAATCCGGCGGTGGGCTCAACGGCCTTGGCGCGTCAGGCGCAGGCGCTATTCCGCGCGGCGCAGGCGGCAAGGTCGACCCCAAAACCGTCGCCTTCCAGGCGCAGATGCGCATGGCCCAGCAGGCCATCAACATGAGCCTCGCCACCGACGAGCAGCCCGCCAACGCCATCGGCAGCATGGACACCGCCATGCTGAACGACAGCATGATGATGGACGCGCTGTCGACAATTGCCCGTTTGACCGGGCAAGGTCCTGGCGCGCTGCAGAAGCCGAACGCCGCGCTGAGCCCGGATAAGGCGCTCACCCGTAACGTCTCGGCGCAGGGGCTCGGCTCCATCGCCGCCATGTTCGAATCGGGCGAGAAAGGCATCGCCGCGGTTGGTTTCGACCGCACCGGCGGCACCAGCTACGGCAAATTCCAGATTTCCTCCCGCGCTGGAACCATGAACCGCTTCATCAGCTTTTTGGCCGAGCGCGACCCCGCCATGGCCGAGCGTCTGCGCCGGTCCGGACCGGCCAACACCGGCTCGACCCAGGGCCGCATGCCCGCCGAGTGGGCGCGCATCGCAGCGGAAAGCCCGGAAAAGTTCGAGACTCTGCAAACGGAGTTCATCAAAAAGGACCACTACCAGCCCGCGCGGGAAAAGATTTTGATGCAGACCGGCGTGGACATCGAAACCGCCAAACCCGCCCTGCGCGAGGCGCTGTTCAGCACCGCCGTGCAGCACGGAGCCAGCGGCGCGGCCCGCATCTTCAACCAGGCCATCGACAAGTTCTTGGGCAAGGGCGGCGGACATGCGCCCGCCGTGGCCGAGGCGGCCAGCGGAGCCAAGGGCTTTGAGCAGGCCCTGGTGAGCGAGGTGTACAACAAGCGGCAGAACCAGTTCGGCGGCTCCACCGACGCCGTGCGCGCCAGCGTGCGCGGCCGGCTAAGGCAGGAGAAGGACATGGTCCTCGCCATGCTGGAGAAGCAGGGCATGAGCCGCATCGTGTAATCCCTGCGCACGGCAAAAATCCTACGACAGCATCAAGCGCGCTCCGGCGCGCTTTTTTGCGTTGGCCGCCGCCAATGCCGGCGCGTCTTCTCAAGGGGGGCGGTCTTGATGCTGGCGCATCCGCCCACAAAGCGCCAGCGGACATGCATTCCCTTGGATATTCACATCGACACGGCAGAGTCTCAAGCGTTTCTCGAACGCTCAATTCAGCGCGTGCGCACAACTGTTCCATTGGATGTTCGCGTCGGCATAGCTGGAGCCGCCGGGGGGAGTTCTGCCCGCGCGTGCGCGTTACCACGATCGTTCATTTCTGTGCGTGCGGACAACTCTTTCATTGGATGTTCGCGTCGAAACAACCGGGATCGCAGGGCGGGGGGAAGCTCTGCCCGCGCGTGCGCGTTCTCTTGAACGCTCTATTTTGCGCCGTTGGGACCGTCGATTGTTTTCGACCTCGCGCAGATGTCACTTGCATGGATGCCTTTTGCTCGGATGCCTCCAGGTTTGATGCCTCAAGTGTATGCATTCAGCGTGGTTTCCGTTGGAGAGGATTCCTGCGATGCGGGTTCGGCCAAGGCTGAGTCGGACAGGGGCGGGGTCTGCATGGCCTCGCGCGGGGTGACGCCGAATTCCCGCCGGAAGGCCGCAATAAAGGCCGAGGTCGAGGTGTAGCCGGAGTCCAGTGACACTTTTGTGACGCTGCCGCCTGCCTCCAGGCCGTCCAGAGACTTGAGCAGCCGAAGCCGCCTGCGCCACGAGCGGAAGGAAAGCCCGGTATCGTGCATGAACAGCCGCGTCAGAGTCCGGCCGGAGAGCCCCGCGCCCCTGGCCAGCTCCGTCAGCGTGCGCTGGTCGTCGGGCTGGGCCTCCAACTGCGCGCTTACCCGCAAAAGCCGCTCGTCCACGGGCAATGGCAGGGAAAAGAGCACTTCCTTGAGTTCGGAGAGCTGGTCGAGCAGCACGGCCACAAGCCGTCCGGCCGGTCCGCTCTCGTCGTAGTTTTCCGGCAGGCGCGTGGCCACGCGGATGAGCTCGCGCACCAGAGAGGTGACGCTGAGCACGCGGCACTGGGCCCAGCCCCAGGGCGCGGCCGCGGGGTCGATGTACAGGCTGCGCATCTGCGTGCGCTCCGTGCTGACCACGCTGTGCTCAAGCCCGGGAGGAACCCATATGGCGCGCTGGGGCGGGGCCAGGTAGCTGCCCAGGCGCGTGCGCACGCCCAGCACGCCCCGCGTGGCGTATGAGAGCTGGATCCAGTCGTGCGCGTGCGCCCGCACCCAGGAGGGCTGCGTCAAGGCTTCGACACGGGGAAAGATGGGCCGGGGCAGGGCGGATAGCTTAGGTAAAACGCGTTCCATAGGCGCTTGTCCGTTTGACGATATGTTTTGTCGTTTCAGCGATAGACGACCATAACCGGGAAAGGGTAGCTACGCCAACAGGAAAAGCGCTTCCCCCCGCGCAGGCATCCTCCTGATTGTTCCCAAAGCTAGAGAGGTGTTTCGCAATGCTCGCAAATCGCTTGAAGAAGCTGGCAAAAGATTGGTTCTTGTTCGGCATGATCTCCGCCGTGATTCTGGCCACGCTGCTGCCCGACATGGGGCGCACCGGCGGCACCTTGCATGCGGATGTCCTGTCCAACATCGGCATCTTTCTGGTGTTCCTGTTCCACGGCATCGGGCTCTCCACCGAGAGCATGAAGAAGGGTTTCTCCAACTGGCGCCTGCACCTCATGGTTCAGAGCATGACCTACATCATGTTCCCGCTGCTGTGGCTGGCCATGAACGCGCTTGTGGGCCGGTTCATACCGGAATACCTCATGTTGGGCTTTTTGTATCTGTGTGCCTTGCCCTCCACCATTTCGTCCAGCGTGGCCATGACGGCCATCGGCAAGGGCAACGTGCCCGGCGCCATCTTCAACGCCACGCTTTCGAGCCTGCTGGGCATCTTCCTCACGCCGCTCATCATCAGCCTTGCGCTCAAGACCAGCGGCGGCGAGGGGCTCTCCCTGGTGGACGCCATGATCAACATCGCCGTGCTGCTGTTTCTGCCCTTCGTCCTTGGCCAGCTGCTGCGCCCGGTCGTCGGCAAGTGGTTCAGCCGCTATAAGAAGTACATCAACAACTTCGACAAGGGCGTCATCCTCATGCTTGTGTACGCCTCGTTCTGCGATTCGGTGAAGGGCGGCCTGTGGACCAACTACGGCGTGGGCACCATCGCCCTGACCATGGTCGTCGCCGCGGCGATTCTGTTCGTCGTGCTCGGCATCAGCACCTTCACGGCGCGGCGGTTGGGCTTCAGCAAGGAAGACGAAGTGGCGGCCGTGTTCTGCGGGTCCAAGAAGACCCTGGCCTCGGGCGTGCCCATGGCCAAGCTGCTCTTTGGCGCGCATCCCGGCCTGGGCGTCATCGTGCTGCCCATCATGTTCTATCACCAGATCCAACTTTTCACCTGCTCCATTCTGGCCGAGCGCTACGCCCGGCGGCTGCATCCCGAGACTGCGGCAGCCGCTGACGTGACGGGCGCGCCAGCGCAGGAGCCTGTGAACGCCTAAGCGCACAACGGTTTCCCCCCACAATGGGGCGTGGCGTGCATGGTCGCGCTGCGCCCCTGCCTGCTTTGGAGTCAAAACGAACAGTTTGCGGCTGCGTCTCTGCCCGCATCGCTTCCCCAACATTCCCCTTCACCTCTCCCAAAAAAAGGGCTGCGCCGAATCGTCTTCAGCGCAGCCCTTTGGCTGTAACATTGAGAGGGTCCGGGGGAAATTATTTCCCCCGGCGGGGGTGCGGGGGCTGCGCCCCTGCCTTCTTTGCTGCTAATTTTCCCGCCCCAGTCACAATCTCAGCCCCGGTCTCGGCAACACGAAGCTGTTGCTCCAGGCCCGGATCAAGCGCCACCAGCAGCATGCGCTCCACCTCGTCCACGGCCACGGAGCCTATGGCCGCGCCCTTGACCTTGCGCACGTCCTTGACGCGGGCCAGCAGCACCTCGGCCTTGGCGTCGTCCTTGCGATAGCTCTTCAGGGCGCACAGGGTCGCGGCCTCCACCAGGCTCTGCTCGGGCACGGGCTGGTCCGGGTAGTCGCGCCGCAGGATGACGTGGGCGCTGGGACCGCCCGCAACGTGCAGCCAGTAGTCGTGGGGCGCCGCCGCGCGGGAGAGCATGTCGTGGTTGGCCTGGCTGCTTTTGCCGCGCAGCACGAGAAAACCGTCCGAGGTGCGGAACATGGCCACGGCAAGCCCCTGGTAGCGTTTGGGCAGAGCCATGGCCGCGGGCTGTGCGGATCTTGGCTGCGCTTCGTCGTGCTGTGCGTTGCCGCGCGCGGGCAGCATCTCCGGCCCGACGCCCGCCAGCAGCTGTGCGCGCCTGCGGGCCACGTGCTCCAAGCCCCGGCGGCCCTTGGCTGCCTGGCGGAACAGATGCGCCATGTTTTCCACGGGATTGAGGCGCGGGTCCAGCGGCACGCGTTGCGGGCCGTGTTCGGGGTGGTCCAGAACAATGCTCTCGGCCTTGGGCGTGGCACGCAGGCCGGAAAGGGCGATCTGCAGCGCCTCTGCCGGAATGGACAGCTCGGCCAGGGCGCGGTGCCGCGCCTCGTCCTTGTCCAGCAAGGCCAGTTGACGGGAAAGGCGTTTGCGGGCGCTTGCGGCCTGGTCCAGCTCCTCGCGCGCTTCCGGCTTGCCCAGGTGCGTGAACAGCGCACGCTCACCGTAGGCGCGCGCCGCTTCCAGCGCGGTGTCGAAATGTTGGCAGGGCAGGGCGGTGTCCGCCGGGCGCCAGGCCAGGGGCGGGCTTGCCTGGGGGAGGAAGAAGCCTTCCGGCTGGCCCGCGCCGAGTTGCGCCAGCAGGCGCGCGGCCTGGGCCGGAGCGCTTTGCGCCAAGGCGGCAAGCTGCTTGCGCAGGGGCGGAGTGGCTTGAGGAAACTCCCGCCAGACCTCGGCGTCGTCCAGAAGGCGTGGCAGATCCGGCCAGGAGGGCTCTGGCGGGGCGGCAAAGTCCTCGGCCAGGGCAAGGTCCTCGCGCAGGTCGAACACCAGCCACTGACCGGCGGAGGGCACATCGCGGGGGCTCAGGGCAAAGGCCAGGCGCAGGTTGGGCCAGTCCAGGCGCGCTTCGAGCAAACGCCGGCCCGTAAGCCGCTTGCGCAGCCACATGACCCGCGCGGAAGCGGCCAACGGGTTCTGCGGGCGCTGGTCCGAAATAAAGAGAAGGCCCGCCTGCTTGGCGGGCCTGAAGATCAGGTTGGTCTTTCGCCCTTGGCCGAAAAGCGCGAGGATCAATACCCCATCCGCCGGGCCGTGGACCTTTTCAATGCGCTGGCCGGTAAGGGCCGTCGACAGTTCTCCTGCCAGAGAGCGGAAGAAGTGGGCTTCCATCCGTAGACCTCCTGGCTGGATACCTCCGTAAACGTGTATCGCGGGCGTTATGAAGCGGGCGGTCTAGTCGCCGCGCACCATCTCGTCTTCTTCCTGTTTGCTCTTGCAGTTGATGCACAGGGTCGTCATGGGACGCGCCTTGAGACGGGCGATGCCTATCTCGTCGCCGCATTCCACGCAGATGCCGAATTCGCCTTCCTCGATACGGGTCTGAGCCTGCTGGATCTTCTTGATGAGCTTGCGTTCGCGGTCACGCAGGCGCAGCGTAAAGGCCCGGTCGGACTCAGCCGTGGCGCGGTCGGCGGGATCGGCGTACACCTCGACGGTTTCGGTCATGTCGTCGATGGTTGCCTGCCCCTTCTGGAGGATGTCCCCCAGCATGGAGTTGAGCATGTCCCGGAAGAACTGAATGTCCTTAGCTTCCATGGGCAATCTCCTGG
>Ga0209373_10002869_pt1 | contig 16596 bp, 12 predicted proteins | sample Higcelweek5metaG_FD_187173 | JGI IMG/M metagenome (GOLD analysis project Ga0209373, IMG submission 187173) | Freshwater pond sediment microbial communities from the University of Edinburgh, under environmental carbon perturbations - High... | ecosystem: Environmental > Aquatic > Freshwater >... | reverse complement strand
CATCAATACATAAACCAGTGGGTTCATTAAATTCTGCATTTATTCCCACTTCATCTATATATCCTGCTGTACCTCTTCCAACAAATATTCCAGGTACTTGTGTACAAGCTACTATCAAAAATAATGCACTTAAACTTAGTTATTTAACTTTTTTTTCATTATCATCATCTACCTTTTAATTAAAATTTTTAAATGTTGTTCCAAAAGGTGTTGAATAGATAACTGTATGATTATTAACCTTACTAAACTAAGATATTTTTATAAAATAATTTTTTAGCACTAGTTATATAAAAAAAATTTTGGTGAACTCACATTATATTAGTTCTATTATAAGACTTTCATATGCAGCATAAGAATTGGGAAAAGATTTTTGTACTTCTTTTTCTAAATTTGAAATAAATTCATCATTATGTAATGAATCATGATGCCACATTATAAATTTTTTTACATTGGCAGCTTTTGCAATTTTTATTCCTTCAACCCATGTTGAATGCCCCCAACCTTTTCTTTTTAAGTATTCTTCTTCAGTAAAGTTACAGTCATAGATAAATACATCTGTATTCAAGGCAGCTTTGTAAATATTTTCATCAATTTTTGAGTTATGCTCTGTATCTGTAGAATATGTAACAGATTTGCCATTATAGTCAATTCTATAACTTAGACAACCATCTGGATGATTTGCTCTATAAGATGTAATAACTGCATCTCCTATTAATATTTTACAATCATTTCCGATGTCATTAAATGTCATTTTTGATGCCATATCTTTCAAAGGGACTGGATAAAATGGATGTTTCATTTGAAAAGAAAGCAATTCTTGCAATGTTCCCACATCTTTTTTTTCGGCATATATATCAAATTCATTTCCTTCTTTATAAAAAGGCAAAAAGAACGGAAATCCTTGAATATGATCCCAATGTAAATGAGAAAAAAATAGATGTGCTTTAGTTTTTTTCTCTTTTACCAGTTTTAGACCTAGCTCTCTAATACCTGTTCCAGCATCAAATATAATGAGTTCATCTCCACATCTAATTTCTAAGCATGATGTATTCCCACCATATTTTATAGTAGATTCTCCTGGTGTTGGAATACTGCCTCTTGCTCCCCAAACTCTAATAAAAAAGCTATTTATAGACATTAAAAGAAAACCTCTAGCCCTAAAAAACTAAAAATTCAATAATGTGAGAAAAGAAAATCCTATGATTAATATTATCTAAGTATATAATAAAATACTTTGATTTATAAATAAATTATTTATATTTAAGTATAATTGAAAAATTTATATTTTAAACAATCTCTATTACTTAGTTATAGATAATAATTTTATATTATGATGCAATTTATAAATTTAGTATAAATTACATCATATTTTATTTTTTTATTGAGCTGGGACTGGTGTATTTGGAACAGATGTAGGTTTTATAAATACTCCCGGTTCAATTTCCACATTTGTTGGGGCAATTGTTGGAGCAATATATTCTGGTTCTTGATTTTCATCAGGTAAAATTGTTTCTTTTATAATAGGTTCAGATTGTTCAATTTTTATTGTATCTGTAGTATTTTTATTTTCTTGTTTTAGATTTTTGTCCAAATTTTTATTTTTGTTTGTATCAATTTCTTTTATTATTACAGAATCAGATGAATTTTCTTTATTTTCATCTTTTTTATCTTCTTCTTTTTGTTTTAAAGGTATATCACCACCTGTGATAATAAATCTTTTAGGTTTAATCTTTCTTGTAACTTGTTGCATATAATTTTTCCACATTGGAGCACAAATTGTTCCACCTGTTGTGCTGTAACCCATTACAGAGTTATTATCATTACCAACCCAAACAACTGTAACAAGCTGTGGGATATACCCAACAAACCAAGAATCTCTATGTTCACTAGTTGTACCTGTTTTCCCAGCAACTTGTCTATCATATAAATTTGCAGCTACACCAGTTCCAGCTCTTACAACATTAATCAATGCAGTATTTAGCATACTTATAGCATTTTTACTATAAACTTGTTCTAATGGTTGGTTGCTATAATCTTCAATTATATTACCTCTTCTATCTTCTATTTTTAGAATAGGTGTAATTGTTCTAACTTTTTTCCCACCTGTTGCAAAAACACCATAAGCTGTTGCCATTTCTAGCATTGTTACTTCTGAAGAACCCAAAGCCAAAGATAAATTTGGACCAAGATAACTTTCTATTCCCAAAATTTTTGCAGTTTCAATTACTTTATCTACTCCCACTTTATATAAAACTTTTACAGCAACTGTATTAATAGAATATTGTATTGCTTGTAATACACTTACATCTCCACTATAATGTTTATCATAATTTTGAGGACTCCATACTCCATTAAGGTCTGGATATTCAGTTTTTTCATCAGTTTCTCTACTATATAAGCTTACAACACCTTCTTTAAATGCAGTTACATAAACAAAAGGTTTGAATGATGAACCGGGTTGACGTTTTGCTTGAGTAGCTCTATTAAATTGACTTTGATTATAGTCTACACCACCAACAATAGATTTTATAAATCCTGTATTTGGATCAATTGAAATTAATGCACCTTGATTAATATTTCTTCTTCTATATCTAGCAATACTATTTTTTATAACATTTTCAGCTATTTCTTGAGCATTTGAATCCATTGTTGTATAAATTTTTAGACCACCTTTTCTCAAAAGATTATCTCCATATTTTTCATTTAATAATGAAATAACATAACTAGTAAAATAAGGTGCTAAATAATTATGAGCTCTTTTGAGTGTTGAGTTATAAAGGTGAATTTCTTTATCTTTTGCTTCATCAGCTTGTTTTTTTGTTATAAAACCATTTCTAACCATATTAACCAAAGATAAAGACCTTCTCCATTTAGCTTTTTCCAAACTTCTATATGGTGAATAATATTCAGGACTACTTAATAAACCACCTATTAATGCACCTTCTGATAGGTCTAATTCTTTTGTTGTTTTTCCAAAATATAATCTTGATGCAGCTTCTATACCATAGGCATTGTGTCCCCAATAAACTTGGTTGAGATATAATTCTAAAATTTCAGATTTGGAAAAGTTTTTTTCTATTTTTATAGCCAAAAGCATTTCTGCAATTTTTCTTTTGATTGAAACTTCGGGAGATAAAAATAAATTTCTTGCCAATTGTTGAGTAATTGTACTTCCACCACCTTTAACAAGCTTTCCACTTTTATCAATAACACTTGTAACAGCTCTAATTAGAGCTTTTGGGTCAACTCCTATATGATGATAAAATCTTTCATCTTCCATTGAAATTACGGCATTTTGAACATAAAGAGGAATAGAATTTAATGGAACAATAATTCTATTTTCTTCACCATGAATCTTTGCAAGGATTCTTCCACTTGTATCATATATTTCACTTGTTTCACTTGGATTATAGTTTTTTAGAGAAGATACATCTGGTAATTTTTTATAAAAAGACCACAAAGCAACTGTTGCACCAGCACCAAGAGAAAGACCTAATATTAAAAATACTTGAAAAAGTCTAACAAAAATCTTAAAAAACAATTTTTGTGATTTTCTTTTCTTTGAAGAATCTTCAAGAGCTTTAGAAATTTTTCTTCTTACAAGACCTTTACTAATTTTTTTGTAAGCGTCTTTTTTTTCATCTTTTATGTTTTGATTTCTTGGCATTATCTTGTAATAAAAATTTTTTTCATCTTTTAAATAAATAATATATTCATTTATTATATGCATTCATTTTTTTTAGGCAATCATTTTTAGAAAATATTTACAAGATGAAAATATAAATAGAGTGAAATTATTAAGAAAAATTGCAATTTTTAGTTTAAGCTTATCCTGATAATAATAAATTTTTAACTTTTTTAGTAAATTTATAACATAAAAAAAATAAATATTTAAAAGGCTAAAACATACTAATTACAATATTTTTAGAATATTGATGATATGAAAATATATTGCTTTTATATAAATCTTAACAAAATATAAAACAAAAAGTATCTTGTCAAAATAAATTATTATTGCTATAGTAATAAAACAATGACAGTAACAAGCTGGTGTAGCTCAACGGCAGAGCAACTGATTTGTAATCAGTAGGTTGCGGGTTCAAATCCCATCACCAGCTCTCTTTTTGGGAGGGTTGCCGAGTGGTCAAAGGCAGCAGACTGTAAATCTGTTCTCAGACGAGTTCGAAGGTTCGAATCCTTCTCCTCCCATATTAAACGCCCATGTAGCTCAGCTGGTAGAGCACATCCTTGGTAAGGATGAGGTCACGAGTTCAAGTCTCGTCGTGGGCTTTTTGAGTTAATTATTACTGTACATTTTTTTATAAAGTAAACTTTTATAATGTAGTAAATAGGAGTTCAAAGAACAATTATGGCAAAACAAAAATTTGAGAGAACAAAACCTCACGTAAATATCGGAACAATAGGTCACGTAGACCACGGTAAGACAACCTTAACAGCAGCAATAACAATGTCATTAGCGGCAGAAGGTAATGCAACAATAAAGAAATTTGATGAAATAGATAATGCTCCAGAAGAAAAAGCAAGAGGCATTACAATAAACACAGCTCACGTAGAATATCAAACAGCAAATAGACACTACGCTCACGTAGACTGTCCTGGTCACGCAGATTATATCAAGAATATGATAACTGGTGCAGCACAAATGGACGGAGCAATATTAGTAGTATCAGCAGCAGATGGTCCAATGCCACAAACAAGAGAACATATCTTATTGGCAAACCAAGTAAACGTATCACACTTAGTAGTATTTTTAAACAAAGTAGATATGGTAGATGATGAAGAATTAGTAGAATTAGTAGAAATGGAATTGAGAGAACTTCTCAGCAAATATAAATTTCCAGGCGACACATTACCAATAATCAGAGGTTCTGGTTTGAAAGCAATGGAAGCAATGACAGCTAATCCAAAAATAAAAAGAGGCGAAGATAAATGGGTTGATGGAATATGGGAATTAATGGATGCAGTAGATTCATCAATACCAGACCCAGAAAGAGAAACAGATAAACCATTCTTAATGGCAGTAGAAGATGTTTTCAGCATAACAGGAAGAGGAACAGTTGCTACAGGAAGAATCGAAAGAGGACAAGTTAAGGTTGGAGAAGAAGTTGAAATAGTAGGTTTAGTAGAAGAGAAAAGAAAAACAGTTGTAACTGGTGTTGAAATGTTCAAAAAAACATTAGACATGGGTATGGCTGGTGATAACGTTGGTTTATTATTAAGAGGCGTTGACAAAACTGGTATCGAAAGAGGACAAGTTGTTGCTAAAACTAATAGTATAAACCCACATACAAAATTTAAAGCTGAAGTATATGTATTAAAGAAAGAAGAAGGTGGAAGACATACACCTTTCTTCCCAGGATATAAACCACAATTTTATGTAAGAACAACAGATGTAACAGGTGCTATTGAATTACCAGAAGGCGTTGAAATGGTTATGCCTGGTGATAACATCCAAATGGCCGTTGAATTAATGTGTCCAGTTGCTATCGAAAACGGTATGAGATTTGCTATCCGTGAAGGTGGTAGAACTGTTGGTGCTGGTGTTGTTACTGAAATCATTGCATAATATTTAATTAAAAATATATTTAAGGAGTAGGAAAACCTACTCCTTAATTTTTTGCAATATTTTTGAAAATTAATAAAAAAACTTAATTTCAAAGCAATTATTTTAACTAATTTAGTATAAAATGTTTAATGATAGACATTGAGTTAAACTATAATTAGGAGCAAAGAATGAAAAAACTATTAGCTTTATTGGGCGTAATTACAATATCTTTAAGTGCATGTACAAAACCAGTTGTACAAACACCCATTTTACCAATAAATAAAAATGTTTCTACTCTCTCCACAACAAAAACAACTGACTCAACAATAAAATTACCACAAAAAATTGAAAAAATTCACGAACTATTTAAAACATATATAGGAACAATTAGTGCTGAAGATTTAGAAAAAGGTGATTGTGTTGCAAGAGCAGACGAATTTTATAAAAAAATACAAAGTGCTAATCTTGATGTAACAAATGCAAGAATTATTCTTTTTGTAAGAGAACCTAATACTCAATATGGAATGAGTGCACCTCAACCTCTAAAACCCAATAATGACTTTATAAAAGGTCAAGTTGTTCCATTCTGGATTTGGCATTCATTTGTAATTGTTGATGGATATGTATTTGATCCAAAATATAAACTTAGCGTTGATACAATAGATTCTTACTATAAAAATTTATGGGAAAAAAATGATGCAGGTGATTCTTGGATATTTTCTATAAAACCAGAAACTTTACCTCAAATAACAGGCTCACCATATCCAGGAGCAAAACCAAGAATGTTTAATTTTGTTCCAATATCTTTTAAAGATTTAGTAAAAAATCCTTTGCATCTTACAGTAAAAAAATAAATTTTTAACAAAACTAATATAAGTCAAAAACTTGCATTAGTTTTTTATCATTTATAAAAGATTGAAAGTTTATTATACTTTATTTTGTGTAAATAAATAGGGTATAATTTGTACATGAGATTGTTTTTTTAACACTAGCAAAAGTTTTTTTATAGCTATAAAATAAATTTGAGATATAGCAATTTTCCAAAAAGATTCTTGCAGACAAAATAAATTTAATTTATATTAGCTTTTTTGCTATATTTAGAGGAGGGGAGCTAAGATTAATAAGGATTTTGCAATTACTAAAAAAGAAATAAGTAATTTATATGACATTCAAGAAGAAAATAAATTTAAAATTCTTACTTTCATAAAAGAAAAAATTGTTTATTTTTACTATGCTTTAATATTTATTTTCGTTTTTGATATTCATTTGGTATATCAAAATGCCCAAACTACAGGTCAATTTAAAAATATTGAGTTTTGGATATCTTGTTTTGGAATTTTGATAATTACTCTTTTAATCTATTTAAAAAATAGAAGTACATCAATAAAAAATTATCTATATGAAAAAATTCTTATAGAACGTGACTTAAAAACAGCTTTTGAATTAAAAGATCAATTAAAACTAGAAAAACCAAAAGAAATAATTGGTGAATTTGTTGAATTTTTTAGTTTAAATTTAGACTTAATTGAGCTTACACCATTGGTTGAAGTTCAATTAAAAGATGCAGCAGAACAAATTGAAACATCTATAAATAATATCATTCAACAAGTAAATATAATTTCAGAAAGAGCATTTACTCAATATAGTGATGTTCAATCACTGGTTACACATTTTCATGCAAGTATGAAATTGGCAAAAAGTATTATAGGAGCAACAAAAGAATCTGTAACTCTTACAGAAGTAACAAAAATAGAACTTTCTGAAAATGAACAAATTCTAGCAAAACTTAGCTCTGACCTAAAAGATGCTGCTGATGTAAATCAAAGATTGGAAAATGTTGTAAGCGAATTTGTGGAAACAGCAAAACAAATAAATGTTATTGTAAGAAGCGTAAATGATATAGCATCTCAAACAAATTTACTTTCTCTCAATGCTTCCATTGAAGCATCGAAAGCTGGTACAACAGGTAGAGGTTTTTCTGTTGTTGCTGGAGAGATAAGAAAACTTGCAGAAAAATCTAAATCATCAGTTGGAAATATAAAAACATTGGTAGATCAAATCCAAAGGTCTGTAAAAGAAACATCAGAAGTTTTTCATAATGTTGCCAAGTCTTTAAATAATTATAGAGAGAAAACAAAAGATTCTAGTGAATCTCTTTCAAATATTATGAATAGTTCTATTCAAACTTTAGTTAATTCAATAAATAATCTATCTCAACTTGCAGAATCATATTTTAATGATTCTCAATCAATTGCTTATTCAATAGAAAATATTAATAATAATGCCGAAGAAACAATGAATCTTGTTTATCAATTAATTGAATATATGCAATTCCAAGATATTACAAGACAAGAAATAGATAAAGTAATCTCTGTTTTAAATGAAATTAATACTTTGAAACTTCTTATACTTCAAAAATATGAATTACCAAATATTAAAAGAAAAATAAATTGGAAAAATCGCTTAAAAAGAGTGGCTAATGAACATTATACAGGTAACTTATAAATTATAATTTTTATCAACTAACTTAAAAATTACAATCTTTCTCCACAAGTAGATTTAATTTTAAGTTTTTGTCTATTATATAATTTTTACCAATCCAACAACCTGTGACAAGATCAAATATTATAACTTTATGTTGGCCACCTTTTAATGTATATTTTGTAGGTATTTCTTTCACTTCCCCATCATCTACTGAAACTCTACCAAGTTTTGCATCAAAATTTACTTCTAAGTCAAAAATATAATTTTCCAAATTTATACTAGGAGAGGGTATTGGAGTATTGGAAGGGAAAGGTCTATTTATTGCATCTTCAAAACTAAATGCATTTTCAATATTAGATGGAACAGCAGTTGGATTTGCTCTTGGTATATTAGATGTTTGATTTGCATTACATGAATATAATATAAAAGATAAAATTAATAATATAAATAAAGTTCTATAAAAATTTAATATATACATTTTTCAAAAGATAATTTAATAAATAAAAAAAATCAGTTAACCTTTATAAATTATAATAAAAATAAGATTTAATCACTTATCTTTTGTTAGGTTTTTATAAATTTATTTGGAATAATTTATTATTATAAATAATAAACTTTGGATATAGCTTTTTATGAAAGATTTTTTTAAAATATTTTTTTTCATATTAATAATATTTGGAACATTCTTTTTTCAAAAATCTGAAGCAATTGAAATTCTTTCAAATGAAAAACTACATATAGAGTTTGAAAAAGAGAATATAGAACTTGCAAACCAAATTTATAGCTCTTTTGATAAATCTAAACAACATGTAATAAATAAACTAAAATTAAATTATGATGAAAAAGTATATATTTTACTTTGTAAAAATAAAAAAATATTTTCAGACTTAACTCAAATAAAAATACCATCCATTCAAGCTATTGCTGTTTCTAGTCATAATCTTATAGTTGTTAATGTAAAAACATTAAGAGATACAGAAAATACAGAACGTATGCTAGAGCATGAAATGACACATCTTGTTCTAGGCTATAATATAAATTCATCTAAAAATCTAATACTTCCCAGATGGTTTAATGAAGGAGTTGCTCAATGGGCTTCTAGTGGTTTTAATGAACTTTTTTCCATACCATATCAAGATAGTCTTTATGGTGGATTTATGACAGATGAAGTAATAAAATTTTCTTCTATTTCTTATTATTTTCCATCAAATGTACATGAATTAACATTAGCTTATGCACAAAGTTTAAGTTTTGTTGAATATTTATTTGAAAAATATGGAGAAAAAAAATTAATACAATTTATTCACAAACTAACAGAAAATAAAGAAAATTTTTATGTTTGTTTTGAAGAAGTTTATAATATCCAATTTTCAAAAGTTGAAGATAGTTGGAAAAATAGTAGAGTAAAAGAATATCATTGGGGATATTACATTGCAAGTCATATTTCTTCAATACTTTATGCTCTTATTGGTTTTATTGCTTTTATAATTTCTGTAATAGTTTATTTTAGAAATAAAGCAAAGAAAAGAAAATTATATGAAGAAGATGAAAAAGAAAAAGAATTTTTGGAAGAATCACTTTGATATAAAAATAGTTCAAAAATTTTTAACATCTTTGAACTTATCTTTAGTTTGTAAAATTTTAATTTTTTGAAATTGATTCAGAATAAAGAGCATCTTGTGGAATTATTTCCCAATTTTTTTCAAAAACATCATTTGGAGAAATAATTTTCTTTTTTTGAATGTATTCAACAATAAGGTCTCTTACATTTTCATTTTTATCATAGACAACAGGAGCATTTTCTATCATTTTGTAATAGCCTCCACCCTTTTGTCTAAAATTATTTACAGCCAGTGTAAAAGACATATCATCTGTAATAGGTTTACCTTTAAATGTTAAATGAACAATTCTTTGTCCCACTGGTTTGGTTATATCAATTTTATAATCAGCCCCTGCTATCATATCATAGTCAAAAGGAGCAATTTCATGATTTATAATAGATTTATCAGGATAGGTATTATAATATTTTACAGAAAATTCTAAATATTCTTTTAATTGTTTTCCAGTTATTCTAATTGAAACTAATGTATTTTCATATTTATATAAATTTAAAATATTAGCTCTTGTTATATTTCCTTTTTTTAAATCAAGTACACCTTCAAATAATGCAGTTGTAGAAAGGTCTGCTCCAGTAACTTCCATTTGGACTTTATTTATCAAGTCAACAAGTGGAGTATCTTTTACTCTAGCATCATTAGAATACCAAACATCTGTTGATGTTCCTATTGGTGCATGGACATGAGCTATAGTTTCTTCAAATTCTGATTTTACAGCTTTAATTAATTCTTCATTATCTTTTAGATTAGATTTTTCAATATTGACAAAATCAATATTTTTCTCTGTAATATCCCAATTATTTTTTTCTGTTTTTTTCAAATTTAATTTTATTACAGCAAGTCTTTTTGCATATTTAAATGGTTGAGTGATAAGAACACCATTAACATCTTTTCTTTCAAGTTCTTCATGTGTATGACCTGTTATGATAACATCTATTTGTGGAAAAAGTTCTGCAAGTTTATCTGCATCTGCTCTATCAAGATGAGAAAGACAAACAATTACATCAGGTTTTTCTTTTTCTAGTTTTGGAATCCATATTTTTGCTGAATCAATTGGATTTTTTATGTCAAAATGATTTTCTAATATAACTCTACGCCATACAGCAGTTTCTTCAACTATGAAACCAATGATACCAACTTTTATTCCATTTACATTTTTTATAATATATGGTGTAAATGCTGGTTTATCTGTATTATGCAAATAAATATTTGCTGATATAAAAGGATAATTTGCTTCATTTTTTAGTTTATCCAAATATTCTAGTGTATATCCAAATTCATGATTACCAAGAGTAGATGCATCATATTTCATAAAATTAAAGGCTTTAATTAATGGATTTTTTTTCTCTGGTTTTACAAGTGCAAAATAGTTTGCTAGTGGAGTTCCAACAATTAAATCTCCAGCATCAACAAGCAATGTATTTTTATATTTGCTTCTAACTTCTTTTACTTTTGAATAAATTCTAACAAGGCTATTGGCTTGATATTTATCATTAAAATAATCTAAAGAATGTAGATTACCATGAATATCGGTTGTTCCCATTATAACCAATTGTTCTATTTCATCTTTTGCAAATACAGAGAAACTAAAACTAAATGTTAAATAAATAATAGCTGTCAAAACGAATAAATTAAACTTCTTTGTCATATACCCTTTTCTAAAAACGAAATTCAAACTAAAAATAATATAAAAAATCAATCACACCAAGATTTTAGCATAGTAAACTTTTTTAAAAGCTAGTAATTAACAAATTTTTGCAATTTAGTGTAATTTTTACGCTTTTAAAAAGTATTAAATATTATACTTCATTTTTTTATTTATGCAATGTAAAAAAATTTTCAAAAAATAAAAAAAAACTATTTTCAAATCCTTAAAAAAAATTTATAATTTATTTGTCTTAAATCTGACAAAAAACTCCATTTTATTATATAATTCAAATAGGACAAAAAAGTCTGATTTGTTTTTTTAATAGGATTAGTTAGATATGAAGATATCATCTGCTGAAGAATATGGTCTAAGGTGTCTTCTTCAACTTGCCAAAAAAGAAGATATTCCAATTTCAGCAGAAGAAATTGCAAATAATGAGGATTTATCTTCTACTTATACAGAAAAAGTTTTACAAATTCTTTCAAAAAAAGGTTTTGTAAGAAGTATAAGAGGTGCAAAAGGTGGATACATCCTAACAAGAACTCCTGATGAAATAATGGTTGGTCATGTTATAAAAGCAATGAATAAAGGCTCTGTAGAAAAATGTTCAACTATTTCAAAAACAAATAATACTTGTATTCACATTTCAAACTGCTCTCTAAGACCATTGTGGAAAAGCATATTTAAATATATCTATGATGTTTTAGATAAAACTAGTCTTGCCGACTTGATGAAAAATGAAAAAGCGGTTTCTTCTGATTTGAGTGAACATTTTAAAAATTTGCAAGAAATTAAAGAAATAACAAAAGTATAAAGGGGTTAAATATCGTGGTTTTTAATATAATATGGAGGGTTAAATAATATATGTCAAAATTCTTAGTAATAGAAGATTTATACGTAAATGTAGAAGACAAACAAATATTAAAAGGCGTTAATCTCACAATAAATAAAGGTGAAATTCATGCTCTCATGGGACCAAATGGTTCTGGAAAAAGTACTTTATCAAATGCTTTGATGGGACACCCAAAATATAAAATTACAAAAGGTAAAATATATCTTAATGGTGAAGATATAACAGACATGCCTCCAGACCAAAGAGCAAAAAAAGGAATCTTTTTAGCTTTCCAATACCCTGTGGCTATACCGGGAGTAAGAATATTTAACTTTTTGAAAAATATGATGTCATCAGTTCAAGGTCGTGAGCTTAATATTTCAGAATTTAGAAAAGAACTAAAAGAAAAAACAAAAATGTTAGAAGTCAAATCATCATTCATTCAAAGATATCTTAATGATGGTTTTTCTGGTGGTGAAAAGAAAAGAAATGAAATCTTACAAATGGCTCTTTTCAACCCAAAATTAGCTTTATTAGATGAAACTGATTCTGGCTTAGATGTTACAGCTTTGAAAACTGTTTGTGATGGAATAAATAAAATCTTAAATCCAGAAATGTCAGCAATAATAATTACCCACTATAAAAGAATGCTTGAATATGTAAGACCACAATTTGTACACATAATCATGGATGGAAAAATTGTTAAAGAAGGTGGAGATGACCTAATTGATTACATTGATGAAAACGGTTACAAATGGATTGAAGAAGAACTACTTGCAGGAACTTTAAAATAATGGGTGAGGAGGAAAATAAAATGACTGTTGCAGAAAATTTGGTAGCTTCAGATGGTTATAAATATGGATTTAGCTCACCTGATACTGATTATTTTTACAAAGCTAAAAAAGGCTTAACAAGAGAATTTGTAGAAGAAATTTCTGCAAAAATGAAAAAAGAGCCAAGATGGATGACCGAACTTCGTCTAAAGGCTTATGATATTTTCATGGAAAAACCAATGCCTACTTGGGGCAATACAGAAATGCTTAATAATATAGATTTTGATGATATTCACTATTACGTTAGGTCAACAGAAAAACAAGGAAGTAATTGGGATGATGTCCCAGAAGATATAAAAAATACTTTTGACAAACTTGGTATTCCAGAAGCAGAAAGAAAATTTTTGGCTGGTGTTACAGCTCAATATGAATCTGATGTTGTATATCATAGCATTAGAAAAGACCTTGAAAAAATTGGTGTAATCTTTACTGATATGGATACTGGTCTAAGAGAACATGAAGATATTATAAAAAAATACTTTGGTACAATAATACCTCCAACAGATAATAAATTTGCTGCATTAAATTCTGCCGTTTGGAGTGGTGGAAGTTTTGTTTGGATTCCAGCAGGTGTTCATGTTGAAATTCCATTACAAGCATATTTTAGAATTAATACTAAAAATATGGGACAGTTTGAAAGAACTTTAATAATTGCAGAACCGGGTAGTTCAGTCCATTACATAGAAGGCTGTACAGCTCCAACATATAGCAGTGATTCTTTACATTCCGCAGTTGTAGAATTAATTGCAATGGAAGGTGCAAAAATTAGATACACAACCATTCAAAATTGGTCAACAAATGTTTATAACCTTGTAACAAAAAGAGCTTATGCTTATAAAAATGCAACAATTCAATGGGTTGATGGAAATATTGGTTCAAAACTAACTATGAAATATCCTGCTGTATATCTTATGGGTGAAGGTGCAAGAGGAGAAGTTTTATCAATTGCAATGGCAGGTAAAGGTCAACATCAAGATGCTGGTGCAAAAATGATTCATGCTGCACCAAATACATCTTCTATAATAACATCCAAATCAATATCAAAAAATGATGGAAGGTCATCTTATAGAGGTTTTATAAAAGTTTTACCTGGTGCAACTAACTCAAAAAGTCATGTAGTTTGTGATGCTCTAATGCTTAATGAAGAAGCAAGATCAGATACTTATCCAACAATGCAAGTTGATGAACAAAATGTAAGTGTTACTCATGAAGCAAGTGTTAGTAAAGTGGGAGAAGAACAATTATTTTATCTTATGAGTAGAGGTCTTTCAGAACAAGAAGCAACAACTATGATTGTAAACGGATTCGTTGAACCATTTACAAAAGAGTTACCAATGGAATATGCAGTTGAATTAAATAGATTAATACAATTAGAAATGGAAGGATCAGTAGGATAACCCCTTTAACTCAGTCAGCTAAAACTAATCCCTCCTCCTATTTCTCCCAAAACTAGTTGACTGAGTTTTTTTTCTAAATGTTGTTTGTACTATATAAAAGGAGCGATATATGAAAAGTGACTATTCACAAAGCCTAAAAGGACTTTTGCCAAGTAATTTTAAATTAGTAGAAAATAAAATGCCAGAATGGCTAAAAAATAATAAAAATTATGCTTGGGAAAATTTTAATACACTAACAGTAAATTTAAAAAGAGAAAAATTTAAAAATATAATTGAATCACTTGATTTTAATACTTTAGAATTTTCAAATGCATTTGCTGACCCTATAGATATGTCAGAATTAAAAAAGACTTGGAAAACAGTTAGTGCAAGTTATATTTTAAATGGTTCTGATGAAAATAATTATATTGATGAAGAAATTATCAAAAAAGGTGTTATAATCAAGCCTCTTTCTTTGGCAATGGTAGAAAATGAAGACTTGGTAAAACCATATCTTACAAAATTAAATATAACTTCAAAAGATTCAAGATTTGTAAGTCTTGCCGAAGCTATGTGGGTTGATGGAGTATTTTTATACATTCCTCCAAATACAGATGTTTCATTACCAATTAATCTTTTGAGATATATCAATAAAGGTAATACTCAAAATTATTATAAAAATCTTATGGTTATAGATGATAATAGTAAAGTTACATTGATTAATGAATCAATCTCCAAAGATACATACGCACCATTTTTGGTTGATGGAATAACAGAAATTCACATAAAAGAAAATTCTCATGTTTCATCTTTATACATTCAAAACTTTGATTATAATGCTTTCAATTTCTCTTCAAGAAAAGCTTATATTGGAAAAAATTCTACATTAAAAACTTTATCTATCTCAATTGGTTCAAAATTTAGCTATGAAAACCTAAAAACTTATGCTGAAGGTGATGGCTCTCATATAGAACTATTGGGACTTGTAATAGGTGAAAAAGAGCAAGTATTCCAAACAGAAACATTACAATATCACCCATACCAAAATACATATAGTGGTTTGCACTATGAAGTAATGCTAAAAGGTGCATCTAGGTCTGCATTTAATGGCTTTATAGAAATTGAAAAACAAGCAAAAAAAACTGATGCTTATCAACTTTGTAGAAATCTTTTATTAAGTGATAAAGCAAAAGCTGAAGCTATTCCAAACCTTGAAATTTTGGCTGATGATGTAAAATGTTCACATGGTGTTTCCATTGGACCAGTTGATTTGGAACAATTATTTTACCTTATGAGTAGAGGTTTTACAAAACAAGAATCTGAAAACCTTATCATAGAAGGAAATGTTGAGTCTGTCATAAGCAAAATAGAAGATGAAAATCTAAGCGAAAGATTGAGAAATTTTGTTTTAAAAAACTTTTATAATCAGTAAATCAATAGCATAAAAAACTATTGCTAAAAGCAGTGAACTACAAGATAATGTAATTATTGCAAAACGATTGGATAGGTTCTAATAGATACTATTCCAATCAAAAATTATAGATAATAAATCAATATAGATTTGGAGTGTTGAATCAATGGTGATTAAAGCATTAGCTGAAAAAAAAGACAAAATTTTAAAAATCAGAGAAGATTTTCCCATACTTTCAAGAGTTCTCTATGGCAACAAAGCATTAGTATATTTTGATAATGGTGCTACCACCCAAAAACCAAAACAGGTTATAGACTCTATTGTTGACTACTATACAAATTATAATTCTAATGTTCATAGAGGTGTTCATTACCTTAGTGATGAAGCTACAAATAAATATGAAGAAGTTAGACAAAAAGTTGCAAAATTTATCAATGTAACAGATATAGAATCTATCATTTATACAAGAAATACAACAGAATCAATAAATCTTGTTGCAAATGCTTGGGGAAATCAAAATATTAAAGCTGGTGATGAAATTGTTATTTCTTTGATGGAACATCATTCAAATATAGTTCCTTGGCAACTTCTTGCAGAAAGAACTGGAGCTATTATTAAATATTTACCATTAGACGCTGAAGGCAAAATTCTTTTGGAAGAGTTAGACAATATTATTACAGAAAAAACAAAAATAACTTGTGTCACTCAAGTTTCCAACTCTGTGGGAACAATAAACCCTGTAAAACTTATTACAAAAAAAGCTCATGAAAAAGGTTCTCTAATGCTTGTTGATGGTGCACAAAGTACACCACACATGCCAATTGATGTAA
>Ga0209373_10002867_pt1 | contig 16609 bp, 13 predicted proteins | sample Higcelweek5metaG_FD_187173 | JGI IMG/M metagenome (GOLD analysis project Ga0209373, IMG submission 187173) | Freshwater pond sediment microbial communities from the University of Edinburgh, under environmental carbon perturbations - High... | ecosystem: Environmental > Aquatic > Freshwater >... | reverse complement strand
GTTAAGCTTGAGGGCGTTGTGCGAGAGCTGGCCCAGGCTTCCGATGGCCTTTCGCACCTCTCCTGCAGCATCACCAATGGGGCGGACGACCAGATGGCCCGCGTGGCCGAGACTGCCACGGCCATGGAGGAGATGAACGCCACGGTCCTTGAGGTGGCGAGAAACGCCGGCCAGGCCGCGGAGCAGACCGACGCCTCGCGCGGGAAGGCCCACGAAGGCGAGCAGGCCGTGCGCGCCACGGTGGAGGCCATGCAGACCCTGCGCACCATGTCCGAGGAGCTGCGCGCCAACATGCAGCGCCTGGGCAACCAGTCCGAGGCCATCGGCCAGGTCATGGGGGTCATCAACGACATCGCCGACCAGACCAACCTGCTGGCCTTGAACGCCGCCATCGAGGCGGCTAGGGCGGGCGACGCCGGGCGCGGCTTCGCCGTGGTGGCCGACGAGGTGCGCAAACTGGCCGAGAAGACCATGAACGCCACAAAGGAAGTGGGCGCGACCATCCAGGGCATCCAGACCCTGACCCGCACCAATGTGGAGAGCATGGACGGCGCCATGCAGGCCATGCAGCAGGCCGAGGACCGCTCGACCGAATCCGGCCAGCGCCTGGCCGAGATCATGGCCATGGCGGACCGCGCCGCCGGGCAGGTGGCCTCCATCGCCACCGCCGCAGAGGAGCAGTCCGCCGCCAGCGAGGAGATCACCCGCAGCCTGGGGCGCATCGATTCCGTGGCGAAGGACAACAACGCCCTGGCCCAGCAGGCCAGCCAGGCCATTACCGGACTGGCCGGGCAGACCGTGGCCCTGCGCCAGCTCATCGGCGAATTGCAGAAGCAGGCCGCATAGGCCGCAGAAGCGCGAAAAGAGCGGGCTCCCCGGCGGATGCTGATTCGCTCGGAGCCCTGGGACTGCGGCGGGCAGGCGTGGTCGCTCCCCTGGGGGATGCGCCCCCAACGTCCCGCGCCGCCAATTGTGTTTATGAAGCAAGGGATCCCGTGCGGCGTATCGACAGGTGTTCGAGAGGCTGCGCGGGATTCTTCGCGTTTGTAGGGCACGGGCGAAGTGCATCTGCTGCGGCTGGCTGGGGGCACCAGGGCTGAGAACGTCGCTAGGCCATGGCGGACGGAAAACCCTTGGGCTGGACGGGGGGGCCGTGGCCGGGGTATGTTGATTTCGCGAACCTCGGCCTGGCCCTGGCGCGCATATCCGGCGATAAGGAGCACCCCATGCGAGTGTCTTGTTGTGTGGCGCTGTTGGCCCTCGTTCTTGGCGGCTGCGCCGCGCCGAGCATAACCCTGGAGACCCTGGAGCCCGCGCAGGTCCAGGAGACCACAAGGCTGCGCCGCCTGGCCGTGGTCCCGCTCCGCAATGATTCCGGCGGGCTTGCCGTGGCCGCGTTGGAGAGCTCCCTGGCCTCGGTGTCGTTTGGGCAGAAACCGTACTTCACCCTGGTGGATGCCCGCTCCTTGCGCGGTCTTGCCGACGAATCAGGAGACCTGTCCCGGCTGCGCCGCCAGGGCAAGGCGGCCGGGGCCGAGGCCCTTGTGCTTGGCACCGTTTCGCAGAGCGACTGGCGCGACGAATACACCACCGAAGAGCGCTCCGTGTGCATTGCCAGGAGCGAGAGCGGCTCATGCCGCAAAACGGCCACGCGTCCCGTTCGCTGCACGCAGCGGACAGGCTTTTTCGCCTTCACCCCCAAGGTCGTCAACGCCGCCACGGGCGAAATCATCACCACCGGCGATTTTGCGGAGCAAGAGGGCAGCAGGATTTGCTACGGCGTGGACAGCACTCCCCTCGCCAACGGCATGAAGCTGGTCGCAACGGCAAGGCAGAGAGCCGTGGAGCGTTTCCGCAACACGCTCGCCCCGCACTTCGTCCAGGTGCGCATCACGCTGCTGACGGATGACGACTCCGGCATTCCCGCGCCGCTCAAGGCCAGCATCGCAAACGGCGTCAGCTTTGCCAAAAGCGGGCGCATGGACAAGGCCTGCTCCCTTTGGCTGGGCGCTTCGGACGCGCACCGGGCCGGATACGCGCTGCCGTATCTGAACGGCGTGTGCTCGGAATACGCCGGGGATTTGGACAAGGCCCGGAGCGACTACCAGCTTGCGGACAAGCGGGCCACAACGCCTGTGCCGGAAATCACCGAGGCCCTGGCGCGCATCCGCAAGGCCCAGGCCGATTTGCCGCTGCTGGACGCCCAGGTGAAATAAACCAAGGCCAAGAATTCGTCAGGCGCTTGCCAAGTGCTCGCCAGACGAATCTGGAGTGCAGCACAAACGCAGCCGCGCCGGTTTAGCCTTCGTCCGCAGCGCGCACCAGCCAGGCCGGGAATTCCCGGCCCGCCTTGAAGCCCACGCCCACAGCCCCCTTGCGCACGTAGAGCACAAACGCCCAGGCCGGATCAAACCCGCTTGCGGTGCCGGACCAGAAGCCCTCGGGCCACACGTTTCCATGCCCAACGTTGCCGGGTGCGGAACTCATGTCCTCTGATTCTGCGGATGCGGAACGCCGCGCCTCGGAATCAACAAGCGCGGAGCCCCTGGGCCGTGTTTCGCTTTGGCGGTCAGTTCTATCCGAAATGCCGCCCGGCGTCGCTCCTTCCAATGGTGAAAGCCTCTGTCTGGAACCGGCTGGGCCTGGAGCTGCCTCGTTGGCGAAGCCATCCTCCGCGTTCGGCTTCCGCTCTGGCTTCGGCGCGGCGGCGGCCAGAAATTCCGGCAGGGCCGGGTCGGCGCGCTCCGCGTCCACCAGGGACTCCAACTCGTTGATGTTCGGCAGACGCCAGCCGTCCTTGGCCAGGGCTTGGGCCTCCTCCCACGTTTGGTTGTGCCAGGCGAGGCCTGCTGGGTTTTGCCAGCACAGGCCCGTCAGATGATCGAGGATGCCCTGCGCCACGGCCTCGAAGCGGGGAGCTGGCCAGGCCGCGCCCGCTTGCAGTTCGCCGTCCTGCCCAGTGCCAGCGCAGGCCAGAAGCTCTCCCGCCGCGCCGAAGCAGGAGCGCTGCCCGGTTTGCGGCAGCAGCGTGCTTTGGCCGCAAACGGGCCACAGGAGGCGGAATTCGTCCTTGCGGCTGTAGAACATGCGCCCGCCTTCGAAATGCACGTTCCAGGCGTAGGCGCTTTGCCCGGCCTTGGTGGTGGAGGTCCAGTACCAGCCGAGGAAGACATCCAGGAAAGGATGCGCGGCGGGCAGAGCGGGCTGCTTTTGGCCGTGGTCGACAAGGGAGCGTAGCTCGCGGCGGTTGGGAAGCCGCCAGTCCGCGCGGCCCAGGACCGCCTCGCGGTTCATCTCCGCCACGGCGGCGAGTGCCTCGCCCCAGGTGAGCGGATAGCCGAGGATGTTGGCCGAGCGCGGCCAGAAAAGCCCGGTGGCGGCGTCTTCGACCATATCCTGGCCGTGGAGCGCGAAGCGGGGCGCTCCGGCTTCTTGGCTGGGGGGCAGAACGTGTCGCGGCATGAGACCTCGCTTCCGCGCCGTTGAGGCGCTCGCGCAAGCCTACACGCAGAGATGGAGCTCCCGCAAGGCCGCCTTGGCGGCCGTCGTTTGTTCGCGCACCTTAAAAGGGCGAGCCCCCGGCGGCCAGGGCGCTGCGGGTCTGCAGATCCGCCACACCGCCGCAGCCATAGGCCACGCCCAGGGCGTCCTTGATGGTTCCGGTGCAGACCACGGGCGGAAGGCCCCGCTCCACAAGAACCTTGCGCGGCGCGTCGCCTGCGGCGGCAACAAGCACGGCGCGGCAGTCGGACAGAAGCTTGGCCAGGTCCTCCCAGCGCGTGGGCCCCCCGCAGCCGCGCGGAGACGGGCGCTCCTCCATGAGGCGGAAGCCGCCGTTCTCTCCCTTGCTCCAGATCTGAAAACGCTTGGCCTCGCCCAGGTGCGTATCGATGAGCACGCTGGTGCGCGAGGCGACGGCTATATACGGACGGTCGTCCTGCGCCTGCGGGGGCAGCTTCCCGCAGGCAGCCAGGACGCCGCCCAATTCGCCGGAGCGGTCGGCGCAGAGCAATCCGACAGCGTCCGCCCGGCAACGGCGGCAATGGGTCATTTGCGGCACCAGACTCCCGGCCTCTGCGCGCAGGGCGCTCAATTGGGCCTGGGTCGGCTCGGCCAGATGGCCGAAGGGCGTGCCCTGCGTGGGGTGCAGGGCCATAAGGTTGTGCAGGTCCACGCCAAGCTCGGCGGCCTTTTGGGCCACGGCCTGTATGTGCGTGTCGTTCACGCCGGGAATGACGATGGTGTTGACCTTGACGGCCAGTCCGCGCGCCTTGAGCGCGGCGATGGATGCCAGCTGGCGGGAGAGGATGAGCTCCGCTGCGGCCTGGCCCCGGTACACCACGTTTCCGTCGCGCACCCAGGAATAAATCTCCGCGCCCACGGCCGGGTCCACGGTGTTCAGCGTCACCGTGGCGTGGGTGACGCCGAGTGCGGCCAGGTCGTCCACGTACTCCGGCATGGCGAGGCCGTTGGACGACAGGCAGAAGAGCATGTGCGGGTACGCCTCGTGTATGAGGCGCATGGTCTCGAGGGTCTCCGCCGGGTTGGCCATGGGGTCGCCGGGGCCGGCGATGCCGACCACGGTGATGCGCGGCTCCTTGTCCAGCACCTGCCTGGTGTATTCCAGGGCCTGGAAGGGCTTGAGCACCGCGCTGGTGACGCCGGGGCGCGATTCGTTCACGCAGTCGTACTTTCTGTTGCAATAGTTGCACTGGATGTTGCACTTGGGCGCAACGGGCAAATGCACGCGGCCGCAAGCGCCGGAGGCTTCCTTGTTGAAGCAGGGGTGCTTCACGGACTTCGGATTGACCGGCGGGATGACCAGGGGATTGGCGTTTCCGGTGCGTGTCGTGCTCATCGTAAGCTCCTTTTCCTGTGCCCGCTGCGTGCGGCGGGCGCTAGAACTGTGCGTATGCATGCCCGGTCTGCGCATGCCCGGTTTGTGCGGGAAGGATTGCGCCCGCTGGCGGCGCGGGCTCGTCGCCCTGGCGGAACTGCTTGTAGGTGAGGCCGAAGCGCTTCATGCGCAGGCCCATGGTCCGGCGTGTCAGTCCCAGGGCCTTGGCGGCCTCGGAGGTGTTGCCCTGGTGTCCGCGCAGGGCCTCCACAAGCATTTCGTATTCGATGGAGGCGATGCGCGCCTCCAGGCCGCCGGGCGCGCTGTCCGCGAAGAACACGGGCGCTTGCAGGGCCAGGGGCAGGTCATAGTCGTGGATGGTTTCGCCCTCGGCCAGAATGACGGCGCGGTGGACGACGTTCTCAAGCTCGCGCACGTTGCCCGGCCAGGTGTGCTTCAGCAGCATGTTCATGGCGGGCGCGGCGATGGAGGTGACGCGCTTTTCCGTCTCCTGGGCGTACTGGGCCATGAAATGCTCCGCCAAAACGGGGATGTCCGCCGGGCGCTCGCGCAGGGGCGGCACCATGATGGGGAACACGTTGAGGCGGTAGTAGAGGTCCTGGCGGAAGGTGCCTTGGGCGACCATCTCGGCAAGGTCGCGGTTGGTGGCGGCGATGACCCGGATGTTCACGGTGACGCTGTGGTTGCCGCCCACGCGCTCGAACTGGCGCTCTTGCAGCACGCGCAGCAGCTTGGCCTGCACGCTGAGGGAAAGCTCGCCCACCTCGTCCAGAAAGATGGTGCCGCCGTCGGCTTCCTCGAAGCGGCCCTTGCGGAACTGCGTGGCCCCGGTGAACGAGCCCTTCTCGTGGCCGAAGAGCTCGCTTTCCACAATGCTCTCGGCCAGGGCCGCGCAGTTGAACTTCACCAGCGGGCCGTCGGGTGTGGGGCCGCCGTAGTGCAGCGCGCCGGCGATCATCTCCTTGCCCACGCCAGACTCGCCCAAGAGCAGCAAGGTGGTGCGGATCTGTGAGACCTTGCGGATGAGATCGTAGATTTCGAGCATGGGCTGCGAGGTGCCGATGATGTTCGAGGGGCGGAAGCGCTCCTTGAGCTTGTCGGTGAGCACGCGCGTGCGCTCCTGCCACACGGCCTTGTCGACGTTCTCCACAAGGTAGAGCTCCACGGCCTGGGCCAGCATGTAGGAGATGACCACCAATGCGTCCACGTGCTTGTCGAGCAGGCGCTTGTCCTCGTAGCGGCGCTCCGCGCTGATGGTGCCGAGGACCTTGGGGCCGCGCAGAATGGGCACGCACATGAAGGAGAGGTCCTGGTCCGCCTCGGGCGAGAGGCTGCGGGTGCGGTTTAGAAAGTCCGGCTCGTCGCCGATGCGCGGCACCACGATGGGCCGGGCCGACGCCACCACCTTGCCGGTGATGCCCTCGCCCAGGAAATACACGCCGCGCTCCTGTTCCTCCGGCGTGAGGCCGATGCTCTTGTGCACGAAGATGCGGCCGGACTCGCGGTGGTGCAGGCTGATCATGCCGCGCTGCACGCCCAGGTCCTTGCGCATGTACTCCAGCAGGCAGTCGAGGGCCTGGCAGAAGTCGTTCCGCTCGGAGATGAGCCGGCCCATTTCGGTCAACAGCGGCACCATCTTGCCCCGGCAGGTTCCGGCGTGGCACTCCTGCATGCGGGCCCCGGCCTGGGCGCTCCGGCAGGGCATGGCCGGGCGCCGTTCCCGCTGCGGGGCGCGCCCCGGCGCTGGGGTGGACGGGTCTTCGGTCATGCTGCTGCCTCCGGTGTTCATCAGAGGCCATAGAGCAAGGCATGTGCCATGTGCCGGGGCAAGGGGCGGCCCTGCGTCAGCGTTGCGCCGCGGGCTGGCGTAATCCCCGTTATTGCAGGTGATAATAGTCTTGGACAGCGTTTGGACTACGCGGAGACCGTGCTCCCTTGCGTCCTCAAATCCACGCTTGCGACACAGGCGGGCCTCGAAAATGTACGTTCAGGTACACTTTTGCACGCGGTATACACGCGCGGCGTCATTTCGTGGCAACGCCGAGGGGAAGGGAGAAGGGGAAGTGAAGTGTAAGGCGGTGAAGGGGGAGAGGAAGCGGGCGAAGGGGCGTCGCTTGGGTCAGAGCGGTGGTGCAGAGCGGTGGGGCAGAGCGGGAGGCAGAGTGGGGGCTGCGCGGCCGGGGGGACGAGCGAGGCAGACTGCCGTTGCGGCCAAGCCTCACTATCGCCAAGCCTCACCACTGCTGAGCCTCGGTGCCGCCGAGCCTCTGTGCCGCGAAATATTGCCACTGCTAAGCCCTGGTGCCGCGAAGTTCCGGCGTCGCCGCAAGTTTCACTGTCCTGGTCTTATGCGTGGGTATCGGCCGCGGGAGAATGGCTGGAGCGGTGAGGGCCGGACAGTGGATGGGCAGCGAATGGGCAGCGAATGGACAGCGAATGTTCGCAAAGGGCAAAAGTCCTGGGGGAAGGGCAAGGCGGAAGGGCCGGTGCCCGCGCGTTCACTGGTTCGCCTGGAGGCCCCCTGCGCCAGCCGGAGATGCCGGCCGGAGACGTCAGCCCACCAGGGCTTCCTGGCGCACGGCGCTGGCAAAGGCCTCCACCTCGGCCTCGGTGGTGGCGAAGGAGGTCATGAAGCGCACGAGATTTTGCTCGTAATCCCAGGTGTAAAAGGCGAAGCGCTCCTGCAGGCGCGTGATGACCGCCGGGGCAAGCTCCGCGAACACCGCGTTGGTCTGCGGTTTTTGGACGATGCGCACGCCAGGCGCGCCGGTGAGCTTGTCCGACAGGGAGCGGGCCATGGCGTTGGCCTGGGCCGCGTTCTCGCGCCACAGGTCGTTTTCCAGCAAGGCCAAGAATTGCGCGGCGATGAAGCGCATCTTGGAGCAGAGCTGCATGCCCTGCTTGCGGATGTAAGGGAAGTCCCGCGCCAGCTCCGGGCGGAAGAAGACCACGGCCTCGCCGAACATGAGGCCGTTCTTGGTGCCGCCAAAGGAGAGGGCGTCCACCCCGAGGTCGGAGGAGATCTCGCGCAGGGTCAGCTCCATGGCCGCGGCCGCGTTGCCCAGCCGCGCCCCGTCCATATGCAGGTACATGCCGTGCTGGTGCGCGAAGTCCGCAAGACTCCGGATCTCCAGCGGGGTGTACAGGGTGCCGAGCTCCGTCGCCTGGGCGATGGAGATGACGCGCGGCTGGTTGTGGTGCTCGTTGCCCAGGTGCGCCAGCTGCGGGCGCAGCAGCTCCGGGGTCAGCTTGCCGTCCGGCGTGGGCACGCTCATGAGCTTGCAGCCCAGGTGCCGTTCCGGCGCGCCGCATTCGTCCACGTTGATGTGCGCGGACTCCGCGCAGAGCACGGCATGGTGCGGCAGGGTCATGGCCGTAAGCGCCAGCACGTTGGCCGCCGTGCCCAGGAACACGAAGAAGGGTTCTGCGTTGTGCCCCAGCACCTGCCGGATGCGCGCGCGGGCCGCTTCGGTGATGGGATCCGCGCCATAGGCCTTGGCCGGGCCTTCGTTGGCCTGGGCCAGGGCGGCCATGATGCGGGGATGCACGCCGGCGTAATTGTCGCTGGCAAAACAGGGGGCGTGGTTCATGGCTACAGCGCCAGCGCCCGCTTGATGCGCGCCAGGGACTCGGCCTTGCCGAGCACGCACATGGTCTCGAACAGACCGGGGCTGGCGGTCTTGCCGGTCAGCGCCACGCGCAGGGGCTGGGCCACGGCCTTGAACTTCAGCTCGCGGACGTCCAGGAAGGCCTGGGTGGCGGCCTCAAGCACCTTGTGGTCGCCGTAATCCGTGGCGGCCTCGTAAATGGGCAGAAGCTCGGCCAGAAGCGCGCGCGACTCCGGCTTCAGCTGGTCGGCCACGGCTTTTTCGTCGTAGGCCACGCGCTCCGTGGGCAGCAGGAAGAAACGGGCCATCTCGGCCATCTCCACCAATGTCTTGGCGCGCGGCTGCAGCAGCGGCACGATGGACGCCAGGTAGGCCGGGTCGAGGTTCAGGCCCTCGGGCTCGGCGATGAAGTCCGGCAGCAGCGCGGCTAGGCGCTCCGGCGTGGATTCCTTGATGTAGTGGGCGTTCAGCCATTCCAGCTTCTTGATGTCGAAGACCGAGGGCGAGTTGCCCAGGTTGCCGGTGGAGAACAGGCTGACGAGCTCCTCGCGGCTGAAGATCTCCTGGTCGCCGTGGCTCCAGCCGAGCCGTGCCAGGTAGTTGACCAGCGCCTCGGGCAGGTAGCCCATGAGCTTGTACTCCATGACCGAAAGCGCGCCGTGGCGCTTGGAGAGCTTGGCCTTGTCCGGGCCCAGGATCATGGGCACATGGCCGAAATTGGGCACGTCCCAGCCGAAGGCCTGGTACAGGAGAATCTGGCGCGGGGTGTTGGCCACGTGGTCGTCGCCGCGCAAAACGTGGGTCACGCCCATTTCGTGGTCGTCCACCACGACGGCGAGGTTGTAGGTGGGCGAGCCGTCGCTGCGGCGCAGGATCATGTCGTCCATCTCGGCGTTCTGCACGGCTGTGGGGCCCTTCACCATGTCGTGGAAGGCGGTGACGCCGTCTTGCGGGGTCTTGAAGCGGACCACGCGGCCCTCTCCGGGGCCGAGCGCGCGCTCGCGGCAGCGGCCGTCGTACTTGGGCTTTTTGCCCTCGGCCCGCGCCTTCTCGCGCATGGCCTCCACCTGATCCGGCGTGCATTCGCACCAGTAGGCGCGGCCGTTTGCCAGCAGTTTGTCGATGTAGCTGTTGTAGATGTCGAAGCGGTCGCTCTGGAACACGGCGGTGCCTTCGGCGGCCAGATCGAGCCAAGCCATGGCCTGGATGATGGCGTCGGTGGCTTCCGTGGTGCTGCGCTCGCGGTCGGTGTCCTCCACGCGCAGCAGGAAATGGCCGCCCTTGTTCTTGGCCAAGAGCCAGCTGAAGAGCGCGGTGCGCGCGCCGCCAATGTGCAAATAGCCCGTGGGCGAGGGGGCGAAGCGGGTGGTGATGCTCATGGCTTATGCTTCCTCGACGCCTTTGGCCTCGGGCACTTCCTTCAGCACGATGCGCTCCACGCCGTTCTTGAGGGTCGCCTTGGACATGGGGCAGCCCTGGCAGCGGCCGGTCAGCCGCACCTTGACGATGCCGTTCGGCGTCACATCAACCAGCTCCACATCGCCGCCATCGGCCTGCAGCATGGGCCGCACCTTGGCCAGAGCGGCCTCAACTTTCTCGCGCATGGGTCGTGCCTCCAATAGAAAAATGCCCCGCCGGGGCGGCGGGAAAGCTGGCGCAGAAGTACGGCGTTTGGCCTGGGCTGTCAACGCGGGGCGGGGTTCGGCCGCAGGGTGCGGGCCGCATGGTCTGAATTGGTGCGGGGGCTTGCACGGCTTTTTCGGAGCCCGCCGCTGGGACTCTGCTCACGCCTTGTGGGCAGCGCGGCCGGAACGGAACATGCGCCGCTTGCCCGCGGCCCTCTCCAGCCGGCTCGCCATGTTCCGATCCTGGGCAGCATCAGCGGGCAGGGGGGGGCATCCCCGGATGGCGGCGGCGCACCAGGCTTGGCGGATGCTTGATTTCTTGTGACCGGGAGGCGGGACAGGCTGTGAAAGGCTTTCCGTCATGCCTCAAGCAAGCAGAGTTTCCAGATAGCGCCTGGAGAATCCGTTCAACTCCCCATACTTCTCAAAATAAATGGACCGGATGAGCGCCTGCGTCAATTCTGGCCCGGCGTTCAGTTCAGGCTTGGCCGGGCGGAAGAGGATGTTCATGGGCATGGGGGACACGCCATCCAGGGCCGGCTGCCGGTAATCCCGATCTATGATGGCCGCGCCGTGGCGGTGGAAGAATCCCAGCCGCCGCTCCCGCACGGTTCTTTCCACTTCGGAAGCCGCATCCTCGGGCCGTTCCGTCTCCCAAACCATGCCGAGGCTGCCGGGAATGGCCAGCGCGCCATTCTCGTAGATGAACTCCAGCAAGCCGCCGCCGGTTCCCCTGCCCTTGTGCCCCGCATCGACCGCAAGATACACAAGGAACAGGGCTGGAACCTTCCTCAATATGTGCGCGGTGGCCATGGCGACCGTTGCGCCGGAGAAGACGGAACGGAAGGCCATGCCGGTATTGAGCCGCACGGATTTCTCGATGATTTCCCGAGGCTCTTTTTCAGCGGCGGGAAAGCTCTTCCCGTAGATCTCCCAGAAGCGGCCGTCTTTGGCCAGGGCGGATTCGCCGAGCCGCTCGTGGCGGAGCTGTTCGTCCATGCCTCCCCCTTTGCGGTCCGTGGCGGCATTCCGGGTCTGGACGCGCCAGTGCGCCCGGAATGCCGCCAGGAACGGCCCATTGGGCCTAAAGCCCGTGGGCGCAGTCGTGCCCGTGCTCGTGGGCCGCGCAGAGGATGTTGCTGTCCTTGATTTTGCCATCGAGGAAGGCCTGCACGGCCTCGCCCACGTCGCCCTTGACCCCGCGGAACACCTTGATGCCCGCCTGGCCCAACTTCTGGGCCGCGCCCTCGCCCATGTTCCCGGCGAGAAGCACGGAAATGCCCATCTCGACAAGGGTGCCGACGAGATTGGACTTGCAGCCGCAGGCCGGGGGCGGGGTGAAACGCTCCTGGCCGGAAACCGCTTTGGCGTCGTCGATGCTGTAGATGGTGAACGCTTCGCAATGGCCGAAGTGTTCGTCCACCTGGCCTGCGCGTGTGGGCACTGCGATCTTGATCATGATTCCCTCCGTGGGGCGTTATGGTTGGCTTCGTCCGTGCGGCCGCAGGAGGAACCGCTCCCGGTGCAGCCCTTGCGTTGAAAGGCAGTTCCCCCGCAGGCGGGGCAGGCCGCGGGCCTGCCGGTGCCGAAGGGCTCCTGCCAGGAGTGCCCGCAGGTCTGGCAGAGGAAGCCGCGGGCAACAGGCGTTCCGTCCAGGGCCGCGGCGTCGGCTTCGGTGACCTCGATGCGCAGTGCGCACCCGAGAACCAGCGCGCGCGCAACCTTGCCCCTGGCCAGAGCGATGGTCCGGCCGAAGGTTTGGCGCGAAACGCCCATCCTCTTCGCCGCGTCCTCCTGGTACAGGGCCTCGAAGTCCGCTAGGCGGATGGCCTCGTATTCCTCCAGGGTCAGCGTCACTTCCTCCAGGGAGGTGGCGGGCTGCCCGGCGGGCTTGAACACTCGGGCGCAGGGAGCGCCTGCGATGCGTCGGCAACAACGTGGTCTGGGCATGGGTTTCTCCGTGTTTTACTAGTTATGAGCATATGCCCACATTGTCAAGGGGGGGAAGACTCGGGTCCTTGACACATCCCAGGCCTCCCCTTAGGTTCTGCGCCAATCGCCGCGCGGTCTCAAACCACCGCCGTCCAGGCTTTTTCCATGCAAGGAAGGACGATGACAGCCATCCGCATCACCGGCACCGCGCCCCGCTTTCTGGTGTTTCGCAACGGAATGCTGGGCAATACGCTGCTGGCTGAGCCGCTTTTCCGGGCGCTCAAGAAGCTCTACCCCGATTGCTACCTCGCCGTTGTTGTGGATGAGGTGGGCCGTGCCCTTTTGAAAAATCACCCCATGGTGGACGAGTTCTTCCTGTTCAACAGGCAGAATAGTTCCTTTTTTGCGCAATGGGCGCTGGTGCGCGCCTGGCGTGCGCGGCGCTTCGATGCGTCGTTGCACTTGCGCACGGGCGTGCGCAACGAACTTTTGGCCATGTTGGGCGGGGTGCCGCAGCGGACCGGAATGCGGCTCAAGGGTTCCTGGCAATTCTTGACCCATATGCAGACCGGCCGTCCGCAGCTGCATGTGCTGGACGCGCTGGCCGCTTTCGCCACCGAGGCTTTGGGCCGCCCTGTGACGCTGGACGCTCCGAGGCTTTACCCCGACGCCATGGCCGGGGCCAGGGCAGAAGCGTTTTTGGCCGAGCGGGGGGTCAAACCCGGCGGGTACCTGGCCGTGCATCTGGGCGGGGCCACCTGCCGCGGCCTCGACTGGGGGCCGGGCGCGCTGTCCGCTCTTGTGACCAAGGTGCGCGAGCGCTTCGGCCTTTCCATTGTGCTGGTGGGCGCGGCCTCGGAGCGCGCAGCCGTAAGCCGAGACTGGCCGGAAGGCCCAGGCGTGGTCCATGCGTTTTCGTTTCCGCTGGACGAGTTTTCGGAGATTCTCCGCCGCGCCGCCGCCTTCCTGGGCAATGACTCCGGACCGGCCCACGTGGCCGAAGCCTGGGGGGTGCCCAAGGTGGTGGCCTACCCCAGCGGCCAGGACAATTTCGCCCGTTGGCGCCCTCTGAACGGGGATTGCTGCCTGCCTTTGTTCCGCGAACAGTTCGGGCAACCCGGCGTTGCAGACACCATTTTGGACTGGCTCGCGCCGCGTCTGCCCAAGGGCTGAAAACCCGCCTTTAGGCCTTTGCCGACCCCGACAGAAGTTCTTCCCCGGACGAGAGGCCCATGGAGCCGGTTTCCGCAGTTGGCGTCAGGCCGCTGCCGGTTTGACGCGCCCGTTCCCTGCCGCGAATTCATGCGTCAATCATCGCCGCGCCAAACGGTTTTGTCTTGCTGCCTCGAAAACGAACAAGGGGGCGAAAGGGCTTGCCGCCTTTTCGCCCCCTTGTTGTCGAATACGGAGCGCGATGCCTTGTGGCGCCTATGCGGCCGGGGGCAGCGTGGTCAAAGACTCGCGGTAGATGGCGGCCACGCGGTCGCGGGTGCCGGGCACCGGAGCCACGGAGAGCAGCAGGCCAAGCGACGGCGTGTTCTCCACCAGGTCGCAGAGCCGCTCAATGTCCGCATCGCCAAAGCCCTCGTCCGTAAGCTTCTGCGCCACGCCGACGCTGGCCAGCCAGCTCTCGACGCCGCGCGCGGCGGTCATGGCCTCGCCCGCAAGGCCTTGCAGACCGGGCACGATGGGCCGCAGAATCTGCGCCAGCACGATGGGCTGGGCCGGGTAGCACTGGTGGATCACCGCAGGCAGCAGCATGGAAAGCCCCAAACCGTGGGCCAACTCCGGCTTCACCGCGCTCAAGGGGTGCTCCAGGGCGTGGGTGAAGTGCAGCAGCCCGTTGTCGAAGGCCATGCCCGCGATCATGGCCGCGTAGGCAAGGCAATAGCGCGCGCGAAGGTCGTCGGGCTTGGCGATGGCCAGGGGCAGATACATGGCCACCAGGCGGATGGTCTCCTCGGCCAGGAGCACGGAGAGCGGGTTGGCCGCAGTGGAGGTCGCCGCCTCGATGACGTGGTTCACGGCGTCAATGGACACGAAGCGCGTTTGCGAGGGCGAGAGCTTGGTCATCAGCGCCGGGTCGTCGATGGAGAAGAGGGGGTAGAGGCAGTCGTACGCGATGGCCGGCTTGTAGTTCAGGTCGGTGATGGTGGCCACGGCGAAGCGGTTCACCTCGCTGCCGGTGCCGTGGGTCAGGTTGATGACCACGATGGGCACGGCCTTTTCGGGCGTGAAGGAGAAGCTGTAGATTTCGCGCGCGGTCCTGCCCGGATTGGCCAGCAGGATGGCCGCGCTCTTGCCCGCGTCGATGGGGCTGCCGCCGCCGATGGCGATGACCGCCTGGGCCCCGGCTTCCGCGCCCATGCGCGCGGCTTCGTCGATGGCGTCCGTGGTGGGGTTGGGCGTCACGCGGTCGTAAAGGGCGATGCGGATGCCCTGCTTTTCGCAGGCGGAGACGACATGATCCCACGCTCCGGTGAGCTTGTAGGAATGGCCGCCGGTGACGCAAAGCACGCTCTGTATTCCGCGCGACTTGAGATTAGCGGCAATCTCCTGCATCTTCGCAACAGCGCCAACACCAAGATACGTTGTTGTCCGCGTTCTGACTTCCTTGACCGCATACAGATCAATCGTCGTGTCCCACATGAGAGGCTCCTTCAATATTCTGTTCCCGCATTGATTTTTTGTGTCGTAGTCCTGGTGCCGCTTTATTGTGAAATCAATCACAAACTAAGCCTCGCGCGGGGAGGAGTCAACGCCGTCACGGCATGTATTATTTTGAGCCAGACTTCGGCGAGACCGAAGCCAGGGGCTTGAATCCCGGAGGCAAAACGCCTAGCCTGGGCAAGTGTCACACCCCGGAGGCCCCATGCAGAGCGAACCGCAGTTTCAGACCCTTAAAAGCATCTTCGAGGCCGCGCTCTCGCGCATCGATCCCTATGGCATGATCAGGGAGCACATGCGCCTTGAAGGCCAGCGCCTTGTGGTGGAGCTGGAGAGCGAGCGCTTCGAGACGGACCTTGCGCGTTTTTCGCGCATCCTGGTTCTGGGCTGCGGCAAGGCGTCCTCGCGCATGGCCAAGGCCGTGGAGGAGATTCTGGGCCCGCGTGTTTCCGGCGGGCTTGTGTGCACCAAGTACGGGCACACGGAGATCCTCTCGCGCATCGAGCAGGCCGAGGCCGCGCACCCGGTGCCGGACGAGGCGGGCGTGGCGGCGGCGGCGCACATTGCGGAGCTGGCGCGCGGCGCGGACGAGGACACCCTGGTCATCAATCTCATCTCCGGCGGGGGCTCGGCCCTGCTGCCCGCGCCCATGACGTACATGGACGGCAAGCGCCAGGTGCGGCTCACCCTGGAGCACAAGCAGGCCGTCACTCGTGCTTTGCTCGCCTGTGGGGCGGACATCCGCGAAATCAACTGCGTGCGCAAGCACCTTTCCGAACTCAAGGGCGGACGCTTTCTGCGCCTGCTTGCGCCCGCCACAAGCCTATCGCTCATTCTCTCCGATGTGGTGGGCGACCGGCTGGACACTATCGCCTCAGGCATCACCAGCGCGGACGAGAGCACCTATGCCCAAGCCCTCGGCATCGTGCGCGGCTACGGCATAGAGCGGACCATTCCGCCGGAGGTCCTGCGCGCCCTGGAGCTGGGCGCGGCGGGCGCCATAACCGAAACGCCCAAGCCCGGCGATCCGGCCCTTTCTACTGCCACGAATCTGCTGATCGGCACCAACCACGCCGCGCTCATGGCCGCGTGCGAACGCGCGCGCGAGCTGGGCTACAACGTCGCGCCCCTTACCTGCCTGCTCACTGGAGAGGCGCGGGAGGTGGCGCGGTTCCTGTCGGGCATTGGGCAGGACGTGCGGCGCACGGGCATGCTGGTGGCGCGTCCGGCCTGCGTCATCGTTGGCGGGGAGACAGTGGTGACCTTGACCGGCGACGGCAAGGGCGGCCGCAACCAGGAAATGGCCCTGGCCTTTTTGGCCGAGATGGACCGCGACCCGGAGCGCGGCCGGGGCGTCGCCTTCCTGTCCGCCTCGACCGACGGCACGGACGGCCCAACGGACGCGGCCGGGGCCTATGCCTCGCCCGCCCTTCTCGGGCGCGCCGGCGCAGCCGGGCTGTCCATCGCGGAGGCCCTCAAGGCCAATGACTCCTATCACTTTTTCGAGGCCATCGGCGGGCTGTACAAGACAGGCCCCACGCGCACCAACGTGTGCGATCTGCACATGCTGCTGGTGGAGTAAGGCGGCCAGAATTTTTGGCGGACCGGGAAATCTGCTCCGGCCTTGCACGTCCGGCTGGCGGCTTGCCTGCGGTGATGCTGCTTGGCCCGGTGTCTTTGGCTTCGGACCCTGCCGGACACAGGCTGCACGGTCGGCTGCGCGCCTAACTGGGCGCCTAACTGGACGGCTGACTGGGCGACTCGGCTGCGCGGCTGGCTGGACGGCTCGGCCGCCGCGTGCCCGCACTCAGACGAAAGAGCCAGCGAGTTTGCCCCGCTGGCTCCATGAAGACAACTATCACAGGAATCACATGGCGTTACAGGGGACGACATCCATGAGCCGAATCAACTGCACAGTG
>Ga0209373_10002866_pt1 | contig 16617 bp, 9 predicted proteins | sample Higcelweek5metaG_FD_187173 | JGI IMG/M metagenome (GOLD analysis project Ga0209373, IMG submission 187173) | Freshwater pond sediment microbial communities from the University of Edinburgh, under environmental carbon perturbations - High... | ecosystem: Environmental > Aquatic > Freshwater >... | reverse complement strand
GAGCAGAAATTGGTATTAAAGATGACGTTATAACTATTATTGCTCCATTGAAAGATAGTCCAGCATGGAAATCTGGATTGAAAGCTGGAGATAAAATTATACAAATTGGCGATACTATCACTAGCGGTATGAGCACAGACGGGGCGATAGATTTGATTCGTGGAGAAGAAGGAACAACTGTATCTTTAACAATTCTTCGTACGGGGGAAAATAAGACTCGTAAAATTATAGTCACTAGAGAGCAAATACAAATTCCAACGATAGAGACAAAGATGCGCGATGATGGAATTTTTGTAATCTCGCTTTATAGTTTCTCTCAAAATTCAGCTAGTCTCTTTAGAGATGCTTTAATTGAATTTATAAATTCAAAATCAAATAAATTAGTTATTGATTTACGTGGTAATCCCGGAGGATATTTGGAAGCGGCTGTAAACATTGGATCATGGTTTATCGACGAAGGAGATGTAATAGTTAGCGAAGATTTCACTAACGGTGATAAATCAAAAGAATACAGAAGTCACGGTCCTAGATTGTTTAATGAGAATCTTTCTCTCGTCGTGTTAGTAGATGAAGGTTCTGCATCAGCGGCTGAAATTCTAGCTGGAGCGCTTCGTGAACATGATATTGCAACACTGGTTGGGCAAAAGACCTTTGGAAAAGGTTCTGTTCAAGAGCTTGTAAAAATTTCAGATGATACATCATTGAAAGTAACAGTAGCAAATTGGTTAACGCCAAACGGGATATCGATATCTTTGGAAGGATTAAAACCAGATGTTGATGTAAAACTTTCAGAAGAAGAATTTAAAAAAGGGAATGATACTCAAATGAACAAAGCAATCGAAATTTTAAATTCAAAACAATAAAACTCAGATAATTAAAAAAACTTAACCAAAATTGGTTAAGTTTTTTTAATTATCTGAGTTTTTAATTTTAATAATTTTTATTCGGTCCTTATCTAAAATTGAAAGTTTAACTTCGAGCAGTCCATGATTAAAAGTTGCTTCAACTCGATCAATATCAACTTCTTGTGGTAAGTCTATAACTCTTGAAAATTTTCCCCAGAATAATTCTTGAGTAGAATAATCATCCTCTTTAATATCTTCTCCAAGTTTTAATCTATTTCCACGGATAATTAATTTATCATAGTTGATAGATATTAAAATATTTTCTGGATTCATTCCTGCAATCATTGCTCTAACAACAAGAGAATTATTATCTTTGAACATATCAATTCCGATTTCTCCTTCTTCTGAAAATGTGGATAACTCATTATTTAAAGAAGATGATTCTCCGATTTCTTTTTTAAGTTTATTATTTAAATAATTAAAATATTCTCCGAATTCTTTTACTTTTTCTGGAAATATTATTTGAATTATTTGTAACAAAATATCAGCTATAGCAACATCTGTTTGGTAATACTTTCCATCACGAGATAGCATTTTTGACTGGTTACATGCTGTAACCAACTGATTATTTGTTTTCTTTAAACGATTTTTTAGGACTTTCCAATAATTTCTTGAATCTTTACTTAATCCTAGATTTTCTATTACGTCAACAACAGAAAAATAAATTTCACCGGACTTTTCATCAAAGTAGTGTCTAATTTTACCTTCTTTTAATAACTCTTTTTCTTCTTTGTTCATGATCATTTTATAGGAATTAATTATAACTTATTTCAGATAAGATTTCATCTATTTTTATGATTTACTAGAGATAAATTATAAGATATAATTGAAGTATATGTCACAACGTCGTTCCAAATTATGTGTTTCCATTATTATAACTTTATCAATCGTTCTCTCTTTTTGCCTACAGAATAATGTCGAAGCTGCTTGGGGTGGTGCCGTGCCTTCTTATTACTTCACTACTACATGGAAAACAGATAATCCTGGAACATCTAACAGCACCTCTATAACGATCCCAACATATCCAGGGGAAACATATTTATATGATGTTGATTGGAACAACGACGGAACATTTGATCAAACTGGTATAACAGGAGATGTGACTCATGATTTTACAACCGCTGGCACTTATACGCTTCAAATAAAAGGAACGTTTCCTCGAATCTACTTCAACAATGGTGGTGATAAAGAAAAAATTATTTCTATTGATCATTGGTCAACGTTTGTAGTTTGGGAATCAATGGCTAATGCTTTTTATGGTTGTACCAATCTTGTGTCGAACGCTAGTGATGCTCCGAATTTGAGTTCAACATCAGATTTAAGTAATATGTTTAGCGGTGTAACTTCTTTTGATAGTGATATTAGCAGTTGGGATGTTCAATATATAACAGATATGACCGGTATGTTTACGGGTGTGACAATTTCAACTTCTAATTACGATGCATTACTTAATACTTGGTCAACAAGAACCTTACAAACAGGTGTGACTTTTGATAGTGGAAGTAGTAAATATTGTAATTCTGTTTCAAAAAGAACGGACATTATCAATGCAAATGATTGGGTTATAAATGATGGGGGTCTAGATTCAAGTTGTACATTTTATCCTCCTTTATTAACGACAGAAGCAGCTTCTTCTATAACTGAAACAAGTGCTACTCTAAATGGAACAATCACTAATATTGGAGTTGATAGCCCGACAGTTCGTGGTTTTCAATATGGATTAGATAAAAAATATACAGGAGGTACAACTACAGAAAGCGGTACATTTTCTGTCGGAACGTTTACAGCAGATATTGATATAACCTCATTTGTATGTAATACAACTTATCACTATAGAAGTTATGCTACTAATTCTGATGATATTGGATATGGTAATGATCAAACATTTAATACTAGGGCTTGTGAACCCCCACTTCTTACAACAGAAGCAGCGTCTACTATATTAGAAGAAGCTGCTACTTTAAATGGAACAATTACAGATATAGGAATAAGTAATGCAACTGTTCGTGGTTTTGAATATGGATTAGATACAAGCTATGGAAATACTACAACCGAGAATGGATCATTTATTGCAGAATCATACGCATATAACTTAACATCCTTAGATTGTGGGACAACTTATCACTATAGAAGTTATGCTACTAATATTGATGGTATTGGATATGGTAATGACCAATCATTTACAACAAGTGTTTGTGTTCTTTCTTTAAACAATTTTGTTACGACATGGAAGACAGATAATAATGGAAGTTCAAATGATTCATCTATAACTATTCCAACATATCCAGGATTAACTTATCTTTACGATATTGATTGGAATAATGATGGAAGGTTCGAACAAAAAGGTCTAACTGGTGATGTCACACATGATTTTACAACCGCTGGTACTTATACTGTTCGTATTAGAGGAACTTTCCCCAGAATATATTTTAATAATAATTATGACAAAGAAAAATTACTCTCTGTTGATCAGTGGGGAACAACCGCTTGGTCATCAATGAACTCAGCTTTTTATGGGTGTTTAAATTTAGTAATTAGTGCGACAGATATTCCGAATCTTTCTGGGGTTACAAGCGTAACATATATGTTTGCGAATACTTCTTTTACTTCTATCGATACTTCAAGTTGGAATACATCTACTATAACTGACATGAGTGAAATGTTCGGTTTTAGAAATTCAATTCCTGATGGGGAAATAATCGGTTGGAATATGCATAAAAGTCCTGGATCTGCTACATGGAAAGCTATTGCCTCATCTTCAGATGGAACAAAACTCGTAGCAGCTGGTAATGATAGTAGTTATATTTATACTTCAACGGATAGAGGAGTAACATGGACAAAGAGAACAAGTTCTGGAATTCGTTCATGGAAAGCTATTGCCTCATCTTCAGATGGAACAAAACTCGTAGCAGTAGCTTCTAGTAGTTATATTTATACTTCAACAGATAGTGGAGCAACATGGACAGAACAAACAGGTTCTGGATCTCGTTCTTGGCTTTCTGTCGCTTCTTCTTCAAATGGGACAAAATTAGTAGCCGGAGTTTCGCCTGGATATATTTATACTTCAACAGATAGCGGAGTTACTTGGACAGAAATAACAAGCATGGGGTCTAAATATTGGACATCAATTGCCTCATCTTCAGATGGAACAAAACTAGCGGCTGCAGATAGTAATGGTGGTTATGTTTATGGTTCAACAAATAGTGGAGTAACTTGGACACAACGAACAGATTGTGGAAGTCGTACGGCTATGTCTGTTGCTTATTCTTCAAATGGAACAAAGTTGGTAGCAACAGATGCTCGTTATATTTGTACATCAGATGACGATGGTATAACGTGGACACGACAGTCAGACTCGTACTTACCAAGTGGTAGTTATTATTGGACTTCTGTAGCAATTTCCTCTAATGGTGTTAGGATGGCAGCAGTGACACAAGGAGGTAAAGTTTATTTTTCAGATAATAATGGAGTTACTTGGACAGAGCAAGAAAATATTGATATTGGTACTCTCGTAGGTGGCTATTATTCAGTAACTTCATCTTCAGATGGATACAGTTTTCTTTTTGGAGGAGGTAGTAATTATTTATATACATATGGGATTTTAAACACAGCTTCTCCTTACTTATCTTTTGTGACTGTAACTGGTTCGAGAACGGTTACCGTTAGCGGTATAACTAATACAGATCAAAATACAATTTATGGTGTTCAATATGGATTGACAACTAGTTATGGATTGGAAGAGTCAATAAGTGAGTCTATAGGACTTGAAAATTTTTCTTTAGATTTATCTTCTATAGCTCCTAATACTGTCTATCACTACAGAACGTTTACAACAAATTCAAAAGGTACTGGTTATAGCGAAGATGGAACATTTAAGATTTTGCCTTTCATGGCTAAAGATAGTAGTGGATCACACTATTGGGTTTCAATGGCCTCATCTTCAGATGGAACAAAACTAGCGGCAGCTTCTGGAAGTTATCGTGAACCGAGTGGCTATATTTATACTTCAACAGATGGCGGAGAAAATTGGGTACAAAAAACAGGTGCCGGTGCACGTCAGTGGGTTTCAATTGCCTCGTCTTCTGATGGAACAAAATTAGTGGCTGCTGTTGGTGATCGTCGCAATTCTGTCTCAGGTTACATTTATACTTCAATAGACAGTGGGACAACATGGACAGAACAAACAGGTCCGGGCTCATTAAGATGGCATGCTGTGGCATCTTCATCTGACGGAACAAAATTAGCAGCGATAGCATACTCAGGTTATATTTATACTTCAACAGATAGCGGTGCAACATGGACTGCTCAAACTAGTGCAGGATCACGTTCGTGGTATTCAATTACTTCATCTTCTGATGGAACAAAATTAACGGCTGTTGTTAGTAGTGGTTATATTTATACTTCAACAGATAGCGGTGCAACATGGACAGAAAGAACAAGTGCAGGATCACGTTATTGGGGAAGTGTTGCGATGTCTTCTGATGGAACAAAAATAATGGCAGGTGTTTATAGCTATTATAATCAAGGACTTCTTTATATATCAAATGATAGTGGCGCAACTTGGAATGCTTTGTCGGATTTAGGAAGTGCTTATTGGTCTTCCTTGATAATGTCTTCTGATGGAATAAATATAATAACTAGTAAATATGCTTCGAGTGAATATGTTTATAGTTCTCATGACGGTGGACTTTCTTGGACAAAACAAATTGGTTCTCCTCAATCTTCTTCTAGTTGGGTAACACTGGCTATGAATCCTAGTGGTTCAAAGATAATAGCAGGACGTGAAAACAATTCTATTTATATATCTAATCCATCAATATTACCTACAATTACGACAACATCTGCAACTTCAGTTTCTCAACTTCGTGCTACTTTAAATGGAAATATTACTGACATCGGTGGTGAATACAATTCGGAAAGAGGTTTTGAATATGGATTAACAACTAGTTATGGAATGACAACTAATGAAGAAGGAGATTTCAGTGCAGGTGTATTTAGTGATACTATTTCTTCACTTAGTCCGAATACAACTTATCACTATAGAAGTTATTCTATAAACTCGGTTGGCACTTCTTATGGAGAAGACATAATTTTTAATACTTCGGCTATAGAATCTCCATCAGTTGAAACACACGGGGCGAGTTTAGTGACAAATAATTCTGCAACACTCAATGGAGAAATAAATGATATTGGAGGTAGTGATATAACAGTTCGTGGTTTTGAGTATGGTACGACAACAAGTTATGGAATTTCTACTATTGAAACAGGACCGTTTGACGAGACTGGTAGTTTTTCATCGGATGTTAATTCTTTAATAGTTAATACGACCTATCATTTTAGAGCATATGCTACTAACTCAGCAGGAACCAGCTATGGAGATGATTATACTTTTGTTGCTTCTCCTTATATTTGGAGAGCTCAGATTGGGGCTAATGCCAGAGAGTGGAGTTCATTAACTTCGTCATCGAATGGAACCAAAATGGCGGCAACAGTTATGGGTGGCTATATTCATACTTCAACAGATAGCGGAGCAATATGGACAGAACAAATAAATGCAGGTTCACGTGCTTGGATTTCTATAGCATCTTCTTCTGATGGGACAAAACTAGTAGCAGCTGTTAGTGGTGGTTATATTTACACCTCAACAAATAGTGGTGTGACATGGATAGAAAGAACAGATGCATCTCAATTCTACGGAGTGGCCTCTTCTTCTGATGGGACAAAATTAACGGCAATAAAACAGTATGGTTATATTTATACTTCAACAGATAGTGGAGCAACATGGACAGAAAGAAGAGGTGCAGGTATACGTAGTTGGTATTCTGTAGCATCTTCCTCTGATGGGACAAAATTAGTTGCAGTCGCTACTGGTAGTGGTTATATTTACACTTCAGCAGACAGTGGAGCAACATGGGTTGCTCAAACTAACGCAGGATCTCGTTCATGGTATGGATTAGCTTCATCTTCAGATGGGACAAAATTAGTTGCGGTTGTACATAATGGTTACATCTATACTTCAACAGACAGTGGAGCAGCATGGACAGAAAGAACAAGTGCGGGTGCACGTGATTGGAAAGCAGTTACTTCTTCTGCAAACGGAACAGTGATAGTAGCAACTTCATCATCTAGTGGAGGGGTTTATTTATCAACTGATAGTGGAGCAACTTGGGTTGAACAGACAACTATAGGGTTACGTGATTGGGGTGCAGCAACTTCATCCTCTGGTGGAATAATTTCAGTAGCAGTTTCTGGCAATGGTTATATTTATACATATGGAGAAAAAAGTCTTCCTATTGTAATAACAAACCCAACGATAGGAAATGTTAGTACTATTACCTTGAATGGTTTTGTAGACAGTGCATCTACTACACATGGTTTTGAATATGGGACAAGTACAAGTTATGGAGAGATTATAAACTTAACAGGGAATGATAGACCTGAATCATTTACATTTTCATCTAGTGATTTTTCTCCTGATGTGGTCTATCACTATAGAGCTTATGCAACAAATTCACTCGGTACTACTTATAGTGATGATGCAACTTTTGAACTTAAGCCATATTGGACTCAAATATCTGGTACGGACTCGCATATATGGAACTCCTTTGCTTCTTCTACGGACGGGGAAAAGATAGTAACAACTCCATCAAGTGGTTACATTTATACTTCAATAGATGGTGGAGAAACTTGGGCAGAACAAATCGGATCAGGAAATAGATATTGGACTTATATTACATCATCTTCAAATGGAGAAAAATTAGCAGCAACTGTCAGTAACGGCTATATTTATACTTCAACAGATGGCGGAGTAACTTGGTCAGAGAGAACTAATTCGGGGTCTCGCAATTGGACTTCTATCACATCTTCTTTAGATGGAGAAAAATTAGCAGCAACTGTTAATGGTGGTTACATTTATACTTCAACAGATGGTGGTATAACTTGGACAAGTCAAACTAACTCAGGTTCTAGAGTTTGGAAGTCTATTTCAGGTTCTTCTGATGGGACAAAATTAATAGCAATTGTTAATCAGGGCTACGCTTATGTTTCAACAGATAGTGGAATTACATGGACAGAGCAGACTAATTTAGGAAATAGATATTGGTCTTCCGTAACTTCTTCTCTGGATGGGACAAAATTAATAGCATCTTCTTTCGTTGAAGGTCTTTATAAATCAGATGATAGTGGAGCTAGTTGGGAGGTAATGAATGGTACAGCTGGACACGGTTTCTATCGTGTATCTTTTGCAAGTAATGGTCTTAAAATGGTAACTTGCTCTGATTATGTTTATACTTCCGTAGACGGAGGGTCTTCTTGGTCTAAACAAACCGATTTGGAAATAACAAATTGTGGGAATGGCGCTTTTTATTCACCAGATGGAAATAAAATATTCGTAGGGAATACTTCTATTTATACTCACCAAATTACTACAAAAGTTCCTGTTGTTACGATATTTCCTTCCCTAACAGAAGGGGAAGATAAAATTACTCTTAGTGCTCGTTCTAATACTTACAATACAGCCAGAGGGTTTGAATATGGACTTACTACTAGTTATGGATATAGCGTAGCTGTCGAAGAAAATGAAAGCTTAGGACTAGAGATATTCCAAACACTTATATCTTCTCTTCTCCCTAATACTGTCTATCACTACAGAGCCTACGCAACTAATTCAATTGGTACTGGCTATAGTCAAGATGGAACTTTTGAAATAACTACTCCGTGGTATAAGAATGCTAATTCAGTAATAGGAGAGACTTTTGTAGTATCTTCTGATGGTCAAAAGATCGTAACAATTAAAAATGGTTATATTTATACTTCGACAGATAGTGGAATAAAGTGGACAAGAAAAATAGGTGCAGGAAATCGTAATTGGTATGCTCTTGCCAACTCGTCTGATGGACAATTTTTAGCTGCGACTGTGTGGGATGGAGAATTTTTTACAACAACAGGAAGTGGTTATATTTACACCTCAACAAATAGTGGAGCAACATGGACAGAAAGAGCAAGTGCGGGTCTACGAGCTTGGTCATCAATTACTGTATCAGATGATGGAACAAAATTAGCAGCGTCAACATTTAATGGTTATGTTTACACTTCAACAGATAGTGGCGCAACATGGACAGAGCAAACAAACTCCGGATCTCGTAATTGGACTTCAATTACAGGATCTTTAGATGGAACAAAATTAGTGGCAACAGTTAGTAGTCCTTATTATTATTTTTATAACCCAGGTTACATCTATATTTCAAATGATAGTGGGGCAACTTGGACTGAAAAAAATAGCATAGGGGCTCATTTGTGGCAATCGGTTGCTCTCTCGTCAGATGAAACTAAATTGATAGCAGCATCTTCTGGTTATGATAGAATTTATACCTCAATAGATGGTGGTGACACTTGGACAAGGAGAGACAATGCAGGTTTAAGTTCTTGGAACTCAGTAGATGTTTCCCCTGATGGAACAAAGATGGTAGCTGCTGATGGTAGTAGTTCTGGTGCTATTTATCTCTCTGTTGATAGTGGAGATACTTGGACTGCTCAAACTTCCTCAATGGGTAGTTATGCTAGACAACCATGGAAGACAGTTAAGTTTTTCAATGGAGGAGAGGGTATAATAGCTTCTAGTGTAAAAGGAGGTTTTGTTATATACCCAGCTATTAATGTTCCGAGTGAAGGATCTTTGAATGGTTCATCTAGTATTGTTACTACACCAACAACACCAACATTAACGCAACAACCACAAGAGAATACAGATTCTCCTGTAACTTCAGAAAATGGAAAGACAAATGAAAAAAATGATTCTCCATCATCTAATGAAAGTAATGGAGGAGGAAGGGGAGTTGGATATAGTGGTTTTGCACTATCTCCTGAACAATTAATTCTTAATAATAGTCTAATAAGTAATGAAATTAATGAACAGACACAAAGCTCATCTTCGAAAACAACTCGTCGGTCTACTAGTCAAGTTCTTGGATCTACTATTGCTACTCAAACAGAAAAAATACTTGAAAATCCAGTAGTCAATGCTACAGCTCAATCAGGATCAGTCCTTGGAGTAACAACTGCTACTCTTAGTTTATCGACCCTACTTTTCGTTAATCCTATTACTTTTGCTGAAATAATTTTTATTCCAAGTAGATTATGGATATTACTATTGACCTTCCTGGGAATTAGAAAAAAGAATCGTCCATGGGGAACTGTTTATGATAGTGTCACTAAACAACCACTTGATCCTGTCTATCTTGTTTTGGAGGATTTAGAAGGAAAAGAAATTGCTACATGCATAACAGATCTTGATGGTCGCTATGGTTTTCTAGTAGAGCCAGGGACATATCGATTAAAAGCTCGTAAGACAAATTATGAGTTCCCATCTAAGAAATTAGCTGGAAAGTCAGAAGATGAAATATACAATAATCTTTACTTTGATGGTGTCATAGAGTTAAAAGAAGGTGAAGTTATTAATAAAAATATTCCAATGGATCCATTAAAGTTTGATTGGAATGAATTCATTAAAAAGGATAAAAAGATGTTAAAGTTCTTCTCAAACAGACAAGTTATAGTTCAGAAAATTGCTGATGTTCTATTTGTTGCCGGGTTTATATTCTCTGCAGCTGTCTTAATTGTTCACGAAAATACTTTCAACACAATTGTCTTTATTGTTTACATTCTTTTGTTTATACTACGCGGAATAGTTCTAAAAAAGAAAATATTTGGTAATGTTAAAGAAAAAGATTCAGACAAACCTCTACCTTTTGCAGTCTTGAAAGTTTATTATGCCAATAGTGATAATGAAATTACTCGTAAGGTTGCCAACCAAGATGGTAAATATTATTGTTTGGTTCCTAATGGGGAATACTATACAAAAATTGAAAACAAAAATCCTGACGAAAGTTATTCTTTGATTCATACTTCTAATCCAATTGAAGTTAATAATGGATATATTGCTAAGAAATTTAAAGTTTAATAAAAATATATTATATGAAAGTAATTTTACTCACAGATATACCAAAGGTTGGAAACAAATATGATATAAAAGATTTTAAAGAGGGTTACGCTCAAAACGTTCTCTTATCAAAAGGTCTTGCTTGTCTTGCCACAAAAGCCGAAATTGCTAAATTGGAAGACAGGAAAAAGCAGATGCAGAGGAAAAAGGAAGAAGAGATAGAATCTTTTAAAAAATTAATTGCCACTGTCGATAATAAAGTTGTTACCATAAAAGCCAAAGCGAGTGATAAAGGACACTTATTCAAGGCTGTGGGTCCTCACGATGTAGCTTTAGCAATAAGAGATATTGGTGGAGTAGAGATAGAAGAGAAGTCTATTGTTATGGAACACATTAAAGAAATAGGTTCTCATATGATTTCTATCAAGAAAGGTGATTTAAAAGGGGAGTGTAAGATTATTGTGGAAGCTATTAAATAATAAAATCCCTCATCGATATTTTCGATGAGGGATTTTATTTTATTAGATAACGTGAACGATTTTTTTGACTGAAGATGTTCTATTAAAATTTACTTTTCGTTTTGTTCCGTATTTAACTGTTCCTTCCTTGAGGGCGAAGAGGGTATGATCTTTTCCGAGTCCTACATTATTTCCAGGTAAAATCTTTGTTCCGCGCTGACGAACGATAATAGAGCCTGCTTTTGTTTTTTCTCCAGCGTAAAGCTTAGTACCGAGGTACTTTGGATTTGAATCTGTTAAGTTTTTGGCCGATCCTCCGGCTTTTCTATGTGCCATATGTTGTTATGCTAGTCAATAGCTAAATTTATTATTTATAATCAAGTAAGTATGAGTATACCTAATTTAATCTATAAAATCAAGCGCAAGACCGGGATTGACAAATCTACCCTTATATATCTTTGTGTAATAATAGGGGTGGGGATTGGTTCTTTCGGTTTGGGGAGGATCTCTGTTGATGATGATTCTTATAATAATAATGGTCTCCAAAAGATAGGAGAAATGAATGTTATAGATAACCAAAATGAAAATAATGATGGAGTTTCTATAATACAAGCACAATCAACAGGAGAAAGAAATTATTTAGCTTCTAAAAATGGTAAAATGTATTATAATGTAGGATGTAGTGGAGCTAGTCGTATAAAAGAAGAGAACAAGATCTGGTTTAGTACGAAAGAGGAAGCAGAAAAATCAGGGTATACGATTTCTTCAACATGTAAATAGATGAAAAGAACACTTTTCCAAATTTTTATAATTTTATTCGTAGTAGTATCACTTTTTATTGTAAAAGATGATGCTATTTTAGTTTTCAAAAAGATCTTTTCTTATTTGTCAGACAAACGTGAAAGTATAATGGTAAAATTGGTTGAGGAAGAGATAAAGAAAGAAGAACCACTCTCTGCCCAAATAGAGACCCCAGGAGCTCTAAAAGTTAACTTAAATGCCATTTTAAGTAACGATGCCAAATTATCTAAAGATAATGTTATCTCATTGACTAATAAAAGTAGAAAAGAAAATGGCGGATTAGCCGAATTAAAAGAAAATTCAAAATTAGATTTATCTGCACAAAAAAAATTGGAAGATATGTTCGCCAGACAATATTTTGAGCATCTTTCACCAGATGGTGTAGGGGTTAGTACTCTTGAAGAAGAAGCCGGCTACGAATACCTCCTAGTTGGAGAGAATTTGGCCATGGGTAATTTTAAAGATGATAAAGCTCTCGTTGATGCTTGGATGGCAAGTGCAGGCCACAGAGCAAACATTTTAAACAAACATTATACTGAAATCGGTGTAGCTGTCGGTAAAGGTACTTTTGGTGGTAAAAGTATTTGGATGGCGGTTACTCACTTTGGTGCTCCAAAGGATGTATGTCCTGAGGTTGATCAAGTCTTGTACGGAATTATTATCGCTGAACAGAATACTTTAGATGAATTAGATAAGGAACTTAGTACAAGAAAGCAGATGATAGACGCTAGAGGGCCTGTATATGAGGGGATTACTTATCTTGAACAAATTGATGAATATAATCAATTAATAATTCCTTATAATAATTTAATAAAAGATTTGAAACAAAAAATAAATAAATATAATGAACAAGTAATTTTATTTAATGCTTGTCTCGTTCAAAATACCAACTAAATATTTTGACGTTTATGTCAATGGGGTAGTACTTTATGGCGGATTTCGAGTCATATCAAAAGGATATAATAGTGTCGTACAATATATCTTTTACGACACTCGGATAAGTAAATAAGCCTTTTAAATATCACTTTCAACTAAATTTGGCGCATTTTCTTTATGGTCTACGATTAGCGTATTTGTTTGTTATGATGATTCTAAAATATTTTTAATAAAATTAATCTTTATTCCCCCATTTATGTATCCTATTGCTTTGATTTAATTGGATTTTTGTTGAAATCTTAAAAGTAAAATATCCCAAATAAACCCCTTGACTTTTCTATCCACTTATGCTATACTACAATAAACCTAATTAATAAAACTCTAACGACTGGGGTAACAACCCTATTTGTTTCAACATATAAAATCCGATAAAACAGAAATATTTTATTTATTAATTGAAATTGAACATTAAAAATTGAAGAAAAATGAAAAGAATTATCTTAATCAGCGTACTTATAATGTCAGCAGTGATATTAAACGCTCAGCAATTTACGCCGAATTTTAAATTTGACGTGCCCGAAGGTAAAAAAATTCTGATTAACGTTATTGATCAGAATATCCCTAGTTGGTCTTATCCATATCAATATTCTTTCGCAGAATATAATATAATCAAAGGATCAGCCAGAATTGAATTTGAATGCCCGGATTGTTTAACGAAAAAAAATAACACCAGGTATTCCAAATCAAATACAATAGTCAAACAAAAACCGGTAGTGGCAAATCAACAGTTAAATATGCCACCGTTTGGAATCAATGTAAATATCTATAACAACATTGGTGGTAGTAATAATTCCAACAATAATGTTTCGGTAAAGATTGATACGGTTAAAACAACTGGTAATGTAAATACAGCTGGAAGCATCAGCATCAATGTCCAGAACAACATTGGCGCAATCTCCAAGGAAGAAGGAAGTCCGACTAATCCGGATGGATACATGACCTTTGAGTCTATGGTATCTTATATGGATACGAAAATTGCTGAAGCTAAAGAACAGGCTAAGGCAGATACCAAATTAGAAATGGCCGAAATAAACAGTGATATACTAATGTATAATAAATATCACACAAATGGATTGGTTAAAATAGTAAGTGGTATTAGTTGTTATGTTGTATCGGCTGGATTGATAGGATTTTCTGAAGTTCCTAAATATGAAAATTCTATTGTTGAGACAACAAATATGTTCGACTACGATTACTGGACATATGAACTTAATGAAATTCCAGGTTCTACAGATTACAATACAGGCAGTGAAACAAGCGCAAAGTGTGGTAATAATCATCATAAACCATGTGATCCTTGTCCTAGACCTAATCCTCAACCGGTTAATCCTCCTGTTGTTAATGTTATAAATAATATAAACATAAACAACACGATTAATATTATTACAATTAATCCGGGTTATACTTTGAATGGAACATCTCACACAGGGACAATCACCTATGTGGACAGAGATGAGGTTACAAGAGAAGTAAAAAGGAATAAAACACCTTATTACATAGCAGCTGGTGGTTTTGCTATCTTGGGAACAGCTTTAGAGGTCTGGGGTATCTCAGATTTATGCAAAGCTCACAAGTACAAAGAAAAGATAAAACTTTATTATACCGGCAATACTGTTGGTTTAATTAAAAGGTTCTAAAACTTTTTCATTTTTGAAAGATTTATAAACTCAAAAGGCTTGCGTATTTACGTAGGCCTTTTAATTTTGCCTATCTTACTTCCCTTTTTTAAAATATTTTTTATTTTTTAATTTTTCTGGCATTAAACTTTCTTTTGTATATTTTTCATATCCTTTTCCATAATCTAAATCTTTCATAAGTTTTGTAGGTGCATTTCGTATCGAAAGTGGTATTGGGAGGTTCCCATACTTTAAAACGTCTTCCTTGGCCAATAAATAGGCCTCGTAGGCACTCCTATCCTTCTTAGCTAGAGCTAAATAAGCAACTCCATGAGCTAAATTTTCAGCACATTCTGGAAGCCCAATAGTTTCTACGGCACGGAATACATCATTAGCAACAACTAAAGCAGTTGGTTGAGCAAGCCCAATATCTTCACTAGCAAAGACTACCATTCTTCGTGCAATAAATTTAGGATCTTCTCCTGCCTCAAGCATTCTGACTAAATAATATAATGCTGCATCTGGTTGCGAAGCTCTCATACTTTTTATAAAAGCACTTATTGTATTGTAGTGTTCGTCTCCAACTTTATCATATCGAAGAAATTTTGATTGGAGAGTATTTTTTAAATTCTCAATATTTATTTCTTTGTATAGAGACATGGTATTTTCAATCATTGCGATTGCTTGGCGGGCGTCTCCTCCTGACATAGAAATTAACCAATCAAGCGCATCTTTTTTTATTTTACATCCGGTGCGCTTAATTATTTTTTTCATGTCTTCTTCTTTCAATTCTTCCATCACAAAAACTCTACAACGTGAGAGCAATGGTGAAATAACTTCGAAACTTGGATTTTCAGTTGTAGCACCAATTAAAATGAGTCTACCACTTTCAACATAAGGCAAAAGAAAATCTTGTTGAGCTTTATTGAAACGATGTATTTCATCTAAGAAAAGAATTTTTGGACCAAGCAATTCCCCGCTTCCCTTAGAAGATAAATCAACAATTTGTCTTACATCATCTTTACCTGCGGAAACGGCTGAAAGTTCATGATAATCAGCGTTTAAAGATTTAGCATATATTCTTGCTAGTGTTGTCTTCCCTACTCCTGGTGGCCCCCAAAGGATAAAAGAAAAAATATGCTTTTGTTCTATAGCAATAGCCAAGGGTTTATTTTTCCCCACGAGGTGTTCTTGTCCAATGAATTCGCTTAGGTTTTTAGGTCTGATTTTAGATGCCAATGGTTCCATCCGTCTATTATATCCTTTAAAAATTTAAAATCCACCCAAATAAAAATCCCTTTTTAAAAGGGATTTTTATTACTTTTAGATAGAATTAAAGTGTTTGTATATCTGTATCAACACTATTTAAATCTATATCAGTTGTATCGTCTAAATTTATATTATCTAGACGATCATTAATAGATTTTGTAGTATCTGATTCCATAGCTTGATTTAGAGGTATATCAGGTTCACTAACTGTGGGTGTTCCTTTATTTTTAAAAGCAACGATTGCAATGATTGCCAAAATTATAACAATGATAGCAATAACAGTTAATGAACTTTTCTTTTTACCTGTCTCTATTGGTGTGTTTGTTGGTTCCATAGAATATATTATTGATTAGTAGTAGTGGTAGTAGTATCTTCGACCTCTTCTTCAACTTCAATATCATCTACTTTAGGAATTTGAGCAAGAGCTACAGCCGTGTCTTTAACTGCCTTATGAGCTGCCACTACTTTCTCTCGTAATGCTTTAATGTCTGTCTTAAATGTATCACGAAGTGCTTGCATTTCTTCTTTTAATTTTGCTTCATCTGTAATTGTTGTTGTATAAGATTTTGCTGCTTGAACCTTTATAGCATCGCGAGCATCTGCGATTGCTTTTTCGGCTAATGTTATTTGTCCTTTGACTAAAGTGACATCAAGACCTTTTTCTTCAGCTTTTGTCATACGTGACTTAACACTCA